>WSSedB1CaDRAFT_10001065_pt1 | contig 10844 bp, 10 predicted proteins | sample WetSurSB1Cattail_FD_9460 | JGI IMG/M metagenome (IMG submission 9460)
CCGGCGGGATGATACCCAAGGTGGTCTGCTGCGCCGATGCACTCAGCGGAGGTGTCAAAAAGGCTCATATTATTGACGGCCGGGTGGAACATGCGGTGCTGTTGGAGATATTCACCGACGTGGGCATCGGGACCGAGATACACAAGTAAACGGGGGCTGATATGAATTCCGAACAGTGGATCGAAAAATCCGACAAATACATCATGAAGACCTATAGTCGCTTTCCCCTTGTACCGGTGCGTGGTCAGGGGTGTCGCTTGTGGGATGTGGATGACAAGGAATACCTGGATTTTCTGGCCGGAATTGCGGTCAATAATCTGGGGCATTGTCATCCCCGTGTGGTGGCGGCCCTCCAGCAACAGGCTGCTGAATTGATCCATTGTTCAAATCTCTACCAGATACCGCGGCAGATCGAATTGGCCGAGCTTCTGTGCGAACATTCCTTTGCAGATAAGGCCTTTTTCTGCAATAGCGGTGCGGAAGCAAACGAGGCTGCCATCAAGCTTGCCCGAAAATTCAGCCGCGATAAATTTGGACCCGAGCGCTACGAAATTATCACCGCCACCGAATCCTTCCATGGCCGGACCATGGCAACAGTATCGGCAACCGGCCAGGAGAAGGTCCAGCGCTTTTTCGATCCGCTCCTGCATGGTTTTACCCATGTGCCTTTCAATGATGTCGCGGCGTTGGAGGCGGCTGTTACACCCGTCACGTGCGCGATCATGCTGGAGCCGATTCAGGGCGAGGGAGGCATCAATATTCCCACGGCCGAATATTTTCAACACGTTCGACGTCTCTGCGACCAGCACGGTCTGTTGCTGATATTCGACGAGGTTCAGGTGGGAATAGGGCGAACCGGCAAACTGTTTGCCTACGAACATTTCAACTGTGCTCCCGACATCATGACTTTGGCCAAAGCACTGGCCGGAGGAGCACCCATTGGAGCCATGCTTGCCCGGAATGAGGTTGCGTCCGCCTTTACGCCCGGTACCCACGGCTCCACTTTTGGTGGGAATCCGCTGGTTTGCGCGGCAGCCGTTGCAACGATACGCACTATACTGGAAGAAAACCTTCTCGCACATACTGTGGAAACCGGTGAATTTCTTCTGGCTGAGCTGGAAACTCTGGCGAAAAAATATCCATTTGTTCAAGGGGTACGCGGCATCGGCTTAATGATCGGTATGCCCCTCACCGTGCCAGGCGCAGACATCGTCAAGAAGGGACATGAGCGAGGCCTGCTGCTTAATGTTGTTCATGATACGGTGCTGCGTTTTGTACCGCCGTTAATTGTTACAAAGCAGGAAGTCCGGCAGATGATCACGATTCTCGACGGCATTTTTGCCGAAGTCGAAGCATGAAAAGGGGGTAAAAATGGCGCGACATTTTCTTGCATTGCACGATTACAATGAGGTCGAACTCTACAGCATGCTGGTGCTGGCACGGGAACTGAAAGCCAAACAGAAGCAGGGTATTCCCCACAAACTTCTCGATGGCAAGACCCTGGCCATGATCTTCGACAAATCGTCTACCCGCACCCGCATTTCCTTCGAGGTCGGTATCTACCAGCTAGGCGGGCACGGCCTGTTTATCTCATCCGGCACATCCCAGATGGGACGCGGCGAACCGGTCAAGGACACGGCTCGTGTTCTGGCCCGTTACTGCGACGGAATCATGATCCGCACCTTTGGCCAGCAAATTGTTGATGAACTGGCCGCCTATTCCGCCGTGCCGGTCATTAACGGTCTGACCGATCTCTATCACCCCTGCCAGGTCATGGCCGATATCATGACGGTCATCGAGCATAAGGAAACCTATGAAGGATTGAAGTTTGCATGGGTTGGCGACGGCAACAACATGGCCAATACCTGGATCGAGGCGGCTGCCATATTCGGTTTCGATCTGGCACTGGCCTGTCCCAAGGGGTATGAGCCGGATGCAAACGTCATGGCCTGGGCGGAAAGCAAGGCGCCCGGCCGGGTAACGCTTACCAACGATCCCAAAACAGCTGTCAGGGACGCGGACGTGCTCAATACCGATGTCTGGGCCAGCATGGGCATGGAGGCTGAACAGAAAGAGCGCGAGCAGGCCTTTAGCGGCTATTGCCTGGATGATGCGCTTGCGGGGTTGGCAAAACCGGATCACATGGTGATGCACTGCCTGCCAGCCCACCGTGGCGAGGAAATTTCCGATTCGGTTATCGAAGGAAAACATTCGCAAGTCTGGGACGAGGCTGAAAACCGGCTGCACGTGCAGAAGGCGATTATGGCGACATTAATGGCCGAAAATTGATATCACGAATCGTCGCCGATGCCCAGGCAGCCAATACTCGGTAAGAGGCACGGGCCGAACGCGACATCTTGTTTATACTATTTACATGGTAAGGAGACCCTCATGGCGGCACAGCAGAAAATGGAAATCAACAAGATCGTCTTGGCCTATTCGGGTGGTTTGGATACTTCAATCATCCTCAAGTGGCTCAAGAACGAGTACGGCTGCAAGGTAGTGGCTTTTTCGGCCGACCTTGGACAGGGGGATGAGCTTGATCCGGTGCGCGAGAAGGCGTTGGCTACCGGCGCGGACAAGGTTTACATCGACGATCTGCGTGAAGAGTTTGTCAAAGATTTCGTGTTTCCCATGTTTCGTGCCAGTGCAATTTACGAGACCCATTATCTGCTGGGTACCTCCATTGCACGGCCGCTGATAGCCAAGCGCCAGATGGAGATCGCCGCCAAGGAGAAGTGTGACGCGGTTTCCCACGGTTCCACCGGCAAGGGCAATGATCAGGTTCGTTTCGAACTGGCTTACTATCATTTTAACCCGGCCATCAAGGTCGTGGCTCCCTGGCGTACATGGGATCTGAACAGCCGTCAGGCACTGATCGAGTATGCCAAAAAGAACGGCATCCCGGTTCCGGTAACAAAAAAACGTCCCTGGTCATCCGACCGCAACCTGCTACACATTTCTTTCGAAGGTGGTATTCTTGAAGATACGTGGGCAGAGGCGCCCGAGGAAATGTATGTACTGACCAAGGCACCGGAAAAGGCTCCCAACAAGCCGCAGTATGTGGAGATCGAGTTCAAAAACGGTAATGCCGTGGCCGTGGATGGCGAAAAAATGACACCGGCCCAGCTGCTGGCCCATCTCAACTATCTTGGCGGAGAGCACGGCATCGGCCGGGTGGATCTGCTGGAGAACCGCTCCGTCGGCATGAAGTCCCGCGGCGTGTATGAAACACCGGGGGGCACCATTCTGCGCGAGGCCCATTGCGCTGTGGAGCAGATTACCATGGACCGCGAAGTCATGCGTATCCGTGATGGCCTGATTCCCGAGTATGCCCGTCTGGTCTATGCCGGTTACTGGTTTTCCCCGGAACGCGAGATGCTGCAGACTCTGGTGGATGAATCGCAGAAATGCGTCAATGGCGTGGCCCGGCTTAAGCTTTACAAGGGATTCTGCCGGACCGTGGGGCGCAAGTCCGATACCGATTCGCTCTTCAATCTGGATTTTGCCACCTTCGAGAAAGACCAGGTTTACAACCAGGCAGATGCCGAAGGCTTTATCAAGATCAATTCGCTCCGTTTGCGGATCAGGGCGTTGATGCAGGCGGCCAGAAAGAAATAGAGTCATTTGCATGCAGGTATCGCCGCCTTAATCCTGAATCCGTGACGCCTTCCGGACTGCTCTCGCTTGGAATACCTCCGTTTGGGCATTTCAAGCCTGGCATCAGCCGGAGCGAAGTTCACTCAGTATATTCGGCATGATCTTCACAGGCGGCGATGAACTCCGGCATTACGCTCGATCCGTCTTTCAGGCGTCACGGATTCAGTAATGAAAAAGAAACGCTTCAAAAAAGAGCACATCGTCACCTCGGTGGTGGCGGTGATTGTGGATGATGAAGGGCGGGTGCTCCTGACCAGACGGAGCATCCCGCCCTTCAAGAATCTGTGGGTTATGCCGGGGGGCAAGATCGACCTGGGAGAGCCTATTCTGGAAGCGCTCAAGCGTGAGGTTCGCGAGGAGGTGGGCATTGAGGTCGATGTCGATGACATCATTGATGTATTCGAACACGTCACACCGGGCGAGGACAAGTGTCATTTCGTGATCATCTACTACCTCTGCCGTCCATTATCCTGCCGTATCACCCATAACGTGCAGGAGGTTGACGAAGCAGCCTGGGTCCATTCCAGTGAGCTTGCCAGCTACCGTCTTGCCGAGGGCGCACGTTTCATTCTAGCGAAGAAATTTCCCGAATTTTGCCGAACCGAACAGCCGGGAAAAGCCGATGCCTGAAATCATCACCCAAAAGGTGAACCTTGATTTTCCACTGGGGCATCACCTGCACTGCATGATTGCCCAGATCCCCAACCACCTGCGGCGGGCCGCAGCTGGGTTCACTGTCGTTGATCCGGATGAAAAGTGGCGCATGGTTTCGTCGGTGCTGAATATCGTCGCCGCTGGGGAAGGGAACTTCAAAAAGCTGCACATCCTGCTTTTCCCTGAAACGTGTCTGCCGGTTGCGCGCTTCGATGATATGCTGGGAGTCATTGAGAACTCCTTCCGACCGGGTACGGTGACCATCTTCGGCGTGGAGCATGTCCGCCTGGATGAATATCGGGCTTTGCTGGAGCGTTTCCGCGAGGATAATGTCGAGGCAATCTCTTTGGTTGATAAGGATATTGATTCCGGCGATGTGCTGGAGATGCCGGTCAACTGGTGTTGTATTGCGATCAAGGAGAGCGACGGTCGCTTGCGGGTGTTTCTTGAGGCTAAGAGCCACCCCTTTCATGGCGAAGAATATATCGACAAATTTCACGATCTCTACCGGGGCCGGCATTTCTATCTGTTTCGCTCCCGTCCGTCCTGTTTCAACTTTATGGCCATCATCTGTCTGGACTACCTCTATCGGGACATGTATGTATCGAACATACGGCAGATAATCGACCATGCTAACCAGCTTTTTTTCAAGACACACCTGGGCTTGAACGCCCTGCTGGTGATCCAGTGCAATCCCAAACCGGAACACCGCGCCTATCGGGACGTGCTGAGCGGTTTCTACGGGCAGTATCTTGAGGAGACACCGGGTGTTCGCGAAACCGTGACCGTTTTCGGCAACGCCTCGGGTGAGAGCTGGATGGAAGACATTCCCATGGAAAATGGTTTTGGTAGCTCATCGATCGTTATCAATCGAAATCATCGCTTGGCGCAGGCCAGGTTTCCGGAATTTACCACCGATGATTTTGATGGTGCACCGGTTTGCCGATTGCGATTCGGCAGAGGAACGCGGCTTCTGTATTTCAATCTGCCTCTGGAGGAGCATCAGCTTGATCCCCGGACGTCGCGAGTTTCGCTTAAGGTGCATGCAGTCATGAGTGCCGACGAAAAGGGAGACTGGCATAAGATCAAGGTCGATGGATCAACATCGGGATATGAGCTTGTGCAGGATGTCGCATCGTAAGTGCCGGTGAGTAAGCGTCAATCAGCTGCGTTGATAAAAGAACAGGAGAAAATATGTCGAAAGATAAACTCTGGGGGGGGCGCTTTACCCAGCCCACCGATGCGTTTGTTGAAGAATTCACCGCATCCATACAGTTTGATAAACGCCTGTATCATCAGGATATCCGCGGATCCATCGCCCATGCCCGCATGCTGGGCAAACAGGGCATTATCCCGCAAGATGACGTGGAAGCTATTGTGGAGGGATTGCAGCAGATTCTGTTGCAGATCGAGGAAGGGACGTTCGATTTTTCCATCAGCCTGGAAGACATTCACATGAACATCGAGTCACGCCTGTCGGCAAAAATCGGCGAGGCGGGCAAGCGCCTGCACACCGGCCGCTCGCGCAACGACCAGGTCGCCCTCGACATACGCCTCTATCTGCGGGACGAGATCGTGGAGATCGTCTCCTATATTGATCTGCTGATCGATTCGTTGCTGAAGCAGGCTGAAGAGAACCTGGATGTGATCATGCCCGGTTTTACCCACCTGCAGACGGCTCAGCCGATCCTGTTTAGCCACCATATGATGGCTTACGTGGAGATGCTCAAACGCGACAGCGCACGCATGGAGGACTGTCTCAAACGGGTCAACGTGTTGCCTCTGGGCGCCGGAGCCTTGGCTGGTACGACCTTTCCCATCGACCGGGAGTACGTGGCTGAACAACTCGGATTTGCCACTATTACCCGCAATTCGCTGGATTCCGTGTCCGACCGTGACTTCAGTCTGGAATTCCTGGCAGCCTCATCGATCCTGATGATGCACTTGTCGCGCTTATCGGAGGAACTGATTCTCTGGTCCACCAGCGAATTCAAGTTTATTGAGTTGTCCGACAGTTTTTGCACCGGCTCATCAATCATGCCCCAGAAAAAGAACCCCGATGTGCCGGAACTGGTGCGGGGCAAGACCGGTCGTGTCTACGGCAACCTGATGGCGCTCCTGACGGTAATGAAATCCCTGCCGCTGGCCTACAACAAGGATATGCAGGAAGACAAGGAGCCGCTTTTCGACACCATCGACACGGTCAAGGGGAGTCTGAAGGTGTTTGCCGACATGATCAAGGAGATGCAGATCTATCCCGCGACCATGCGCAGCGCGGCGGGGCAGGGCTTTTCAACCGCCACGGATGTGGCCGACTACCTGGTGCGCAAGGGATTGCCATTTCGGGATGCCCACGAAGCGGTCGGGAAGGCTGTTGCCTATTGTGTCGAAAACGAGATGGAACTTTCCGGGTTGACTCTGACCGAATGGCAGCTTTTTTCATCCCGCTTTGAAAAGGATATCTTCGAGGCGATTACCCTCGAAGCTTGTATAAACGCCCGCAATGTGCCGGGCGGAACGGCGCGGGAACGTGTCTGGAGCGAGATTGTCCGCTGCCGGGAAGGCAAATAGAAACCTTTCGTTGGGTCATATTCCGGTGCCTGGAATACGAGCTAAGTGTCATGTACCGTGGTTACATTTCTGATGGCAAATGCAGCAATGCCGTATCAACCCGACGGACAGGTTCCCTGTTTGCCGGGGTATCCGGCGCCGGGAAATAATCATGTACTGTGAATTCTACGGCTTTTCTGAAAAACCTTTTACCATCACGCCGAATCCGCGTTTCATCTTTCTGAGCAGCAACCATCGCGAGGCGCTTGCTCACCTGGTGTACGGCATCGATACCCACGCCGGTTTTATTGCTATGAGTGGCGAGGTCGGAACTGGCAAGACCACACTGCTGCGCGCGCTGCTCTCCCGGCTCGATACGGAGAAATACCGCAGTGCCCTGATCTTCAACCCCTGTCTGTCGGGTGAACAGTTGCTGGCTGGCATTTGTCGCGAATTCTGCGTGGAACCCGCCGAACGAAACAGTTTCGGTTATCTGGATGCCCTCAACCAATTTCTTCTGGAACAACACATGGCTGGCCGCACCGTCGTACTGGTGATCGACGAGGCGCAGAACCTGGCTCCTGACGTGCTGGAACAGCTGCGCATGATTTCCAATCTGGAGACGGAGCAGGACAAGCTGGTCCAGATCATCTTGGCCGGTCAGCCGGAGTTGAATGATCTGCTGGGGAGGCACGACCTGCGGCAGTTGAGCCAGCGTATTACTGTGCGCTGCCGCCTGTCCCCCATGGGGCTGAAAGATACCAACGAGTATATTCAACATCGTCTGAAAATATCGGGTTGCCGTATCCCCGGTTTTTTTTCCCGCAGCGCGGTAAAGAAGATTTTCCGTTTTTCACAAGGTATTCCCCGTTTGATCAATGTTGCCTGCGAACAGGCGCTGGTTCTGGCCTGGACCCAGGAAAGCCTGGCCGTGAGCAGTTCCATTGCCGGCCAGGTCATCGCAGCCGCTCAACCGGCCTATGGCCGGAGAGGGTGGTTGCAACGTATAGTTGCCTGGCTTCGCGCCGGAAAGTGACCCGATACCATGAGCTATATTCTTGATGCTTTAAAAAAAATGGAACATGAGAAGACAAGAAAAGCCGGCCCAGCGGGGATGACTAAAATTTCCGGCGACTTGTTCAGGGAAGATCGTCCCCGATCAGCTCAGGGCGGTGTGTGGAAGCTGGTTTCCGTAGCGGTGGTTGCCTCGCTGGTTGCCGTTTGTGCAACCTGGATTTTTATTGCTCCTTCCAAAAAAAATACACACGATGCGATTCGCGCTTCCGCCTCGCCGGAACAGATGATGTCTGTCCCCCATGCTCCGCCTCCCGCACCTCCCGTGGCTCCGCCAGCGTCGGCGTCCCCGGTGGTACAACCGCTGCCTCAACCGGCTCCGCTTCCCGCGCCATCCCGTGAGATTCAGCGCCGGGAGCCTCAGGCCAGCCAACTGTCTGCTGCCAGTCCCTTCAAAGCTTCCAGCAACTGGGAGTTGAACAAGCAACGAAAAGATCGAAGGAGCCCGGCATTGCCACCTGCACCAGACCGGCCTGCTGCCGCCGCAATGGTTGCACCGCCGGCGGATATCAGTGTTTCCGGTATTGCCTGGCAGGATGAACGCAGGGCCAGGCGTGCTGTTATCAATGGTTTTCTGTTAAAAGAAGGGGGTGTCGTGGCAGGCGCCAGGATCAACGAGATTCGAAAGGATCGAGTGCGCTTTTCCCAGTCCGGCAGGAATTTTGAGGTTGTTATGACCGCTCCCGGTAATTCCACTCCTGCTCCCGCCTCCACTCCCGCCCCTGCCCCTGGTCCTGGAAACGGCAGATAACAGTCATATTATCCTTCCGAAAGGTCATCTATGCGTACGTTTGCCAGTATACTATTTGTAACCCTGATTATGACGGCCTGCGGCAAGAAGGGGCCATTGATCTATCCTGATATGTTGATACCCGCACCACCGACGGCTGTCATTGCCCGTCAAACCGGCCAGGCCATGAAGCTCTCCTTTGTCGTGACACAGAAAGACCGCGCCGGCCGCGACCTGAAAAACCTGGGGGGAGTCACTATATTCAAGCGTGCCGTCATTGCGGGGCAGGGACCGAGCTGCAACGCCTGTACCGAGGATTTTGCCCTTTTCAGGAAGCTGTATCTCGAGCCGGCGCCGTTGGAGCGTGGTGTACAGCGATTCGGCAGCATGATTTTGCTGTTGGATAGCGAGGTAAAGGTTGGCGAGGAATACAGTTACATTGTCAAACCGTTTACGAAAGACTCTGTCGATGGTCAGGCGTCAGCCCCTGTTACGGTGGCAATGGTTATGCCTCCCCAGGCGCCGAAGTTGAATGCGGAGCCTGACCCGATCGAGATTAAGCTCAACTTCAGCAGTTCTGCCGCGGTTAAGGAGACTTTCGTGGGGTATAACCTCTATCGGGCTCCCAAGGGTGACGTGTTGCCCTTTGTGCCGCTCAACAGGGACCCAATCACCGGCAACAGTTTCGTGGACAGCGGGCTCGACAGGAAGCTGAGCTATGTGTATGCTGCCCGCACCGTTGTCAAGACGCCTGGCGGTGTGTTGGTGGAGAGCGAGCTTTCCGATGAGGTCGTGACGCGGCTAACGGATGAATAATCCAGGAAAAAGTAATTTCGCGCAAAGACCGTGAAACGCGCAAAGGTAAAGCAAAACCTGAGTTGATAATACGAGAAGGCCGCCATTCCTCTACAGAATGGCTGCCTTTTTTTTAGATTTTAAGACTGAAATGAATCACTTCGATGGCGTGACAATTCCGTATTTTTCCATTCGGTAGATCAGCGTATGACGCGGGATGCGCAGAAAACGCGCTGCCGCGGTCTGGTTCCAGCCATTGCGTTCGAGCGCCTCAAGCACCACCTCCCGCTCCAACTGCTCCAGGGAGTACCCCTCATCCGGCAGGTTGATCACTGATCTGCCCGACGGGAGGCGATGTGTGCCGATCTTCTCCGGCAAGTCTTCAAGGGTGATGGTGTCTCCGTTTCGCATGATCAACAGTCGTTCCACCATGTTTTCCAGTTCGCGTACATTGCCGGGCCAGGGATATGCCGTAAGCGTGGCCAGAGCCGGGGCGTCAAACACCACCTGTTCGCAGCCATGTTTGTTGCAGAAATATCTGAGCAACAGCGGTATGTCATTGCGTCGTTCACGCAGGGGGGGCAGGTGGATTGGAATAACCGACAACCGGTAATAGAGGTCTTCGCGGAAGCTTCCTTCAATCAGTGCCTTGTCCATATCCAGGTTGGTGGCAGTCACCACGCGTACGTCCAGCTTTTGTGGTCGGGTTCCCCCCAGTGGTTCGACCACCCGCTCCTGAAGTGCCCTAAGCAGCTTGGGTTGCAATTCCGGCGGCAGATCGCCGATTTCATCCAGGAAAAGCGTCCCCCCCTCGGCTAGTTGAAATCTGCCTTTTTTGTCTCTGATGGCGCCGGTAAAGGCTCCCTTGATATGGCCGAATAGTTCGCTCTCCAGCAGATCCCGGGGGATGGCGGCACAGTTGATGGCGACAAAAGGGCCGTTTCGGCGACCGCTCTGGCTGTGGATCGACCGGGCCACCAGTTCCTTGCCGGTCCCCGACTCTCCGGTGATTAACACTGATGCCTCGCTGTCAGCTACCTTGCGAACAGTGGCGAATACCTTTTCCATTTTCGGCGATGAACCGACAATGGTGCGGAAATCAGCCCGGTCTACCAATTCGCTCTTCAGCCTCTTGTTCTCCGCTGACATCCGGGTGAACTGGAGCGCCTTGTCCACGGTCAATCTCAGTGCGTCACGGTTGAACGGCTTGGTGATGTAGTCGTAGGCGCCGGCCTTCATGGCTTCCACGGCGATATCAACGGTACCGAAGGCGGTGATGTATAGTGGACCCCAAAATCCGGACAATAGTTTAAGATGTTAGCCTGCAACAAAAAGGAGCAGGCAATGAGTGAAAAGAGTCGTAAAAGTTTCAGCAGTCAAC
>WSSedB1CaDRAFT_10001066_pt1 | contig 10815 bp, 12 predicted proteins | sample WetSurSB1Cattail_FD_9460 | JGI IMG/M metagenome (IMG submission 9460)
ATCGGGTTATCGGGTTATCAGTTCCGTAGCTCAACCCCGTTTTGGACAAATTCCGCCGGTTTGCGCTTAGACCCCCAGATCGGAAATGGTTTTTGATAAAGAATAAGAATCAGGAAGATTCCGTGATAATGTCGATGCTTCAGGAATTGACTTTAACCGATTAGGCGATACTAGTAGCGAACAACCAGCACAACACACACTACTTATGATATGAAAAAAAATATTTTTCGCCCGCATTTTATTTTAGTTAACTAATACACAGCAAAATACGCTCAATTTGAATATATATATTTTGCAATATCAAAAATTAACTTCCTAGCTCCTGTATATGATTTTATTCCAAAACTCTATTAGCAATTAAACCCGAATCCGCAAACCTTGCTTGTGTAGACTTCTGGAGAAGTAGTCCGCCAGGGCAAATTTGTCCCCTTGGCAACGCCGCCCGTTCTCCGACAACTTGGTTTTCTATGCTTCCGTCCGCCGATTATCGCTGGGGTCTGTCTGTATCTGATCGGGTAGGAGCTTTTCCAGCTACCAGGCATTGATCTTGAGCAGACGCTTACGGGCATGCTAGGTCACAATTGCCGCACAGGCGCTGTCTGGATTGTCTTTTCATTGCATTTTGTCACCATGTTGAATATGTATAGCCATTGAATGTGAGTAAAATGTGGATTAATTTAGGATGTTTCACTATTCCGGGTGGGTGATGGTGAAGTCACTGTATGTTTAACCGTTAAGCCCTATCCAATCTAAACTATTACATAAAAGTTTAGATTGCGAAAAGTACTGTAACCCCTTGTAAACCAACATGTTACGGAGCTTTCTTTCCTGCCGTCGATTGGGGACATTTTTCTAATCTCAAGTATTGTCGGCTTTAGCTGCAATACTTTATTGGACCAGGTGCGTCATCCTGGAGGGCGAGCATCCCCCGATGAGCGGGCAGAAGTATGTCCCAAAAGGGTATTGCCCATTTATGCACTTAGTGGTAATGTTGCATTGGAGGTAAAGGAGATGCTATTACAAACGGATACTAGGCGAAGAATAACCCTGCCGCTGAATGCCGGTATTAAACCAGGTGACACAATAGATCTGGAAATTTTGGAGGATGGCCGGGTTATGCTTATCCCAGTCGAGGCAATCCCTAAGCACCAGCTCTGGGCTTGGACTCCGGAAAGCAAGCATGTTATTGAGGCATCTATGTCTGATCCACGCCCCTCGGAGGTAATCGAAACATCTGCACAGGCGGAGAAGGTGGCCAAAAGGTGGGCTGATGAGGATTGAAATTCGTCCTGCCTTCGATGAGGCGGTTATGGCCGCCGAGCTGCCGGTGAGGAAGGCCGCAGCAAAAATGCTGCAACTCCTGGAGTCGCTCGATTTGCCCCAACTTTGGAAGCATCCTGGACTGAACTTCGAAAAGCTTCACGGGATGATCGAGCCAATTACGGGTGAGCAGTTATACTCGCTCAGAGTGACCGGAAGTGGACGCGCAATTACTTGCCTGTTGGGAGGACCCACAATCGTATTGATTAGCCTCCATACGCAACACGATAAGGCCTACAAACGATAGCGTACTTTTCTGTACCACCTTGCGAATCTCCCTTAGGTCCGTGATCGAGGTTCTGCGCCCAAACAAGCAAAAATTTCCGTCGTGTCACCAGGGGCCTTCTGGGATCACTGAAGCGTTGAGCGTGAATTCATGTCGAGTTCAAAGCTTCCATACGGATTCACATGTTCGTGTCAATGCTGATTTCAAGACTACATAAGTTGCAGTGATCTAGCTATATCGTTTGCTTCCTTCAGGGATTGATCGAGTTTTTTGAGCTCGTCCCGGACGGAAGTACTCACGTGTTTATCCTTTATCTCCATTTGTAGTCTCTGAATTCGCTGGTAAATACGATCAATGTACAAATTGCAACTTTTAAGAAGGATTTCGCTATCTTTTGCATTCTGATCATCCTTCGGACCTTGCGAAGTCCCTTGATCCTTAAATCCTTTTGAAGGCCCATGATCCATAGATCCTTGCGACCCATGATCATTGTCACGACCAGCAAAAACTGGAGATGCCGTTACAGACATCAACAAGAGCACAATAACTGCAAGTTTATTTTGCATTTGAAAGTCTTCTCCTTACCACATAAAACGGATTTTAATGCACGTTAGTGTTAGCATTGCAGTATAATTTCAGTAAGTTATAAAATGTTGCACTGGTCCCCCAAAGAAAAAACGTAACCCGATGAAATAAAAGAAGACTTACTCATAAACATGCGCGATTTTCCGAATTCTGAGGGGATCCATGGTGTAGCGAGCTCTTCCAGGCAACATATTCATCAAAAGCAACGGGGAACTCATCAACATTGAGATCCCCGTCACCCCTCTACTTCTTCTTTGCCGATCCCCTTGCGGCAGTCTTGGCAGGCTTAGCGGATTTGGCTGTCAGATCCTTAAGAGACTTGCCTGGTGTGAATTTGCCGTTTGTTTTGGCGGCAATTTTTAATTCTTTACCGGTCTGTGGGTTTCTACCGATACGAGCAGCCCGGGCTACCGCGCTGAATGTTCCGAAACCGAGAAGAGTGATTTTGTCGCCAGCTTTAAGAGCGGAGATGGTCTCCGAGATGAAAACATTGAGTGCTTTCTCAGCCTGGACCTTTGTCAATTCTGCATCCTCAGCAATTTTCGCAACAAGCTCCGTTTTGGTCATTTATTCCCTCCATGTAGTTTAGTTTTCTTATTTCTGAGCAGCCTTCGTTTTCCTTGGTGCCTTGGCTGCTTTTGTCGGTTTTACTGATTTTGCAGATTTTGCCGGTATTTCGGCTGCTGCCGACACTACAGGTACAACAATTGATTCAGTTTTGACAGAGGGTGCGTTCTTTGCTGCACGGACTGCACGGGCCTTCTCCAGGTTTGCGGCCAGATTGTTATCATTGGCGGCCTGACGACGGGTTTCCGAGTAGTTCTTTGCAGTAAGTGACTGGCTGGTCGGGATATTGAACTGTTTGCGATACTGGCCCGGTTTCAGGTTATGAGCAATATTGAGATGCCTGGCAAGAGTTTTAAAACCGGTTTTGCCACATATCATGCATGCAATCTGGTCTTTCCGAAAAGCCTGCTTGATACTCAAGGCAGGAGCTGAAGTTGCAGAAAGTTCGCCAGATTCAATAGCGGTTCCTTCTGTCTCAAGTTGTTTCAGTGCAGTAAAAACACTGTTGATTTCCTGTATCAAGTCGGCACTCGATAATTGGGAACCCGATGCGTGTGAAGAAACAATCTTTGCGGTCAGTTGTACAAGCGGGGTTGTCATACTATCTCCTTTTCATTTTCTTGATTTACGTATATGCACGATAAATTGAATAAAATCAAGTCAGTTAAGTGAATTCAGAATGTTGCACAAAATCGTAATCTGTAATTTTCAAATTACAATAGCACTTTTTACAGAACAGTCTAATAATCTCGATATTCAATGTGTAGGTCTTTAAGTCAAAATAGCCATATTGGAAGGAATGTAACTTATCCCACTTTGTGTCACAATTCTTCAGCCAACCCTAATTGTGCCAGATAGTTTTCGAGGAATATGCCACACACAAAATTGTAACAGTACTTTAGCCATAATTTTATTGTTTTTAATGTCTTGGTATATTAAGCATATCAAACACTCATGTTGAGTGAATTAACAATATTGTTCATGGAGGCACAAAATGCGGCTACGTCAAAGTTCAACTTATTGTTTGCTCTGTGTTTTTTTGACCTTCAACCAAGCTTCTGCCTGGGGTCCGGATGGTCACCACACTGTGGGCGCCATTGCTGACAGGATGATTACCGGCACTCATGCCTCAACGGAAGTCAAGGCAATCCTGGGTGATATCAGCCTTCAGGATGCAGCAGTGTGGGCTGATTGTGCTAAGGGTATTGATCCCAAAAAAAACTATACATACCAGAACCCGGGTACAGTACCCGGAATGCAAGATCTTCGAAACGGCTGAGTCAGAAGCGGAGATGAGTGACTTTGTTCGACGGAATGATACGAATTGCAGCACCAAACCTGGAAAGGGGGCGTGTCACAATGAATATCACTATACCGACGTTGCCATACAGCATGATCATTATGACAAGAGTTTCGTTGGTACCCGAGACGATGACGTAGTCGGTGCGGTAGTGGCAGCAACTCACGTCCTCAAGGGTGAACCGGCAACAGCTCCGTTCAACATCAAAAACAAACGAGAAGCATTACCCGTAAGTTGCGAAAAGCCCCGCCGTTCAGGGCGGGGATGTAGAGCACTGGTCTAGCCTGGTGTTTGCTGCTGTTCAACGTATTGCTGGATGATAGAGAGTGGAGCACCACCACACGATGCGGCGAAGTAACTTGGACTCCACAAAACATTTTTCCAGTATCGCTTTTCAATATCCGGTCTTTGTTTGCGTAGAAGGCGACTAGAAACACCCTTCAGGCTGTTAACCAGATTGGAAACCGAGACTTTAGGAGGATATTCGACCAGCAAGTGGATGTGATCATCTTCGCCGTTCATTTCCACAAGCGTAGCCTCAAAGTCAGTACAAACGCTTGTGAATATCGTCCCCAGTTGCTTAATGGCCTCTTTGTCGAATACGCGCTTCCGGTATTTCGTCACAAAGACCAAGTGAACATGCATCTTGAAAACGCAGTGTCTACCATGTCGAATTTCGTTGTTATTGCTCATAGACCAAAGTATAATATAGACCATGAAGCGTTTGCAAGCGTATAAATATCAGTTAAAGACCAATGAGACGGAAGAACGTATCTTGCTCCGTTTTGCCGGTTCATGCCGTTTTATATTCAATAAGGCACTTGCGCTACAACAGGAACGCCGGGAGCAGGGCGAAAAGAAACTCAGCTACGCCGACATGTGCAAAATCCTTGTTGAATGGAAAGCAGGTGAAGCATCTTTTCTCAAGGAAACGCCTTCGCAATCATTGCAGCAATGCTTGAAAGACCTTGAACGAGCCTACACCAACTTTTTCAAGAAACGTGCCGACTTTCCACAATTCAAGAAACGTGGAAAACATGATTCATTCCGCTTTCCGCAAGGTTTCAAGATAGATCAGGATAACAGCCGCATCTTTCTCCCTAAAATCGGCTGGATTCAGTATCGGAACAGCCGGATCATTGAAGGCACCGCCAAGAACGTAACCGTCAGTCAGTCAGGAGGCCGCTGGTATATCAGCATCCAGACCGAGCGCGAGATTGACCAACCGGTACACTCATCCACCTCGATCATCGGCATAGACGTGGGCATTGCCAAGCTTGCCACACTGTCAGACGGCACAGTATTTGAGCCGGTCAACAGCTTCAAGAGGCATCAACAGCGACTTGCGCGGTATCAAAGGGCAATGTCACGTAAACAGAAATTCAGCAGTAATTGGAAGAAAGCAAAAACGAAGATCAACAAGCTTCATACCCGGATTGCCAACGTGCGGAAAGACTGTCTCCATAAGACCACTACTATAATCAGCCAAAACCACGCGATTGTATGTATTGAAGATTTGAAGATCAAAAACATGTCTAAATCTGCAAATGGCACTATCGAACAGCCAGGGTGCAACGTAAAGGCCAAGTCCGGTCTTAACAGATCGATCCTCGATCAAGGGTGGTTTGAATTCAGGCGGCAGCTTGAATACAAAGAGCTATGGCTAGGCGGCGAAGTTCTGGCAGTCCCGGCACGAAACACCAGCCGGAAATGCACTGTTTGCGGCCACACAGCCGCCGACAACCGCACAAGTCAAGCATCATTCAGATGCACCACTTGCGGCCATGAAGCCAATGCAGACGTAAATGCAGCATGTAACATATTAGCGGCAGGGCATGCCGTTCTAGCCTGTGGAGAGATAGTGCCGTCAGACTTCTCGATGAATCAGGAACCCGCCGAAGCGATTCAGGCATATGCTTGAATGCAGCAGGAATCTCCGTCCTTCAGGGCGGGGAGGATGTCAAGATCCGAAGACTACTACCAATGGAGGCAACAATATCAAGGTCAAGGCCAAAAAACTCCATGCAATGTGGGACGCTGTTCCGTCATCTCTGGAAGTGTCCCATATAAGCACCCTTCTCAAAGTTGCCAAAAAGGTTCCTGCGACAAATGGACAGATTTACGACTGGCCAGTGAACTGGGCAGACGGCACGCTAGCAGCAGCGGACCAAGCCTTTACCGGACTCAAATTCAGCAGTCTGTAGAAGGGGTATTGGAATGCAACACTTCCGGCGAAATATAGCAGCAAAATGAATAATATCAAGAAGACGCAGCTGACGGATGCAGGCGCCCGCCTGGCGCAATTGCTCGAGGCGATTTGGCCATGAATTGGCTGGCTGTCCAATCCGGTTTTCATGCGGTGGTAGAACCAACCCCAGCACTTTGCTTCCAGGAGCGGACATGCCCACAAGGACCGCACTTTTTGTTATTTGCGGGATCTACATCCCTCTCTTGTGTTCATGTGCGTCCATGTTCTCGAACCGCCTATATTAAGAGCCGTTGCAACCTCGCAGCGAGGGCGCTATTCTCGCAAACCAAGACCTGGGAGGATTAGTATCAACGATAATCAAAATGAGTCGTTCCATTATTGCCTTCCGGCGGGTATCGCCGTCCGGCTCGGACATTATTGGTCAGTCCAAAGTCGGGCTGAGGAAATAATCAATAGCCGGAATCACCTTGACAAACACCAGCTTTCTAATTAGAATATAAGAGTTGATTAATAAATTGTCAGGGACAAAAAATGAAAATACTTGTAGTTGAAGATGAAAAGAAAGTTGCCGGTTTTATCAAGCGTGGTCTTGAAGAGGGGGAATACCAGGTCACGGTTGTCTATGACGGTATAGAGGGGCTTAAACAGGCTCTGTCCGGCGAATACAGCTTGGTGATCCTGGATGTCATGTTGCCCAAAAAAGATGGTATGGCCGTTATGAAGGAACTGCGCGAAGCCGGCAGTACCATGCCAGTGATTATGCTAACCGCACGCGGAACGACCGAAGATATTGTTTCCGGTCTTGAGTCCGGCGCCGATGACTACCTGCCCAAACCTTTTGCCTTTGCTGAGTTACTGGCTCGCGTCAAGGCGCTGGTGCGCCGAAGCGAGCGGGACCGCGGCGCAGAGATATTCTTTGCCGATTTGCGACTGGATCCGGTCACCCACAAAGTATGGCGCAGCGGAAATGAAATAGAGCTGACCGCTAAGGAATACGGTTTGCTGGAATATCTGGTGCGTACCCCCAACACTGTACTGTCTCGCGCCATGATTGCAGATAATGTCTGGGATTATGACTTTGACAAATTCACGAACATTATCGATGTATACATCAACTACCTGCGCAAGAAGGTTGACAATGATTACCCCACAAAGCTCATTCATACAGTTCGTGGCCAGGGATATATCCTTCGGGAAGGGTAACCTGCTTGTGGCACGGCATTGCGCTTAAAGAGGTCCATCCTCACAATGAGGTGGGCCTCTTTTTTTGATGGTTTCGGGAATCCTGTCTTGCTGGAACAATGTGGGTTTTTCAGTGCCGAAGGCGGGCTCGACTGATGCTATTGAGGTGGGCTCTGTTCGTCGTTGATTAATTGTCTTAGTATGGAACTGGGCCTGAAGGTTAAGATCCTGCGGGCTTCAATTGTTATCGTTTCGCCGGTCTGGGGATTCCTTCCTCGCCGGTTATTTTTTTGCTTCAGCTCAAATTTGCCGAACCCGGAGATTTTCAAGTCCTCACCAGATTCCAGCGTGTCCTTCATTATTCGGAAAACCGATTCAAGAAGTTCCTGGGCCTCCTTCTTTGTATGTCCACACTGCTGAGCGATTCGATCCGCGATATCCGCTTTTGTCATGCTTCCCCCTAGTTTTGAATGCTGCGTACCATACACGATTGTTGAGATATCGGCAATATGGGGTTTATTGTGCTGTGGAAAAACCGGTGGATGTCTGTTTTGAACGAGACACAGCGTGTGGAGGCTACAGATCCGCTGCAAAGCAAAGCTCAGGTGAGAAGTGACCATTTCTTAAGCAAGCAAGCTGAGGGCAAAAACAAATTTTAATTTTATGTATTTGCATTAACAGAAAAAACTTTAATATAGCGTAAAAAAGTGATATCGAAAAAACTTTTGTGAAACGACATAATTTCAGAGCGCAAACATGTGTCAGGAGGAAACTTGATCTATCAAATCAGGGTATGGGAGCGATCGACTGGAGAGCATCAGCTTGTAGGAGAGATGGTTTGCGAAATAGGGAAAAAAGGCCTTGCAAGAAGCGTATTTAGGTATAATCGCGAATATTTTGAGAGGAACGATTCTTTTGCGATGGACCCAGTATCTCTCCCTTTGAAGTTTCGTACGGTATCAACTGAACATTCAAGTGTTTTTGATGTCTTTGAAGATAGTCTTCCAGATACTTGGGGACGCAGATTGCTTGTGCATAAACATCAAATTTCCCAGCAAGAACAGAACCTACCAAATCTTCTTCTTGCTCTTGGTAGTGCAGGTTTGGGGGCGTTGTCTTTTTCAGATCAAGCTTATCCTCCACTTCCTGCTACCGACATTTCTTTTCGACATCTTTCATCAATTATTGTGGCCGCTGAGAAGTATGAGCGAGGAGAGAATGAGGATGCTGAACTATCTCTCCTCTTAAGTGCTGGTTGCTCGCCTGGTGGAGATCGGCCAAAGGTAGTTGTGGTTGATGATAAAAAAGGAATCCATTATCTGGCAAAGTTTCCGAGCATCAATGATCAAATAGACGTGGTTAAGATTGAAGCAGCCACAATGAACCTTGCAGTAAGGGCTGGAATTGATATCCCTCACACGCATCTTGTTCAACGCGCAAGAAAATCCGTTCTCCTTGTTCAGCGTTTCGACATTACTCCTTCCGGACGTCGGCATATGATCAGCTTCCAGACTCTATTGAGAGCACAGCAAGGTCGCAGTCAGTTGCGATATCAGGATTTATTAAATATTGTGCGCAAATACAGTGACGGCTCCTCGGAGGATTTAACGCGTCTTTTCAGGCAGATGGTTTTTAATGCCATAGTGGGCAATACGGACAACCACCTCAAAAATTTCTGGATGATTCACGATTATTCCCAGGGCTGGCGGCTTTCACCCGCTTTCGATCTTGTTCCAGACTTAGGGCAGCAAGGTAAGCACACGTTATATTATGGTCTTGCCGGAAACAACCCTGGCAGACAAAAACTTGAGAAGCTCGGCTTGCTCTGGAGAATAAAAAATGCCGGCACAATAGTGGAACAAGTATTTGACGCCGTGACAGATTGGAAGGAAGAGTTCGTTAAATCAGGTGTCCCAGAAAATGATATTTCCCGGTTCGAACAAATTGATTCGTACCTACGAGAATAAGTTGGTTTTTCGTTGACAAATATTAAGTATGTAATTAAAGTTTTTGCATAATAAATATCAACAGCAAAGCAAGTCATCAAAAGATATGAAGTACGGGCAACCGTGTAGCACAAAGTTACCATCCAGCACAAACAGGTTATGGGGTGAAATCAATCAATGGACATGTTAATCGTGCTTGGAAAGGTAACGTTTTGTTCCCTTGTCGGCTCTATTGTTGGTTGTATAATCGGGGCCACCGCCGGACGTTATCTTGTCAAAGCCGTAGAGTACTATTCGACTAATCACTCCAAGACAAGGGGGGCTACGCCCTCAATCTGACCAAGAGCATCAAACTTGGGTGTTTTTTTCCGCTGGTAGCATCCTTGGCCCGGATCTGATATTTTCTGTCTATTTTTTCCATGTGCGAAATTCTTTTGCGATTTATCGAAGACGGCAATATTCGATCATCGGACTTGCTATCCGCAGGCCTGGCGATCGTTTTTCCTTCATTTCATGCGCTTTCGGTTCCCTCAACGTTGTCCGAATACGACTCAAACTTTCCGGTAGCACTCGCCCTCTCCTTCAGTTTCATCACAGCCAGGGTTAAATTTGCGGCCAACGGCACCACGTTCATCACCAACAGGGGGATATCCCCGATCATTGCACCGTATACCAGCCAGAGGGTTACGCCTACAGTAAGCAGAGCTGGTTGCCAAAGAGACAGATCCCGGGTGCTCCGAGTTCCGATGGATTTTACTACCTGCGGCAACGCCGCTATGCTGGTGAAGATACCGGCGATAATTCCGATCCAAATAATCATGTGATCCTCATGCTTCGTGATTGGCAAGCACACTAGCCGGGCACATTACACCCATACGCTTCATGCTCAATACCTTTACGTGAACGACGGGGTTTGCCGCAAATTACCGATCACTTTGTCCAGGCCAGCCGCAAAAGCAGCTGCGCCACCGCGTGCTGGGTGCCGTACCGATGCCGTTACAACAACACCCATGCCAGCCAAAAGACCTTCCGCTTTTTTGCCAATCGCCACTATCTTGGCAGCTGGAAATGTTTCCATCAGTATGCGAAGCGCAGCAACACCATGCATCAGTTCGTCCGGTGATGGCGTCCGGTTCGACCACAACTTGCCGGACGTGTGCGGGTGGAGTTGAACAGCATTCCATAAAATGGTGCGTTCGGCTATTCCCAATCGCTTGAGAGTTTTCCAGACGATTGTGGCGGACGGCTCCGAAAACGGGAGTTTCCGTGTCGAGATGCGACCGGGCGGCGCTGGAATCCGTGGAATTGCACCTTCAAGCAACAATCGTTCACTTGTGAAGGCAATACCGCTGTATCGGCAGCCTTGGTAACCAGGTGCTTCCCCGGCCAGAGTAAACGGCGGCTGAATCCCCGCCCAAAGGACGGGGCTTTGATTGGACACCCCAGAGGGGTGCGTCGTTGCGCGCCTTCTTAGAAGGCA
>WSSedB1CaDRAFT_10001067_pt1 | contig 10795 bp, 7 predicted proteins | sample WetSurSB1Cattail_FD_9460 | JGI IMG/M metagenome (IMG submission 9460)
CAAGTTCAAAGGTTCCAGAGAATATGCAAATTTCCTGAATACCGATGATTCTTCGAGGCTTAAAAGGTATAATGAACTTAAAGAGTATGTTGCCACTCCCGGGTTTAAACAAAGGAAAGAGTATCTTCTCGACAGGAAGAGATTTGAGAAGACTGAAATGTTTAAAGAAATTAAAGAGTATAAAAAACTGAAGAAAAATGAAGATGTAATCTGGTATTTCAAAATCAAGGACTCAGATAAATTTGATATTCTCAGGTCGAGGGAATTAACTTTCAGTGATGAATTCGATGGTGAAAAACTTGATACTAAAAAATGGCTGACCAATCATTACTGGGGAGAAAAGCTGTTAAAAGACAGATATTCTGCCGAATCGGATCTGCATGCATTTACAGAGAAAGAAAATTTTGAAGTCAGGAACAGCATTCTGAAGATCAACACAAAACCACAGAAAATCACCGGGAAAGTCTGGTCAACATCCAAAGGTTTTTCAACAAAAGAGTTCAGCTATTCATCGGGTCTTATCAATTCCGGTAACACTTTCAGACAAAAATATGGTGTTTTCTCTGCAAAAATAAAACTGGGAAATCCTTTGGCAAAAAATGCCTTCTGGATGCTGGCTGATAAAATCACGCCACATATAGATATCTGCCGTACATCCCGCGGGAAAATATGGTTAGATTATTTCTCAGCAGGAGGCCGTACTGCCAGGACCTCTCTGGGTTCACACTATTCAAAGAATTATTTTATATATACTCTGGAGTGGACTCCTGAAAAACTTGCCTGGAAAATCAATGGAACTGAAGTATATACTCAAACTTCCGATCTCCCCCAGGAACCCATGTATGTCCTTTTTGCAGGCGGACTCGATAAACCTATTAGTGGAATGACATCTATGGATATTGACTGGATAAGGGTCTACAAAACTAAAAACTAAAAATATTAATTTGTCGTGTAGAGACGCCCGAATCGGGCGTCTCTTTTGTTATCCCGGGCGTCTCTTTTGTTAAATAAACTAACGATCTGCTGTTTTACGATCTGCTGTTTTACGATAGACTGTTTTGCGAGAGGCTGTTTTACGATATGTTGTTTTGAGACGCCCGGATCGGGCGTCTCTACAGGTATAATGTTGATTGGCAATTGATCCCAGCCAGAATATTATTCTTTTTAGTTTAGAAAGTGTAACTTTTTGTAATTTCATTCGTCTTTGCATTGTAATTCACGATATGACAGTTAAGGAATATAACAGATCTGTTGAAGAATTTGCCGATTCTGTTTACCGCTTTATCCGAGGCAACCTTAAGGATGAAGAGCGGGCAAGCGATATTGTGCAGGATAGCTTTGAAAAACTATGGAGAAATCTTACAGAGATTGAATACATAGTTGTTAAGTCGTGGCTGTTTTCAACTGCATATCATATTATGATTGATATTATCAGGAAAGAAAAGAGGATGACAGACCTTGATGTGATGCATGAAAATGAGCTGATGCATGAATCTCAGTACAGCGATCTGAATGAGATTCTCCACAAGGCTCTGAACCTCCTGCCTGAGCAACAAAAGACCACAGTGATGCTTAGAGACTATGAAGGATATAGTTACAGGGAGATAGCAGAAATAACAGGGTTTAATGAAGCCCAGGTAAAAATAAACATTTACAGAGGTCGGGTTGCCTTAAGAAATTATATAGGAAAAGTTGAAACGGTTCTTTAGTCATGATGATAGACAGATCAAATTATGAAATATGGTTTATCGATTGGCTCGATGGAAATCTTACTGATACAGAGGCTAAGCAGATTATTCATTTCCTGGAGGACAACCCCGATTTAAAGGAAGAATTTGACGGACTGACCTCTATCAGACTCAATCCTTCGGAAAAATCATTATATGATAAAAGGAAACTGAAAAAAACAACTTCTGACTTTTCAGAAGCGCAGTTTGATTATCTCTCTGCCGGCTATTTTGAAAAAGATCTTGCCCCTGACCAGACAGAAGAATTGATGCAGAGTATTGCACATGACCTGGGAAAGAAAAAGTCGTTTGAGCTAATGCAGAAGACGAGGCTGATCCCACCACCAGTTGTTTACAAATATAAAAAGCGATTGATCAGAAGAACACTAGCCGGGAATGTCTTCAGAATGACACTAATAGGACTATCTGCAGCAGCGGTAATTGTATTAGCTGTAACAACATATTTCTCAAAACCGAAAACCCTTCCGGTAAGATCTGATAATATGGCCCTGGTTATCAGGACTGACAGCATTATCATGAAAGAAGGGATTAAAGTAGCCTCAAATGGTATAAAAACCCAAAACAAAGTCAGGTTGTTGAAAAAACAAACTGAAAATTTAATCAATATAAAACAGAATGTCGATTCTCGTCCAACAGTGATGCACATTCCGGTACAGGTTGATTCGCTGGGAAAATCTGCTGAAATATATGCAACATTTGACAATAAGATCGCTGTATCAAAAGAGATTGACCTTAGCGGAGTGACAATTTCTCAAAACCTTATCGCAATAAATATCCCGGCTGTTCGTGAAGAAGATGATACAGGAAGATCAAGGTTTGGTAAGTTGATTGCCAAAACTTTCCGTGAGAAATTACTGAAAGAAAAAAAACCGAAAGACAGCCCTCTTAAAGTTTATGAAATAGCAGAGGCTGGCGTTTCAGGACTAAATAAATTACTAGGCTGGCAAATGGCCCTCGATGAGAAGAATGACGTGAATGGTGAGGTTAAGTCAGTCTATTTCAGCTCAAAGCTCCTTAAGTTCAACACTCAAATTAAAAAAACCGAACCTCCTCAGTAACTTTTCCGACCACTTCTTCGTCCCAGTATTGAAACATTAAAAAAATTAAAAATTTTACAAAATGAAAAAAATTGGAATCATAATATTACTGGCAGCAATTATTATGAATGGATTCTGCCTTAAAGTAGCCGGAGAAGTTCAGGGCACTGAAAAACAGGAAAATCCAACAAGTAAAGATGAAGACTCAAAGTTTATATTGGGTAACGATCTTATGAGCATTGACAAAAATGATTCTTCTATTAACTTCCGGATAGGAAACAGAGGGCTATCTATCCTTGAGTCACTGGAAGGGAATAAGGTTAATTTCAGAAAATATACCAATAACGATCAGGATTCAACATATAGTACATATTCAGGACATGATCATAGCACCAGATATCGGGAATATTCTGATAACAGCCGCGAGGATAACTATAAACACTTTGACAGGAGAAGAGACAGATTCAGAGGACATTGGGCAGGAATTGAATTAGGATTTAACAGTTATGTGACATCTGATAACAGCATCACATTGCCAAATGATATTGATTACATGACTCTCAACTCAGGGAAATCGAGTAGCTTCAATATTAATTTCACTCAGTTAAGTATTGGTCTCTCCAGACATATTGGTTTTGTTACAGGCCTCGGTCTTAATTGGAACAACTACAGGTTCGACGGAAACAATAATATTATCAAAGGAGACAATAATGTTATTGAAGAACTCGATCCGGGTTCGAATCTTAAAAAATCAAAACTTGCAACACTGTTTCTCACTGTTCCGCTTATGCTTGAAATACAGTTACCCGTCCATCATAATAATCTCAGCCTTGGAGCCGGACCAATTGCAGCTGTAAAATTAGGATCTCACACAAAAATGGTACTTGAAGATGGTCACACTGTCAAATCTTACGGAGATTTCAGTCTCAATATGCTAAGATACGGAGCAACGGCAAGAGTTGGATATGGAAACTTCCAGCTTTATGGAACTTATTATAAGACTCCTCTTTTCCAGACAGGGAAAGGACCAGCCGGCAATGACCTCTATCCTTTTGAAATAGGAGTTGCTTTTACCTTCAACGATTAATTACTGCTTCATTCCTGATAAGTTTTATTTATTGCAACGCAGAGACGCCCATTTTGAGCGTCTCTTTGCGTTTAAAATTGGATATTCTGTAAGCCTGGTGTATCTTTGGTGAATACTGATAATAATTTAAAATGGCCAGGACTTTATTGTCTCCGAGGGAAATAAGAAGATACAGCAAACAAATAATGATCCCTGAAATTGGTCTTAAAGGTCAGAAAATGCTGAAACGGGCAAAAATCCTTGTAATTGGAGCCGGTGGATTAGGATGTCCTGTTCTTCAGTATCTGACTGCAGCAGGAGCAGGTAAGATTGGAATAGCTGAATTCGATACTGTTGACGAAACCAATCTTCAAAGACAGATACTCTATGGATCAAATGACGTCGGAAAACTGAAATCAGTAATAGCAAAAAACCATCTGCTGTCTTTAAATTCATTTGTGGACATAGAAGTGCATAACCTTCGGTGTGATGCTTCAAATACTTTGAACATTTTAAAAAATTATGATGTGATAGTTGATGCAACAGATAACTTCGATGCAAGATATATCATTAATGATGCCTGCGTTATTCTTGGGAAACCTATGGTTCATGGTGCTATTTATAAATATGAAGGCACCGTTTCTGTTTTTAATTATAAAGGAGGTGCCACATACAGGTGTTATAATCCCAAGTCGGAGATAAATGGTTACAGGAACCCGTTACCTTCCAGTGTGGGATTATTTGGTGTTCTTCCCGGAATAATCGGCACTTACATCGCCAATGAGGTAATTAAAATAGTTACCGGTACAGGGGATATACTTAGCGGGAAGGTTCTGTTAATTAATATATTCACAAATACCTTCAATACATTTACAGTAAATAATGTTCCGGAGAATCACAATATCAAAAAGCTGCATTAATATTCATACCTGCAGAGCCCGGGGTGACTTATGATTTAACTTTCCTGTCTGGATAAGAGAATCTTATTAAACCAAATGAATTAACTTTGGCCCACGGTTATTTATCAAGTAACCGGAAATTTATTTATATAAATGAATGTATTTCTGAAAATAGGGAAACTGATTGCAGTGCTGATCTTCACTGTTTCAATTATTCTCCTTTCTGCCTCTTTCCTGTTAAAAGACAAGGTTGGATTCATAATTCTTAAATCTCTCAATAAGAATCTGTCGACCAAACTTGATGTTGGTTCCTACAGGCTATCATTTTTAAGAAAATTCCCAAAAGCTTCCCTTGAACTGAAAGATGTGCTTGTACATTCATCTTCAGGTTTCAATCAGGCTGAATTCACAGGTATAAATACCGATACACTCCTCTCAGCCCGGAATGTTTCTGTAGAATTTAAAATAACCGATATCCTGAAAGGAATTTACACCATTGAGCGTATTAGTGCAAGATACGGGAAAGCAAATTTCTTTATTGATACCAAAGGACGGGTAAATTATAGTATAACCGTAAAAAGCAATAACACAAGCACGAATGAAACTACCATAGATCTGCAAAGAATAAATATTTCTGATATAAGCACCTACTATAATAACCTTGAGGCCCATCTGATATTAACCGGCGACATTAATTCGGGGAGACTTAAAAGCAGGATATCTGGTAATAATATCGATTTTACTGCAGGCTCTGATATGCAGATAAATCGATTTCAGCTCTATAACTTCATAATTGACAAACCTGTTGAAACTAAACTCGATTTAGTTCTTCTGAGCTCTAAAAGCGGCATAAAATTTAAAAAAGGAGTTATAAAGATTGATAATTATGATTTAGGGATTGAAGGATTTGTTTCCGCTGATGATATTCTTGATCTTAATTTAACAGGGAATAATTTAGATCTCGCCAGAATACGTAATTATCTGCCCGAAAAGTACATGAAGTTAGTTGCAGACTATGACCCTTCCGGTAAAATGGTTGTAAGCAGTAAAATAAAGGGGCTGCTGAACCGTACATCAACTCCCCATATTGAAATCGACTGGCATCTCAGGAATGGCCGCATTTCATATAAAAAATCCAATGTGACCTTTAAGAATCTTTCTTTTGACGGTCATTTTACAAATGGCTATGGCAACCGGTCAGAAACCAGTTCTCTTTCAATCAAAGACTTTAAAGCAAAGCTTGGATCTTCTGACTATACAGGATCTCTTAACCTGAAAGAATTTAACAGCCCACTTATTGATCTTGCTCTGAAAGGAAGGGTTTTCCCGGGTGAGCTGAAGGAGTTTTTCAATCTAAAGGATATCTCAACAGCTGAAGGTTCTGTTGACCTTGACCTTAAAATCGTAAATAGCAAATGGCCGGGGAAGAGTTTTTCACTTAACAATATTGTTGATTTGAAACCTGAAGCCAAAATGACATTCAATGCATTCACTTTAGGACTTAAAAACGATAAATTTTTAATCAGCAAAACAAATGGTGATCTGATAATCGAAAACTCAATAAAGGCAAAGGATGTTCAATTTAATTTTAAAGGACAAAACATTAAAGTTGACGGAGAATTCAGGAATCTGGCCGAATGGCTCTCGGGCAAATCTGTGAAGATGACTGCAAAAGCTAATGTTGCTTTCGACAAGTTAACCCCTGAAGCTTTCTTTGCCTCAAATAATACCCACGGGAATTCAGATAACAGCAAAAAAGCAATTTCGATGCCTGGAGATATTGTTCTGGATATAAATTTCAGAATTGACAGTTTAACCTATAAGACTTTCTCATCTGCGAAAATTGAAGGGTCCCTTCTTTACGAGCCTAGACAATTTATCTTTAAATCATTAAATATGCATTCATTAAATGGGATGATCTCAGGTAATTGTTTCTTCCTTCAGAATAAAAACAAATCTATAATTGCAAAAGGAGTCTTTAATGTAAAAGACATCGATGTAAATAAAGCTTTTAATACTTTTCATAATTTCGGGCAAAGCTTTCTGAAAGCAGAGAATATCAGAGGAAATCTTTCCGGCACACTCTCTCTATTGCTTCCATTGGATTCAGTATTGAATTACAGCATGAAAACACTTACTGCCGAAGGTAATTATCATCTCGTGAACGGAGCACTTATAAATTTTGATCCTGTGAAGCAATTATCTTCATTCATTGCACTTTCAGAGCTGGAAAATATTAATTTTGAGCAGCTTGATAATAACTTTTTCATCAGAGACAATTTTCTGTATATTCCCCAGATGGAAGTGAAATCATCTGCTGCTGATCTATCCGTTAACGGGAAACATAGTTTTGACAACGATTATGAATATCATGTCAAAATACTTTTATCTCAGATTCTGTCAAAAAAAAGAATAAAAAACAAAAGCAATGTCACCGAGTTTGGTGTTGTTGAAGATGATGGGCTTGGCCGTACTTCATTATTGTTAAAAATTATTGGCAAAGGAGATGTGGCCAAAGTTGGATACGACATGAAAGCAGCAGGTACGGAGGTAAAAAATAATATGAAAAAGGAAAAGCAGACTCTAAAGACAATTCTTAAACAGGAATATGGCTGGTATAAGAACGATTCTACAATAAATCAAAAGCCTGCTGAGAAGAAAACCCGGTTCAGGATTACCTGGGAAGATGGCGATACTATAAAGACAAATTCACACTCTCCGGAATGAGAAAACCTGTTTTAAAATAAGTAAATGAGCTAATCATTAACAGATACCACCACAATTGAAGATTTTCCGTCATAAAACTTTCTGGAAGTTGTTTTTACTTCTTTTTGCTATATTACTTGGTATGGGATCGCTAATCTATACTCAGTTCCTTGTTTCGAAACTGAAGGTAGAAGAACGGAAAAGTATTGAATTGTGGGCTGAAGCAACTAAGCTGATATCGCTTCCCGATACCCTCCAGAATGTTGAGTTTCTTTCTACAATTATCGAAAACAATACTACGGTACCAGTAATTCTTACTGATGAATCAGACAGCATCATCTCTTTCAGAAATTTTGACCAGCATAAATCAGGCGATTTCAAGTATATCAGGAATCAACTTAAAAAGATGAAGGAGAGTAACAATCCTATTATTAATAAATTTGAAAATGGACATTTTAACCTTATTTATTATAAAGATAGTACCATACTTTCAATGCTTATCTATTACCCTTATATACAATTGGGGCTGATTATCCTGTTCATCATGGTATCATATCTTGCCTTTAGTTCCTCAAGGAAAGCGGAACAAAACCAGGTATGGGTAGGAATGTCGAAAGAGACTGCTCATCAACTTGGTACTCCGACAACTTCTCTGGCAGGTTGGATTGAGATTCTGCAAAATAATTACCCTGAGATAACAATATCCGGGGAGCTTGCACGCGATGTTGAAAGGCTCGAGAAGGTGACCGAAAGATTTTCAAGGATCGGATCAAAACCATCGCTCTTAAACGAAAACATTGTACCAATAATTTCGCGCACAGTAGATTATCTTAAATCGAGAACATCATCAAAAATTAAGTTCATTGATGAATATAATGTCAGAAATGAGGTTATTGTACCTGTCAATTCCGCTTTGTTTGAATGGGTGATTGAGAATGTTTCCAAGAATGCGATCGATGCAATGGAGGGAATCGGGGAGCTGACTATACATCTTGCCGATACAGAGAAACATGCAATGATAGATATATCTGATACCGGAAAGGGAATTCCAAAGTCGGCTTTTAAAAAGATATTTAATCCCGGGTTCACTACCAAACAAAGAGGATGGGGATTAGGTCTTTCTCTTGCAAAAAGAATAATTGAAGAATATCATAATGGAAAGATATTTGTCAGGCATTCAGAAGTTGGTAAAGGATCGTGTATCAGAATTGTTCTGAACAAGGGTAAATTCTAATTAGTATATTTGCAACCCATTATGAAGAGAAGCGATATTGAGATTATGGCTCCCGCAGGATCTTATGAGTCGTTAATTGCGGCGATTCAGGGAGGTGCTGACTCAGTTTATTTCGGAGTTGAACAACTCAATATGAGGGCTGCCTCATCAAATAATTTCACAGTTGATGACCTGAGGAAAATTGCTTCAATCTGTAAAAAAAACAAGCTTAAAAGTTATCTTACGGTTAATGTGGTTGTATATGACCACGAAATTGAACAAATGCATGCAATAATTGATGCAGCTGTTGAAAGCGGTATCACAGCCGTTGTAGCTTCAGATCTGTCAGTGATAAAATATGCATCTGTTGCAGGAATTGAGATTCACCTATCAACACAACTGAATATCACTAATATAGAGGCGCTGAAATTTTATGCTCAATGGGCCGATGTAGTAGTTTTAGCCCGCGAATTAAATCTTGAACAGGTAGCTCACATTTACAGCAATATCAGGGAACAGAATATAAGAGGACCAAAGGGAGATCTCATAAAAATTGAAATGTTTGCACATGGGGCTTTGTGTATGGCCATTTCGGGTAAATGCTATTTAAGCCTCCATGAAAATAACAAATCTGCCAACCGGGGTGAATGTTACCAGACTTGTCGCAAATCTTACCTGGCTACTAATATGGAATCGGGATATGAACTCGAGATAGATAATAAATATATTATGTCGCCCAAAGATCTTTGTACAATCGGATTCCTCGATAAAATGATTGATGCCGGCGTGAGAGTTCTAAAGATTGAAGGAAGAGCCAGGTCGGCAGAATATGTAAAAGAAGTATCTTCTTGTTACAGTGAAGCATTATGTGCAATTGAAGATGGCACATTCAGTGAAGAAAAAACCGCGGAATGGAGAACAAGACTTTCGACAGTTTTTAACAGAGGATTCTGGGATGGTTATTATCTTGGGCAGACTCTGGGCGAATGGAACACAAATTATGGTTCAAGTGCAACTAAGAGAAAAGTTTATATCGGAAAGATTACAAACTATTTTAAAAAACTTAATGTTGCTGAAATCAAACTTGAAAACGGGGATCTTGGCAAAGGGGATATAATACTAATTACAGGACCTACAACAGGTGTTGTGGAATATGTGGCGGATGAGATCAGGGTAGACCTTAACATGTCTGAGAAGGCCTTTAAAGGTGAAGTGTGTTCAATAAAGACTCCAGATTATCTAAGAAGATCCGATAAGGTTTACAAATTGGTCGATTCGAAAGAGATTATACCATAATTACTTCGCACCTATCTTTCTAAAGTATTTTGTTTGGGGTGTAGAAACCCCCTGTCCCGCCGAAGCGGGACATCCCCCTAAAGGGGGGAATAAACTGTGGAAGTAATAATATTTGTACTTGTAGGGAAAAATTACGGGGCAATGAAATAGGGGGTCAAATTAAGTCCATTTTATTCTGTCAGCAGCCTCTGAAACTTTCAAAGCATTTGATTCAACATCGTCAGTATCGGAATTGACATAAATAATATTCTTAGAATCTTTTTTCTTAAGTCCGAAAAGATATGCCTTATCATAATAAAAAAGAACTATTTCGATTGCTTTCGCAAAATCTCTCCTTTCAACAGCATCTATTGCATCTTTTGTTTTGTCGCCTCCCAGTCTCTTACTTATCTTTCCCAGCGAAGATATAAGTGCTTCAGGAGGATAAGCCGAGTATTCCTCCATTAGTCGAGGTATTCTCGAATTTACATCCATCATAAGAACAATTGTCGGTGAAGACTGCATCCTCAGATATAAAGATTCCGGCATGAAAACCGACCCAATATTCCTGCTTTCGTCTTCAACCCAAAAAGGAAGATCATTATTTAAAGCTCTAAGGCGATTGAAAAATAAATTACCAAAATATTCACTTGTTGGCTGAGCCGGCTCTCCAAGGGCACCGAAAGCGGAACCCTTATGATTTGCAAGCTTCTCAAGATCGATGACCTGCTTCCCCGACGATTTAAGATATCTGAGTATATGTGTTTTACTGCTTCCCGTCATTCCTCCCAAGACAATCATTTTTCTTTTTTCGGATAAACTTTCCAGTACAGCCCGTCGATATGACTTAT
>WSSedB1CaDRAFT_10001068_pt1 | contig 10794 bp, 9 predicted proteins | sample WetSurSB1Cattail_FD_9460 | JGI IMG/M metagenome (IMG submission 9460)
GCGAAAGCCGTGCTCGAAGACCCGCAATTCTATCGCCTCGCCGAGCGCGCGCGGCTCGGCGCCGACGAGATGACGCGGCGCGAGAGGATCGCCTAAATGTTCACCGGAATCGTCACCGATATGGGAGAGGTCGTCTCCGTCGTGGAGCAGGGCGCCTTGCGGCGGATGCGCATCGCCTGCGGCTATGACGCCGAGAGCATAGCGCTCGGAGCTTCCATCGCCTGTTCCGGAACATGCCTGACCGTGGTCGCGGCCACGCGGGAGGACGGCCGGACCGTGTTCGAGGTCGACGCCGCGGCGGAGACGCTGGCGCGCACGACCGTCGCGAGTTGGACGCAAGGGACGAAGATCAATCTGGAACGCGCACTCAAAATTGGCGACGAACTGGGCGGGCATATCGTCACCGGCCATGTCGACGGCGTGGCGCGGATCGTCTCGCTCGAGGATTTCGACGAAATGGCGCGCTTCGTCGTTGAGGCGCCGCGGGAACTTTCGCGCTTCATCGCGCAAAAGGGCTCGGTGACGCTGGACGGCGTTTCGCTGACGGTGAACGAGGTCGAGGGCGACCGTTTCGGCGTGCTGATTATCCCGCACACGCTGAGCGTCACGACCATAGGCGCGCGCAAGGCTGGGGAGTTATTCAATATCGAGGTCGATCTGATGGCGCGTTACGCGGCGAGATTGACGCAGGCGGACAAGTCGTAAAGCATCGCGGTCACATCGGGAATATTTCCGCGATGTTGAGAATTGCGACCAGGCGCTTCCGCCGAAACTCGCGCCGCGCGACGCGATGGTTTATAGCCGTGCGGTGCACAAAAGTGCATCGGTCGCGGAAGGAGTCCCCGTAAATGGCTGGTTTTTCACGCGCCGACGATAACGCCGCGCCCGTGCCGGGTGCGAAGATTCTTGTTGTCGCGGCGCGGTTCAATGACAATATTGTCTTGTTGCTGCGCGAGGGCGCGCTTGCGGCTCTGGAGCGGCTCGGCGCCAAGGCGACGCTGATCGAAGTTCCCGGCGCGCTGGAGATCGCGCCAGCCATCGCAATCGCCCTCGACGTCGCGCAAAAGGCCGGCGCGCCCTATGACGGCGTCGTCGCCCTTGGCTGCGTCATTCGCGGCGAAACCTATCACTTCGAGATCGTCGCCAACGAGAGCGCGCGGGCGCTCACCGATCTCGCCGTTTCAAACCGACTGCCGCTCGGCAATGGAATCCTGACCGTGGAAAATGAACAACAGGCCGTCACGCGCGCCGATCCAAAACAGGGCGACAAGGGCGGCGATGCCGCTTTGGCGGCGCTCGCCCTGGCGCGCCTCGCGCGAAAACTGGGGGCGCGGGCATGAGCGTCGAACAACGCTCCAACGCGCGGCTCGCGGTCGTGCAGGCGCTTTATCAGATGGAAGTCGCGGGCAAGGGCCTCAACGACATTTTCGCCGAATTCGAGACCCATTGGATGGGGCGCGAGATCGAGGGCGAGCAATACAAGCCCGCCGAGGTCGGCTTCTTTCGCGAGATTCTGCAAGGCGTGCTTGACGATCAGGTCATGATCGACCGCGAGATCGACGCAGCCCTGCAGGGCGGCTGGCCGCTGGCGCGGATCGAGACCGTGATGCGCGCCATTTTACGTGCGGGCGCCTACGAATTACATAAGCGCAAGGACGTCCCGATGCGCGTCGTCATCAAGGAATATGTCGACGTCGCCGGCGCCTTTTTCGGACCGACCGAGGCCGGGATGATCAACGCGGTGCTCGACCGTCTGGCCCGGCAGACGCGGCCCAAGGAAGTGTCGAGGGAATGACGCCGCGAGGGTAAGGGAATGGCGCGTCGCTTTTCCGAGGACGAACTTATCGCCACGTTGTTTGCACCCATCGCCGGGTCGGCGGCGCTTGGCCTTCGCGATGACGCCGCGTTGCTTCCGACGAGCAAGAACCCATTGGTGGCGACGACTGATGCGCTGGTCGCCGGGGTGCATTTCTTCGAGGACGATCCGCCCGGGCTGATCGCCAGGAAGGCGCTGCGGGTCAATTTGTCCGACCTTGCCGCAAAGGGCGCCGAGCCCGTGGGCTTTCTCCTCGCGATCGCCCTGCCGCGGGACTGGACCAATGACTGGCTGTCGGCATTCGCCGCGGGACTGGCCGAGGATGCGCTCACCTATCGCTGTCCCTTGCTTGGCGGGGACACGGTTTCGACGCCGGGGCCGCTCACGCTCTCCATCAACGCGCTCGGCGAGGCGCCAGAGGGCCGTTTTGTTGCGCGAACCACGGGACGAGCCGGCGACGCCGTCTGTGTCAGTGGAACCATCGGTGACGCGGCGCTGGGTCTTCGGCTGCGACGCGACGAGGCGTTGGCGCGCCGTCTGTCGGCGCCGGCGCGTGACCATCTGCTGGGGCGCTATCTCCTGCCGCGGCCCCGACTCGCTCTCGCGGCGGCGCTGCGTCTTCACGCCACCGCCGCGATGGACGTTTCCGACGGCCTCGTTGGCGATCTCGCCAAACTGGCCCGCGCGTCGAAACTCTCCGCGAAAGTCGCACTTGCGAACGTGCCGCTTTCCGACGCGGCGCGAGAGGCGATCGCGCTCGACCCTAGCCTCCTGGAGGTCGCGCTGACCGGCGGCGACGATTACGAAATCCTGTGTTGCGTTGGAGCTGATGAGGCGCGGTTCGCGGCAGCCGCGCAAGCCATGGGCGCGCCTTGCGCGAAAATTGGCGAACTAATTGCTGGAGACCGCGAGACCATTTTCCTCGACGAGCAGGGAAAAGCAAGGCGCTTCAACAGATTGTCGTTCAGTCATTTCTGACCCGCCGTCCCTACCCGCCATTGCCGGAACAAGCTGTTTCTGGCAAAGGAAAGCCCCAAACTCGCGGCAGCCACGATTCGGTTCGTGGCCGCGCGTCTTTCTGCGGCGCAGCGCCTTGACCGCGGCGAACCGAAATGCCTATCGACCGCCAAGCGCGGTCCAGAACGAGGGGGCGAATCCACCATGGTGCTGTTTTTAACCATTATCTTCGGACTTTTGTCCATTGTCTACGGGGTGAAGACCTCGCAGGAGTTGCTCGCCGCTGACGCAGGCTCGCAAAAAATGCAGGAAATCTCTGGCGCCATCGCCGAAGGCGCGCAAGCCTATCTGAAGCGCCAATACACCACCATCGCCTATGTCGGCGGCGGCATTTTCGTGCTGCTTGTGATTTTGCTCGGCTGGTGGGTGGCCTTCGGCTTCCTGCTCGGCGCGCTGCTGTCCGGCGCGGCCGGCTTCATTGGCATGAATGTCTCCGTGCGCGCCAATGTCCGCACCGCGCAAGCGGCGACCAAATCGCTGGCCGGCGGCCTCGACATCGCCTTTAAGGCGGGCGCCATCACCGGTCTGCTGGTGGCGGGCCTCGCGCTGCTCGGCGTCGCGGTCTATTACGCCATTCTCACCTGGTTCGCCGGCTATTCGGCGGCCGATCGCGTCGTTGTCGACGCGCTGGTGGGCCTCGGATTCGGGGCGTCGCTGATCTCGATCTTCGCTCGTCTCGGCGGCGGCATCTTCACCAAGGGCGCCGATGTCGGCGCCGATCTCGTCGGCAAGGTCGAAGCCGGCATTCCCGAGGATGATCCGCGCAATCCGGCCACGATCGCCGACAATGTGGGCGACAACGTCGGCGACTGCGCCGGCATGGCGGCGGACTTGTTCGAAACCTATGCAGTGACCGTTGTGGCGACCATGGTGCTGGCCTCGATCTTTTTCGCCGGCCAGAGCGGGCTCGCCTCGGCGGTCATTTATCCCCTGGCCATCGGCGGTCTTTCCATCGTCGCGTCGATCGCCGGCACCTATTTCGTCAAGCTTGGCAACGACGACTCTGAAATCAGCAAGACGTTTGGCGCCTATTTCACCAAACTCGGCATCGACGATTCGATCATGGGCGCGTTGTATAAGGGGCTGATCGCCGCCGGCGTATTGTCGGTCGCGGGCCTGTTTCTCGCCACTACCTTTACGGTCGGCTGGGGCGAGATCGGCAAGGTCAATGGCGAGGCGATTCATGGCTACGGCCTGTTTCTCTCGGGCCTGATCGGCCTCGTCGTCACCGGCGCCATCGTCTACATCACCGAATATTACACCGGCACGGGCAAGCGCCCGGTAGTGTCGATCGCCCAGGCCTCCGTGACCGGTCACGGCACCAATGTGATTCAAGGTCTGGCGATTTCGCTGGAGTCCACCGCCGCGCCGGCGCTGGTGATCGTGCTCGGCATTTTGCTGACCTATAATTTCGGCGGTCTCTATGGCACCGCGGTGGCCGTCACGACCATGCTCGGTCTTGCCGGCATGATCGTCGCGCTCGACGCCTTTGGCCCGGTGACCGACAACGCCGGCGGCATCGCCGAAATGTCGGGTCTGCCCAAGGAAGTGCGCCAGTCCACCGACGCGCTCGACGCCGTAGGCAACACGACGAAGGCCGTGACCAAGGGTTACGCGATCGGTTCGGCGGGCCTTGGCGCGCTTGTGCTCTTCGCCGCCTACACGAACGACCTCAAGCACTTCGTCGACACCGGCGTGCCGTTCTTCAAGGGGATCGGCAATGTCGATTTCGATCTCTCCAATCCCTATGTCGTCGCCGGCCTCATCTTTGGTGGTCTCATTCCGTACCTGTTTGGCGGCATCGCCATGACGGCGGTGGGCCGCGCGGCGGGTTCGGTGGTCGAGGAAGTGCGCCGCCAGTTCAAGGAAAAGCCGGGCATCATGGCGGGAACGGATCGCCCCGACTACGGCCGCGCTGTCGATATGCTGACGCAGGCGGCGATCAAGGAAATGATCATTCCCTCGCTGTTGCCGGTTTTGGCGCCGATCGCCGCCTTCCTGGTCGGCTGGATCCTCGGCGGCAAGGCCAACGCCTTCGCGATGCTGGGCGCGTTGCTGCTTGGCGTGATCGTCAATGGACTGTTCGTCGCCATCTCGATGACATCCGGCGGCGGCGCCTGGGATAACGCCAAAAAATCCTTCGAGGACGGCTTCGTCGACAAGGACGGCGTGAGGCATCTGAAGGGCAGCGAGGCCCACAAGGCTTCGGTGACCGGCGACACCGTGGGCGACCCCTATAAGGACACCGCCGGCCCGGCCGTGAACCCGGCGATCAAGATCACCAACATCGTCGCGCTGCTGCTGCTGGCCATCATGGCGCACTGAAGCGGGCGGAATTTTCGGAGAAGGCGGGGGAAACCCCGCCTTTTTTTGTAAGTGCGACTTCAAGTGAACAGGCGATGATCGGGAGGTGGCGTAATTTTTCGCGAACGCGCGCGGCTTCGCCGGGTTCGCGCCAGAATTCAAACATCACCCGCCGGCGCGACAAGTATGGGGGCGTTTTCATTAGGGAGCTTCTTTACCGCGCCAAGTCCTATTTTCGCATTGCGGCGCGAGAGGCTTATAATCCCCCGCATGACCCACCCATTTTTCGACCTCAACACCCACGGTTTCCTGCGCGTCGCGGTCGGGGCGCCGCGGGTGTCGGTCGCCGATCCCGCCGCCAACGCCGCCCGGACGATCGAGCTGGCGCGCGTGGCGGTGGAGCGGGGGGCGTCGCTGGCCCTGTTCCCAGAACTCGGCATCAGCGCCTACGCCATCGACGATCTGTTGCAGCAGGAGGCCTTGCTCGCCGCCGTGGAGACAGCGCTGAAGGATGTTCTCGACGCCTCGCGCGCGCTAAGCCTGTTGATCGTCGTCGGCGCGCCGCTGCGTCATCGCGAGCGGCTCTATAATTGCGCTGTCTTCGTTTTGCGCGGCCAAATTATCGCCGTAACGCCGAAAACCTACCTGCCCAATTACCGCGAATTCTATGAGCGCCGCCACTTCGCCTCGGGCGCCTTTATCGCGAACGAGGAGATTTTTGTCGCGGGCCGCCCAGCGCCTTTCGGCTCCGATATTCTCCTGGTCGCGCAAGATGTCCCGAACCTCGTGCTCCACGCAGAAATTTGCGAAGATCTTTGGGTTCCGATTCCGCCGTCGACGCGCGCCGCGCTGGCCGGGGCGACCGTGCTGCTCAATCTTTCCGCAAGCAATGCGATCGTTGGCAAATCGGACTATCGCCGAACGCTTTGCGCCGCCCATTCGTCGCGCTGCCTTGCCGCCTACCTCTATTCCGCGGCGGGGCAGGGGGAATCGACGACCGATCTCGCCTTCGACGGCGAGGCGATGATCCATGAAATGGGCGCGCCGCTCGCCAAGGCCCCGCGCTTTTCCGAGGAGCCGCAAATTGTCGTGACCGATATCGACCTGGGGAGGCTCGCCGCCGAGCGCCTGCGTCAGGGAAGTTTCGGCGATTGCGCCGACATCGAGCAGGGCGCGACGCAATTCCGGCGCGTCGTCTTCGCGCTTGAACCGCGGCGCGGCGACCTCGGCCTGTTGCGCGCCGTGCCACGCTTTCCCTTCGTGCCGGATGACGAGGCGCGGCTCGCCGAACTATGCTTCGAGGCGGTCAATATCCAGGCGCATGGGTTGCAACAAAGATTGCGCGCTTCGAAGTTCGACAAGGTGGTGATCGGCGTTTCCGGCGGACTCGACTCGACGCATGCGCTGTTGGTCGCGGCGACGGCAATGGACGCGCTCGGACTCTCGCGCGAAAATATTCTAGCCTATACCCTTCCCGCCTTTGCGACGACGCAGCGCACCAAATCCAACGCCTGGGAACTGATGCTGGCGCTCGGGGTCGCCGCGCGAGAAATCGACGTCTCTCCCGCCTGCCGGCAAATGCTGAACGACATCGGTCATCCGGCCGCGCGAGGCGAGCCGATCTACGACGCGACATTCGAGAATGTGCAGGCCGGGGCGCGCACGTCGCTGCTGTTTCGCTTGGCCAACCAGAACAACGCGCTGGTGCTTGGCACCGGCGATCTGTCGGAATTGGCGCTCGGCTGGTGCACCTATGGCGTCGGCGATCAAATGTCGCACTACAATGTCAACGCCTCCGTGCCGAAGACGCTGATCCAGCATCTCATCCGTTGGTGCGCCCGCGACGCGCGCTTTGGCGAGGAGACCGTCGCGGTCTTGCGGGACATACTGGCCATGGAGATTTCGCCGGAACTTGTTCCGGGCGACGGCGCGGCGGCGCAACGCACGGAAGATTTCGTAGGGCCGTACGCCCTGCAGGATTTCAACCTATTTTATGCGACACGCTATGGCTTCGCGCCGTCCAAGATCGCCTTTCTAGCGTTTCGCGCATGGCGCGACGCCGGCGACGGCGTTTGGCCATCCGCCTTGCCGGACGATAAGCGCGTCGCCTATGATCTTCCCACGATCAAACATTGGCTTGGCGTGTTCTCGCGCCGCTTTTTTGAGACGAGCCAATTCAAGCGAAGCGCCATGCCGAACGGTCCCAAGGTAAGTTCCGGCGGTTCGCTGTCGCCGCGCGGCGATTGGCGAGCGCCGAGCGATTCTTCCGCGGCCGTCTGGCTCGCCGACCTTGACGCCGTTCCCTGACATCGGCGAATTCGCCCGCGCCGCGTGAGTTTCCATGGGCGAAGCATTTAATTTCCGTTGACATCGCTAATTCCCGAGCATTACCGTTACGTCCATGGCGACGTTCTCGGTAAGGCGTGGATGGAAGGCGGCGGGTTTCGGCGCGATCCTGTCGCTTTGCCTGGTTTTTTTGCAACTGGCCGTTGCGATAGGATCGCCAACGAGGCACGATTACGGCGCGGCATTCTCCAAGTCCGACAGCGCCGCCGGCATATGCGCGCAGCTCGACAAGGACGCCAGTAAGGCTCCGTCGCCGCAAGGACATCCGCATAAGAATTGTATCGCATGCGCCTTTGGCCAGTTCGCTTCCTCGCAGGACGGCATGGCCTTGATCGCCAAGAGCGGGGCGCCGTTTTTCCGCGGCGCTTCCGGATCGGCGAGCTGCGGGAGCCTAGACCTGGCGAACCTTCGCGCGGCGGGCTTCGCAAGCAGTTGGTCATCGCGCGCGCCTCCGATTTTCTCTTGACGCGTACGGCGGCGGGCGGCGTCGCGCGAATTTTATTCTGACGCGCTATCGAGCAGCGCAACCAACCAAACAGCGGAAATCTTTGTGTATCAGAGAGCGCTGGCGCTCATTGCGGCGCTATTGGCGGCTCATTGCGCGTGGAGCACGATGAGCGCCGAAGATATCTGCGCGTCCAACGCGGTTTTGGCGAAGATCGCCGCGATAACGCCCGCGCGGCTCGTCGGTCTGCGGCTTGCGCCGCAAAGCTATGCGGTTGAAGCGACCGCTCGCGAAACGCTTGAGCATTCAATGAAGTCGCAGGGAGCGGTTTTCATCGCTTCCGATGTCTCGTCGCGGAGCGGCGGCGAGTTAACCCTGAACGACCCCTGGTCTCCATAATCCAAGCCGCGCATGGAATTAACTGAAAGAGAGCCTGTGAAGATGAAAGTCACCGCCTATGTTTTCGCCGCGCTGCTGCTAACCGGCGCGGCTTACGCCAAAGAGAGCGTCGACGCGTCCGCGGCGGCGAATAAGCCTTCGTCCATGATCGGCGCGCATGACAAGCCAGGCAAGGTGAAGGCCAAGGAGTCGAAGGCCGACCATAATGCCTATGCGCGCAAGGTCGCCGCCGAAATCAGGCGCCATTCGCCCGGGGAGACGGGTCTGCACGGTAATCTGAGCGTTCGCTTCACGATCGGCGCGTCCGGCCGGGTTGTGTCGCATAAGATCATCAGCGCCTCCGATCCCGCGCTGGGTTCGGAGGTCGACAAGATACTGGCCTCGGTTCACGCGCCGCCGCCGCCCGGCGGATCGTTCACCGCCAATCAGCTATTCGTCTTTCATTAAGTCGTCGCCGCCGCGCGCTTGCGCTGACACGTCGGGATCCGCGTCCGCTTCGACCGAAAGGAAACAAAATGAGCCTTATAACTCGTCCAATCGCGGGACTTTCCGCGCCAGCCAACATGGGCGCCGCTTACCGCCTGGTCTGGCGTTGGCACTTTTACGCCGGGCTCTTTTGCTTGCCCTTTATCGTGGTGCTTAGTTTTTCCGGCGCGGTCTATCTCTTCAAGCCGCAAATCGACGCCTTGCTTGACCGCGGCTTCGACCATCTCGCTCTAACGAGCGCTCCAAGGTCGCTCGACGACCAAGTGGAGGCGGCGCTCGCGGCCCATCCCGGCGCGCGGCTGAAGGCGTTACAATTGCGCGATGATCCGACCGACGCGGCGCGCGTGCATTTGACGACTCCCGAGGGGCTGGAATTGCGCGTCCTGGTTCGCCCCGACACATTGGCGATTATCGAGACGCAGACGCAGAAGGGCCGGCTTACTCAGATCATGCACGATCTGCACGGCGAGTTGTTGGTCGGCGAGCCTGGCGCGCTAGCCGTCGAGCTTGCCGGCGCCTGGGCCATCGTCATGGTGATCACGGGCCTGTATTTGTGGTGGCCGCGCGGATCAATCGGGTTCGCCGGCGTGCTGTATCCCAGGCTGTCCGCCGGCGGGCGTGTTTTCCTGCGCGACCTGCATGGCGTCACGGGCTTCTATTTGTCAGTGTTCGCACTGTTTTTCCTGATTTCCGCGCTCCCCTGGACCAAGGTTTGGGGCGAGGGCTTCAAATATGCGCGCAGCCTCGGGCAGACAAAGGAGGTCCGACAGGATTGGACGACCGGGCCGGCGAGCGAGCAAGCGGTTCGAATGCAAAACTTCCGCGACGCGCCGCCCGCGCGCGGCGAAGAGTCGGACGAACACGCCGAACACCGAATGGACGCGGGCGCGCATGCCGGACATATGGGGCACGGCGCCAAGCACGCGCCGATCGTCGGTTTCGACGAAATCGCGGCGCTCGTCGCGCCGCTAAAACTCGCCGATCCAGTGCTGATTTCGCCGCCCTCGATGCGGAAGCCCAACTGGGTCGCGCGCTCGGATGCGCAAAATCGCACGCTACGCGCGACATATGAGTTCGATCCCAAAAGCTTCGAGGAGGTCAATCGGGAAACATTCGCCAATCGCGCCTTGATCGACCGCGTCGTGGGAATCGGAGTCGCCGCGCACGAAGGGCAACTCTTCGGCTGGTTCAACCAGTTGCTCGGTCTGGTGACCGCTATCGGCTATCTCGTTCTCGTTGTCTCGGCGACGTTGATGTGGTGGCGCCGCCGTCCGCGCGGCGCGCTCGGGGCGCCGCCGGCATTGGCCCAGCCGCCTCGCCTCGCGACATTCGTGGTCGCGCTGATTGTCGCGCTCGGCGTCTTTTTGCCGACCCTCGGCGCGTCCCTGATCGTCGTGCTCATCGCGGAACGCCTCATTCGCCGCTTCGCGCCGGGCGCCAGCCGCTGGCTGGGACTCGCGCCCGGGGAGCGAACACAAAGGGGAGTAGTTGAACTCGCCTGAGTAATCGCGCCAGCATTGGCGCCTTTATTCGAACAGGTCGTCGAGCTGCGCCGCTTTGGAAAACCTCCCAGCTCGAGCGTTGCGCGATATACGACCTCCCCGGCGGCTGGCCACGGCCGCCGGGGATCGAAAGGCTCCTCCGAAAAGGGGGAAGACATCTTGACGACTGCCAGCGGAGAGGCATAGCTTCGCGCTTGCCAAGAGGGCTTTTACGTTGATCCGGCGTAACGACACGAACATGAAAAGAGGCGGCGCCTTCGTGGCGCTGGCATCTGTTTGCGTCCTTGTGATGCAAATGCTTTTTGCCGGTGTCGCGCTGGCTGGCGGGCCAGGATCCGGATCCGCGTCGGGCTTCGACCTCAGCTGCGCGCGACAGGGCGATTCTATTCCTCCGGGATCGCCGATCGGGCCGAAATCTCATCAACACGGCGCATGCTGCATTCTACACTCCAGCGTGTTGTTCGCGCCCTCGGCTCGTG
>WSSedB1CaDRAFT_10001069_pt1 | contig 10780 bp, 13 predicted proteins | sample WetSurSB1Cattail_FD_9460 | JGI IMG/M metagenome (IMG submission 9460)
ACCTGGCGGGCCGCCTTGGCGGAATCCGAGCTCGATCAATCGGCACTGGCCGGCGAACACTTTCGCGGAAAGCTCGCGGCTGTATTCGCCGGCCATGGCGCGCTTTACGCCTTTGACGATTGTGGAGACGGGGCTTCCGTCATTCTCGAATTGTTCCGCGCAGTATTGGACCGCGATGCCCGCTCTCTTGCAGATATATTCGTAATAGGCGCTCTCGTCAGCATCCTGAAAGCGGCCCCACCGGCTGATGTCGTAAACAAGAATGGCGTTGAAATCCGCGCGCTTGGCCTCCACGTCCGCGATCAGGCGTTTCAGTGCATCCCGCCCGTCGATGCTGAGACCACTCTTGCCCTCGTCCGCGTAAGTTTTGACAATTTCGATAGATCGCGCGGCGGCGTATCGACGGATCGCGTCCGCTTGGTTTTCTGTCGAGTATTTCTGATGCTCGGTCGACATGCGGACATATTCGGCCGCTCGAGGCCGCCTCTCATGGCTCCCCGGTTCGGCGCCGAGTTGTCGACTTGGCTTGGTCAAAGCGCATCACCCCACCCGCCCGAGCGCCGGGGAAACGCATCGCGACGTCTCGAACGACCATCTGACCGTTCGGGCCGTGCCCGCCGTCCCCGCATCACAATCAATTTAACCGCGGAGGGCGCGGAAGATGTTTCCGAAAACGGGCAAAAAGTTACACCATGGACCAAAAAGGGCCTGTACCGAGGGACAATGCGCAACGGCGGTGGCGACGGCGTTGAAAAGTGAACTTGGTTCAACGCACCAGGCGGTTAAGACCGTGATGAACTGGACAGGCGCCAGCGAGAGGACCGTGAAACATTGGCTCGCTGGCACGCACTGCCCCAGCGGTCAGCATCTAATCGCACTGGCGCGCCATTCCGATGGGGTAATAATGTTCTTTCTCGCCGCAGCCGATCGACGATCACTCCTCGTCGGAGCCCGGTTGATCGAGGTGCGTTCCAAGCTTTCAGAAGCGATCAAAGTGATTGACGCATATTGTGACGCTGAGGCGCGCATTGGGTGAGGGGCCGATCTTCTCGGCATAGGCGACGAGGCGGCTTGGCGCCCATAACTCTGGCGTCCACGACTCTTGGCGCCGGTGGGCGCTCGGCATATGTTCGACTTCGACACGCGGATCGACAAGGCAACGACGCCGCCGAGGCCAAATCGGCGCGCCTCAAGGAGAAAATTGAAGGCCTTCGCAGGCAAATGCCGTCGCTCAAGGAGATGGAAAGGCAGGTGGAACCGGCGCCCGACAAACAGGTTTCTCTATCCGATCCCGACACCCGCTCGGTGGCGACCAGCGGCAAGGGCACAGGCATTGTCGGTTACAATGTCCAAACCGCTGTCGACGCCGAGCATCGGGAACAACGCTAAGGCCGCAACGAAATCTTTCGCGACACCGGCGTCGCCTCCGCGCCCTTGTGCGGGGCTATCATAAGCATTATATTGATGGCAACGCCATCATATTATGCAGAAGTGCCATCATGCCCGCTGTCACCATCCGTAACCTCTCCGAAGAGACGCATCGCGCCCTGAAGGTCCGAGCGGCGCAGCACGGCCGCAGCACGGAAGCGGAAATGCGCGACATCCTGGAGGCCGCCGTGCGCCCGGCCAATCGTCTCCGCCTTGGCAGCGCGCTGGCGGAAATGAGCCGGAAGATCGGCCTGACCAACGCCGACGTCGAAGCCCTCGAACAGGGCCGTGACCGTAAGCCGGCGGAGCCGCTGCGCTTCGAATGATCCTGCTCGACACCAATGTCGTCTCCGAGGCGATGAAGCCTGAACCGGACCCCGCGGTCCGCCGATGGCTCGATGAACAGGCGGCGGAAACGCTCTATCTCTCCAGCGTCACGATCGCCGAGCTGATGTTCGGCATCGGCGCGCTTCCCAAGGGGAAGCGCAAGGAAAAGCTGGCGGCCGCGCTCGAAGGCGTGCTGAAGCTGTTCGCAGACCGCATTCTCCCGTTCGATACGAATGCGGCACGCCGCTATTCCGATCTGGCGGTAAGGGCGCGCACTGCCGGAAAGGGCTTCCCCACACCGGACGGCTACATCGCCGCCATAGCCGCATCGCATGATTTCGTCGTCGCATCCCGCGACGCCAGCGCATTCACGGCCGCCGGCCTTACTGTGATCGACCCCTGGACCGCTGACGCCTGAATTGCCGGTTTGCAAAGACGTGAACATCGCGTGGTGATCGAGCTGCCTGCATCCGCGGGTCCATCCCCGCTTCCTGTCGCTGATCAATGTCATCCGACCCATGCTGTGCAGCTTGCCCCGCTCATAAAGCCGACTTAGCTGCACAGCTTCGCTCTTCTCCCAATTTTGAAAAGGCAGCCTATGGCATAGGGATAGGTTTCATCTCGGTGGCTGCGGCCAGAACCGCACGCTCGGCGCCCTGATCGCTCAGAAACCCTGTGCGAGATCATTCTGGGACTACGCACAAAATTCTGCAAATTCGCGCCCTCAGTGCTCAGGCGAGCGGGTTCATGGCGCCGGTGATCCTCGCACCGATCTCGTCGACCGCTTGATGGAGCGGTGATGCGGCGAGGTGCGCGTAGCGCGCCGTCGTGTTTGGCTGTGAGTGACCGAGAAGTGCGCCGATCAAAGGGAGGCTCAATCCGCTCGCGGCGCCTACGCTCGCGAAGCTATGCCTTAAGTCATGAAGCCGGAGGTTGTCGAGGCGGGCTGCCTTGCATATGTGCTCCCATGGCTTGCGGATCGAGTGAAGCGGCTCTGATGCCCGCTTTCCCGGAAAGACGTAGCGAGATTCCCCGTCCCGTTCGATATCGAGCAGAACGCAAAGCGCATCTTCGGAAAGATAAACGGTTTTCGCGCCCGTCTTGCTGTCCGGGAGCACTAGGAAGCGCCGCTCGAAGTCGACATCCGACCAACGCAGCCCCAAGACTTCGCCGAGCCGGCATCCGGTCAAAAGCAGCAGCCGGATGGCTGCAACAGCACGAGGGTTTTCTGATTGAGGCCCCACCCGCTTTTGACCGCCACGTTTGCGTTTCTCAGGGACCTTTGCCTCGGGATTAACAATCAGCTGTCCCGTCTCGGCGGCTTTCAACGCGGTTCCTAAGCGCGAGAGTTCCTCATCCGACAAGAAGCGCTCGACCCTGCGCTCCGCGAAGCGCTTGGCGCCCCGGCAGGGATTTGAGCTGGCGGGACGATATTTCCAGTCCTCTGCCAATTCGAACATTTTGGACAGCAGCGCGTGCACACGATTGGCGACGATCTCGCCGCCGCGCACGATTCGTCGTCCATGCAATTTCGTTTTTTCGTCATTGGAAGTCTTACCCGCCGCGACGTCACGCATGACCCGGGCGACATCCTGACGTTCGACCTCCGAGATTTTGAGCGATCCGATCAGGGGAATGATATGATTTTCGAGATTGCGCCGATCCTGCGCGAAGCCCGATGGTTTTTTGTGCGGACGCGCGTATTCCTCGAGATATCGCTTCCCGAGTTCCGCGATCCTCGGCACGGAACGCTCTCGCGCTCGCTCCACGGCGGGGTTCTCTCCGGAAGCGATCAGACCGCGCAGGCGTCGCGCTTCGTTTCTCGCTTGCTCTGCGGTGAACTCGACGCCGTGCCGCCCGATCGTGACGCGATGATCGCGGCCGCCTCGGCCATATTGAAGGATGTAGATGCGGGTGCCCTTCGGGGTCACCTTGCAACCGAAGCCTGGGATTTCGCTGTCCCATAGGAACGCGTCGCGCAGCGTCGGCTGCATCGCGTCGACGGTCCTCTTGGTAATCTTGTCGCGCATGGCTGCCCCCATCGACTGCGGAAGGGCATCACTTCGATAGTAGGAGCGTAGCTCTGAGGCCCCTTTCTAGCAAGGCGTCAGCAAGGCGGTGATAGCAAGTCGCGGGATATTGGAGCGTGGAACGGCGTAGGGCAGGCCGCGTTCGGGGCACCCCTAATAAGATGATTTATCGTGGTTTATCGTAGAATTTCGTGGGGCAGGAATGGTGCCCGGGGGCGGAATCGAACCACCGACACTGCGATTTTCAGTCGCATGCTCTACCAACTGAGCTACCCGGGCGCGCGCTGTTCGCGCGGCACGCCCGGCTTATAGAAAGCGCTTGCCGGCTTGTCCAGACCCGTCGCGCATTCTTTTCGCGCTTGTAACCTGTAGCCGGCAAAATCGAATGAGTTTTCCGGCAAGATCGAATGAGACCACCCCCCGGAGCGTGCGGGGGCTATTTTTTGCCCCCTCCCGAGACGATGATTTCCCCCGCCCTTTTTGCCTTCCCGGCGCCGCCGGCCATGTAGGTCAGTTCCACGGCCTCGATGTCGAAGCACCCGTAAATCTTCCGGGTCGCCGGCGAGTCGTTCATCGTCAGGATGAATCGCCCTTTAAGGCTCTTTAAAGCCCTCGCCAACGCCTCGTGATCCTCGCGGGGGAACTTCGCCGCGTAAAACCCTTCTGTGCCGTGGTAGGGCGGGTCGAGATAGAACAGCGCGTAGGGCCTGTCCCAGCGGTCCAGAAACACCCTCCAATCCAGGCACTCGATCACGACCCCGGCCATCCGCTCGTGGATCGCCTCCAGCAGCGGCCCCAATCGGTTGGTGTCGAACCGGCCCGGCCCCGTAGTGTCGCCGCCAAATGTGCGGCTGGCCACCTTGCCGCCGAAGGATAGGCGCTGGAGGTAGAGGAACCGCGCGGCGCGCTCCAGATCCGTCAGCGTATCGCCGTCCTGGGCGCGCAGGCGCTCGAACTCGACGCGGCCGGTCAGCTGCCACTTCAGCATGTCCATGAACGCCTGATAATGGCGCTGGAGCACGCGAAAGAACACGGCCACGTCCCGGTCGCGGTCGTTGATGACTTCGGCCTTCGGGGCCAGCCGCCGGCGCAGGAACACGCCGCCCATGCCAACGAAAGGCTCGCCGTAGAGCGCGTGCGGGACGGCCTCCAGCCGTTCGACGATCCGGCGCGCCAGCTGGCGCTTGCCGCCGATGTAACCCGCCGCCGGACTGGCCGGCGTCACTTGCCTCAAATCCTCGTTTATCATTCGTCAATTCCGATGCCGCATCTTCCCCCTTGGCGGGGGGCGTTATCGGATCGTGCGCCGCGCGGAGAAGCTTCCCGGCCATCCCGCGTCCGGGGCGACCCGGCCCCGCAACCTCCTCACGTCCCCTTCGACTCGCATTCGAGCCGCACGAAATTGCCCCCCGGGCTGAATTCGAACGCCCTGGTCTTGATCGCCCAATCCATGTCGTCGTCGTCGCCGAAGCCCGAGGTCGTCGCCGTTCCGCCCGCGCCGGCGCCCGTGCGGCCTTGGGCGAGCGTCGCGGCAAACGTCTTGGCCGCGCGGTCGAACGCCCCCTTGCGGGCGTTGGCGTGGTTCTGCGCCTCGGTTTGCGTCCCGAAAATATGCGGATGGGTGTAGTCCGGCGCGCCGTCGCCCGAGCTTCCCGTCGCGCTGGCCACGACATTTCGCTGGGCCTGCGAGCGGTCGTAGTAAACCGCGTTGGCCTTCGAGCGCTCGGGCCGGTCCTTCGCGTGGATCCTGAAATCCTCGCAGTCCCGCGGCGTGATCTTGCAGCTCGCCGCCGGCTGGCCCGAGGCGGTCGTTCCCGCGCCGCGCGGCACGAAGATCAGACAGCCGCCGGCAACCTTGAACAGCGCGCCATAGAGCCGCGAAAGCCGCGTCAACAGGTGCATGTCGGATTCGCCGATTTGGGCGATCAGCTTGTCGATCGGAATGGATTGGAGCGAGGCGTCGACCGAGGCGGCGAGCCCGTTGTCGCTGGCGATCTGGCTCAGCACGTCATTGAGCGTCTTGCCGTTCGTCCAGGACCGGGTCTTCTGCTGCTTGAGCGTCTTCAAAAGATCGGCCGAATGCGCCGTGACCTCGAAGACGGCGACCGCCCCCAGTTTTTCCGTCTCCAGCACGGTGAATTGGCCCGCCTTGACGACGCTGGTCTCCTTCCAGCCAAACTCGACCGTCACGACCTGTCCCGTCGCCGGCTTCCGCAATTGCCCGTCGTAATTCGAAACCGTGAAGCGCAGCTCGTCGGCATGGCCGCCGTCGCTTTCCCGGATCGTGCCCGACAGCGCGCGCTTCTCGAAATTCGAGAGCGGCGAGTCGCCGATCGAGATCGAGACCGTCGGCGTCACTGCCAGAGATCCACGGTCGCGATGACAGGCGAAGGCGTCGGCGCGATCGTCGGCAGGCTGATCGTGATATTGGCCGGCAGCACGGGGCCAAGGTCCGCGAGCCCGGGATTGGCGGCCAGAACAGCCTCGGTCGCGCCGGCCGTGTAGCCATATTTGGCGTAGCAAATAGCGTCGACCATATCGCCCTGCTTGGTCAGATAGGCATCCGTCATGCTTTCCTCACGGCCACGGGCTTCCGGCGCCCGTGGTTCCATCGTCGTGGACATGGAATTCGAGGTCGTAGACCATCTTTTGCGCGCCTGATGGCATGATCTCGGAGGAAACGGCCCGCGCCCGCTCGAGCCGGTAGACATCGACGATCTTCGATCATGCATTCGCGATGCAGCGCCGCGGCGGCGCGGCGCACGGGATCGTCCCTCCACAGGTTCGGACGACGACCGTTGCTCCAAAAGGGTGCGAGACGCTCCGCGACGGATTCCATGTCGAGATCGGCGCCGGGCGGATCGGCTGTCGTCGCGGTGTTTTGCTCGGTCATTGGAGCGTTCCTGGAGGGAAAGGGGCGCGGCGATCGAGGAAGAGCCTGGGAGGCCGGGAGCGCGATCGCCGCGCCAGTCGCGGGCCGTCAGGGGAATTGAGGCCGGCCCGAGGGGAGAAGCGTTAACCAAAGGTTAAGCCGCGCGCCGGCGCGGGATGGACTCTGGACGGCGCGCGGACATAGGCTTGAGCCTGGGGCGCAGCCGCTCCGTGGAGATCAGCTTGCCGTTTTCGTCGAACCACTGCGGCCAGAGTTCGTTCAGCGGAACGTCGAGAAAATCGGCGATCGCCGTGTTGGCGCGTAGGCGCGGTTCGATCATCGCCCAATACAAAGTCTGCCGCGCCAGCCCATTATCGCGCGCGATTCCGGCAAGCGTGGTTCCACGCTTGCGCACCTCAGCGAGAATGTCGGCGCGGTGCCAGCCAGTTGGTTTTTTCGACAAATTACGCTCCATGATTCTGGCGTGGCGATTTATCGCCACATCAAAGCAACCTTGGTTGCATAGTGGCAATTTAATTCCACTTCTGTCAAGGGCTTCTGACCTATGGTGGCGTTTTTTCTCCACGAGAGCAGCTAATGCCTTCTGATCCAGTGGCTTTCGTGCGCGAACGCATTGCCGAGGCCATTGGCGGTCGCGAGAGGGCGCTTAGTTTCGAAAAGCTGAGCAGCGGTCGCTTTAAGCGCAAGACGCTTCAAAGTTGGATTGACGGGGATACATCCCCTCCACTGGAGGAACTCGCTGATTTGGCGCGCGCGACCGGAAGGGATTGGCGGTTTTTCTTTCCGCAAGAACCGGAGCTGCCGGAAACCATCGAAATTCAGAAGCTCGACGTACGCGTCGCCGCTGGGGGCGGTGCCTTCAACAGCGGCCATCCGGCCAACGAGCCGCTGGTTTTCCCATTGTGGATGGCGCGAAAGCTTTCAAAGAATGTTGGGCGTCTGCGCTTCTTGCGCGCAACTGGCGATAGCATGCTGCCGGTGATCCGAAACGGAGCGCTCTTGCTGGTCGATGAGCGGGACCGCGAGCTCCCGACCGCGCCGCCGAGGGCCAAAAACGAATTCGATCACCCGGATATCTACGTCTTCAGCCAGGGCGAGGATTTCCGCGTCAAGCGGCTGCGCCTTACGCCGAAGGGCGACATTCTCGTACTCAGCGACAACCGCGCCTATGACCCGGAGACCATTGGCAAACGCGACCGCCAGGGCTTCAAAATCCATGGGCGGGTTGTATGGTGGGATAATCGGTTGTGAACTATTTCGCGCCGACGATTTCTATCTCTCGCGTCACGACGATAGTACGGTTCTGATATCCACTTATAGTGTCTGAGTCATGCGCCGCCGGCGTAAATCTTATTGTTTTCTGGCACAACGTCGATGTCAGCACTTTTCTCAATTCGCCGCATTTGTCCTCGATCTGCGCCTTTGCCGGCTCGGGCGACACCAACGGCGCGATGATCATCAGGGCCGGCCCGATGCCGGAACCGATACAGCGATACTCGTCCTTATCCGCATGGAAACAACGCATCTTTCTCATTTCAATCGGCTTGCCGTCGTATTTGCCGGGCGCGATGCTTAAATCTTCCGCCGCGACGACCTTGTAATCCCCGGTGGCCGGTTTGATAATATCCTTGGTTTTAGTGTTGTCCTGATCGCGCGTGGTGTCTTCGGACGTCCCCTTCGTGGCGGCGTCGAAACAGGCGAGCCGCTCTCTCTCATCTTTTTTGCTTGCGCAGGCGGCTATGTTAGGGGCCATTTCGGCCATCGTCGGCGATGCTGCTAAGATGGCGGCCATCGCAACAACGGAAAATCGCATGGTTGTCTCCAATGTTTTTAGGAGCTTCCACGATAGTGCGATTATGTCTGGTGGCCAAGGCGTCGGTTAGGTCGAAGAATTTTCATCCCTCGGCAGATAGCCGGCTTCCTGGAGCCAGTCCCGCAGGATGGTGCGAATAAGGTCGGGGCGGGACGGACGGTCGTCCGAAGGATGGTCGGCGATGACATGGTCCAGCGCGTCCAGAAGCGGACGCTCGATCCGCGCGCGGACCATCTCGGAATCCACGCGCGGCCGGCCGCAGTTGGATTTTTGGCGGTCATCCATCGCCATGCAGATTATTTGAGCGCATAAAACATGGCCGCGCAAGGGCGCTTTTACCCCTCTGGCGGGAAGACGCAAAAATGGGGTTTGAAGGGCCGTTTTAGTTCCTAGTTCACCAATTTTATAGACTATTCGCCGATGGCGCTGGACGCTTAGAACCGCTAAGTGTTGCGGCACATTTGCTCTATGATGCGTCCGAGCCGCTCGAGTTCCGAGTTCGCGCCCATGGCCAAAACAAAAAGCCCGGAACTCCGGGCTTTTAAAAAACCGCCGGCATCTCCGCCGCGCCATTTTAACTCATTCGATCTTGCCGGCCGTCCGCGCCCACGCATCAGCCGCCGCGACCATCAAATATCGGGAAACATTGGCCTTAGACCATCAGATTACGGGCGTAGCCGGGGAGACCCATGGAGACCCGGACCGCCGCCCAACCTGACAGGTCTCGTTCTCGCCCTCGATATAGAATTGGAGGACGCCCCATGACACCTTTTCAGGCGGTGCTCACCCTCGCCGGCCTTTCGCGTGGCGACGCCGCGCGGCTCCTTCGCGCGCGGGAGGACTCGATCAACAAATGGCGCGCCGAAAGGGGCGACGCGCCCGAAGGCGTCATGCGTGATCTCAAGGCGCTGATCGTGCGTCAAGAGCGCGCGGCGCGCATCATCCTCGAACAGGGAGCGGAATCGAGACTCCCGATCTTCATGAGTTTCATGGAGCCCGACATCGGCTGGCCTAGCCATGGCGCATGGGCCGCGATGGCCGCGCGCGTCGCGGCCGGATCGCCACCCCCAGGTCTTCCGCCCCCCGGGCGAGGAGCCTGGAAGGCCGCTGTAGCCCGGGCCTGACCCCTCTCATTCAATCTTGCGCGCCGCGCCATCCGATTTTGCGCGCTACACTTTTCGCGCGCGTCGGCTTGCCCGGCGCCTCGCCTTCGCCTACACCGCGTTCAAACCAATCCAAGGAGAGCTTAAATGTCCAGGATCAAGCGGATCGGGGCCGGCCCGCGCATGAGCAAGGCCGTCGTTTACGGCGACACGGTTTACACGGCCGGCCAGGTCGCCGATCAAACGAAAGGCGGCTCGGTCGAGGAGCAAACGCGGGAAATCCTTGGCTTGATCGACGCCATCCTCGCCGAGGTAGGCGGCGACAAGAGCAAGATCCTTTCCGCGACGATCTATCTTTCCGACATCGCGACCTTCGCCGAAATGAATGGCGTTTGGGACGAATGGGTCGATAAGACCAATCCGCCCGCCCGCGCCACCGTCGAAGCGAGGCTCGTCGCGCCCGATTACAAGGTCGAGATCGCCGTCGTCGCCGCGGCGTAACGAGCTGTTATCGCTGCGATTCAGTGCGCCATAGCGGATTGTCCGGGTCATGCGCGTAGCGAATCGTCTCGAAGCGCATCGCGCGGGAGTCGATGAGCAGCAGCCGCCCCACCAGACCCTCGCCGAAGCCGACGATCTCGCGCACCACTTCCAGCGCCATCATCGCGCCGACGACTCCCGTCAGCGCGCCGAGCACGCCGGCCTCCTCGCAGGCGGGCACGCTCCCCGGCGGCGGCGGAGCCGGGAAAAGGCAACGATAACTGGGGTTTGGGAGTCCATCGGGGCCGGATTCGAATGGTCTCAGCGTCGTCAGCGAGGCGTCGAAGCCGCCGACCGCCGCGGTCACCAGCGGACGCCTGGCGTAAAAACAGGCGTCCGACACAATGTAGCGCGTCGCGAAATTATCCGAGCCGTCCGCGACGATATCGTAAGCGGAAACAAGCTCTTGCGCATTACTGGCGTCGATCCGCAGCCGGTGCGTCTCGACGCCGACATGCGGATTGAGCCGCGCGATAAACTCTTGAGCGCTCTCGACCTTTGGGCGCCCGACGTCGCCGGCGCCATGAATCACCTGGCGTTGCAGGTTGGACAACGCCACCACGTCGTCGTCGACGACTCCGAGCGCGCCGACGCCCGCCGCCGCGAGATATTGCAGCAGCGGCGCGCCGAGGCCGCCGGCGCCAAC
>WSSedB1CaDRAFT_10001070_pt1 | contig 10774 bp, 9 predicted proteins | sample WetSurSB1Cattail_FD_9460 | JGI IMG/M metagenome (IMG submission 9460)
GTTGGCAAGATACCGGCGGGCGTGTGCCATCGACAACCTGATAACCGTCATCCCTGTTTTTTATACAGATGGCAGGCACACCAGTGGCCATCTTCAGGCTGCTGCAATTCGGGGAAGTCCGTTTTGCAGATATCCATGACATATGGACACCGGGTATGAAAACAGCATCCTCGCGGAGGATTTGCGGGATTGGGAACGTCGCCTGATAATACCTGTTTGCGGGCGGTAGCCCCTGCCTCGATTTTCGGAATGGCGGAGAATAGTGCCTGTGTATAGGGATGAAGCGGTTTTCCATAGATTTTATCACGATCGGAAAGCTCAACAATATGTCCCAGATACATGACTGCAACTCTGCTGGAAATATGCCTTACGACACCGAGATCGTGTGAAATGAATATATAACTTATGTTCATCTTTTTCTGGAGCGCCTTTAGCAGATTGATTATTTTTGCCTGAATCGAGACATCGAGCGCGGAAACAGGTTCGTCGCAGATGATCAGTTTCGGCGGCAGAACGATTGCACGGGCAATACCGATACGCTGGCGCTGGCCGCCGGAAAATTCATGGGGATACCGTTCCATAAAATCGAGGTCAAGACCGACTTCTTCCATGACTTCGGCGATCCGTTCGTCACGCTGTTTTTTATTCGTATATTCTTTTGCGATATCGAGATATTCTCCGATAATGTCCTTTACCGTCATCCGTGAATCAAGCGAGGCGTAGGGATCCTGGAATATCAGCTTGATTTTTCTGCGGGCCCGTTTCAGGCGGTCACCTTTCAGTGCAGAAAAGTCTTCACCATCAAGCAGAATCCGGCCGGAAGTAGGTTCCAGGAGCCTTATGATCGTTTTTGCCATCGTAGATTTACCGCAGCCTGACTCTCCGACAATACCGATCGTTTCTCCTGTCTGTACGTCAAAACTGATGTCATCCACTGCTTTAACATATCCTTTCGCGGCAGAAAAACTGTCAGTTTTTACTGAAAAGTATTTTTTCAAGTGCTGGATTTGCAGCAGCGGCTGTGCAGTGGTTTCCGTCATGATTGTTTCTCCCATTCTGTAGAGTATTTAAAGCAGCGTACCTGGTGGTTTTCCGTTCCGTAAATCGCCGGTTTCCATTTTCTGCACATATCTTTTGTAAACGGACACCGGGGGGCAAAAAGACAACCTTCAGGCAGCGCGTTGAGCATCGGAACGGAACCGGGAATGACGTGGAGTTCTTCAACGTCTTCGTTGAGCTTAGGTATCGATTCCATGAGTCCTGTAGTGTAGGGGTGCATCGGACGGGTGAAGAGATCTTTTGCGGAAGTATATTCAACTACCTGTCCGGCATACATCACGACGACCATTTCTGCAACTTCGGATATAACGCCCATGTCATGCGTGATCAGAAGTACCGATGTCCCCAGTTCATCCCGGAGATCGAGGATAAGTTTCAATATCTGTGCCTGGATGGTAACGTCGAGTGCTGTTGTCGGTTCGTCGCAGATAAGCAGCGACGGTTTGCAGACAAGTGCCATGGCGATCATGATGCGCTGCCGCATTCCGCCTGAAAGCTGGTGCGGGCATGAATGGAAAATTTTATCCGGCATGGGGATGCCGACTTTCCCGATCATTTCAAGGGCCCGTGCCTCCGCTTCCTTTCTGCCTGTATGTTCGTGTGCCGTGATTGCTTCCATAATCTGTTTTCCTGCGGGTACTACAGGATTGAGGGAAGACATCGGTTCCTGGAATATCATCGCGATTTCTTTTCCGCGGATTTTCTGCATTCCTTTTTTTGAAAGCTGCGTCAGATCCGTACCATTGAAAAGTATCTGACCGCTGTCTATTTTTCCCGGCGGACTGGGAATCAGACGCATGATCGACAGTGCGGTCATGCTTTTGCCGCAGCCTGATTCACCGACGACACCGAGTATCTGACCTTTTTTTATATGCAGCGTGACATTTGAAAGTGCAGGGAGTTTACCTTCGTCAGTATAAAAACTCATGCACAGGTCTTTTAATTCGAGCAGGTTTTCTGTCTGTATATCTGTCATATTTTTCCCTTACGAGCGCATTTTAGGATCCAGCGCATCGCGCAGTCCGTCTCCTAAAAGATTAAAAGCCATTACCGTTATGATGATGGCTATACCGGGTGCTATACTGTAATAAGTAGAACTTCGTATATATGCCTGGGCATTGCTGATCATCGAACCCCAGCTTGCCATCGGGGGCTGTACGCCGAGACCGAGAAAACTCATGGACGCTTCGCTGAGTATCGCTCCTGGAATTCCGAGCGTCGACGTTACGATTAACGTATAAAAACAGTTAGGCAGAAGGTGCGTCAGTATAATTCTGAGATTGCTGCCCCCTCCGATTATGCATGCCTGAATATATTCGCTGTTTTTCAGCCTGAGTACATCACCGCGGATTAGCCGTGCGGTAGGTGTCCATGAAAGAAGTCCGAGTGCAATATACAGATTGTTCAGACCCGGTCCCAGAACAAACATGATTGCAATGGCGAAAAGGAGAAACGGGAATGAAGAAAATACCTGAATGATAAAAGAGATTACGGCATCGGTTTTTTTTCCGAAATAACCGGCACATACCCCCATGCTGAATCCTATAACGGTACCGATAAGCTGTGATATGACTCCGACACTGAGAGATATTCTGCATCCGTAAATAATGCGTGAAAGAATATCCCTGCCGAATTCGTCCGTTCCCAGCCAGTGCATGGGACCTGGTTTTTGAAGTTTTTCCTTAATTATCTGCAGATCAGGATCACGGGGAGCAATCAGCGGAGCAAACAATGCGATGACGATCAGTGCGGCAACGATAAACAGGCAGATCATTGCAAGTCTGTTTTTCCTGAGAATATCCCAGCTGATCCTGTAAAATCCTTTTGTATTTTCAGAAATACCTTTCTTTTTATTCATTTTCGCCTCCCAGTCTGATTCTCGGATCGATAACCGCATACAGCAGATCGACAAGGAGATATATGAGGACACAGATTACGGCAATATACATGACGCCGCCTTCGATAACGGGGAGGTCTCTGTTCCCGATACAGTCAAGAAGCAGTTTCCCGATTCCCGGAATGGAGAATACTGATTCGATAAGCATTGAACCGGTAAATATCGTAGAAAGATCGGAGCCGGCAAGCGTAACGATTGGCAGCAATGCATTACGGAACGTATGTCCCATTGTCACCTTCCATGACGGAAGTCCTTTTGCCTGTGCTGTACGTACGTAATCCTGTTTTACGACTTCCAGCATGCTTGTACGCGTGATCCGGGAAATGCTTGCGGCATAACGCGTACCGAGCGCGAGGGTCGGAAGGATATAGGCGGCAAACGAACTTACACCTGAAATAGGAAACCAGTGCAGCCGCAATCCAAAAATAATCTGCAGGATAATGGCAATCCAGAAGTTCGGTGCGGAAATGCCGGCAATAGACAGAACCATAAGCAGTTTGTCAAGAAATTTATTATGATAAACGGCCGCAATAATACCAAAGACTATACCGGAAAGCAGTGCCAGAGCATACGACATCAGTGAAAGCCCTGCGGTTACTTTAAATGCCTGCCCCAGAAGTTCGATGACAGGTCTTCCCTGAAAGTATGATGTTCCGAAATTTCCCCGCAGCATATTTCCAAGCCAGTTGAGGTACTGCAGTATAACGGGTTTGTCCAGTCCCATTTCGTGGGTTACACGGTCTATCGTTTCCTGTGTGGCAAATTCTCCCAGCATCAGTTGAACGGGATTCCCCGGTATAATGTTCAGTATAAAGAAGGTTATCAATGATATCGCAAAAACAACTCCGATTGCCTGTGCGATACGACTCAATAGGTATTTTTTCATGAAGCAACGCCTTATCATATAGTAAAGAATAGGCAGACAGATGTTCCCTGAGGATATCTGCCCGCCGTTACAGAACAGAATATGCTTTGAATAGCCACGCAGTGAGCCGTCCCGCCGGTTTCATTCTGGCGGCGGCTCTGTTCCCTGTTACTTTTTTTTCAGCAGATCGATGTCTACATCATTCATATGATAAATAAGATTGCCGACTTTCATGTTTTTGACATACGGTTTTGCAACGAATGTGTAAACCGGATAGTACAGCGGAATACAGGCATAATCTTCGCGCGAAAGGAGCGTGTCTGCCTGCTGGTACAGCTTTTCCCGTGCTTTGTCGTCGGTGATCTGCCGTGCTTTTGTTACAAGCGAGTCAAATTTTGAATTATTATAGAATACAGATTTTTTTGCGGCATTTTCCGAGAAGAAGTACGTGTACATATGATTATCCGCATCAGCATACAGCGGGAACCAGCCCATCCACATGATCTGGATATTGCCGGCCTGCCATGAAGAATACCAGACACCGTTATCGATTACCTGGACATCCATCTTTACGCCGATCTGTGCGAAACAGTTCTGTATATAAACAAATTCCTTCTGATCTTTTGAACGTACCTGTGCACTAAGATGCAGATTCGAAGCACCGGCTTCCGCAAGCAGCTGTTTCGCCTTCTGCACATTGTATTCATACGGATCGCGTTTCATATATCCAAGGTCTCCGGGATTCAGGAATCCTGTTGCAGGAATACCGGTACCGTCAAGAAAATCGTCACAGTAAGCCTTGCGGTCTATGGCAAGCGACAGCGCCTGCCGGACCCGGACATCTTTTAATGCAGGATCTTTCAGGTTCAGATTGATAAAAACAGTTCCGAGCGGATAATATTTTACAATATTTGATGCAATATCCGAGTCTTTGTACTGCTGGTACAGAACGCTGTCCAGCTGGCAGGCGTCAATGTTTCCTGCCTCAAATTCCATCATCTTTGTATTAAGATCTTCGATGAAAAGAATATCAATTTCATCCAGATTTGCACTTCCCCGGTATTTCGGGTTTTTTACGAAAACAGCCTTGGTAATGCCGTCGTTTTCCCTGAGCATGTATGGACCGGTTCCTACAAGATTTGTACCGTGACCCCAGTTACTTCCGGCTGCCGTGCAGGCTTTCCGGGGGAATATTTCAGCATAGCTGATTCCGAGATTCTTTACGAAACCGGAAAACGGATACGTCAGGGTAAAAGAAAAAGTCAGCGTATCGATTTTTTTGAATCCTGACAGCGCCGTCGCCTTGCCTTCGAGCATTTCCTTTGCACCGGCTATCATATCGTACATATATGTATTAACGGCTTTTGTGGCGGGAGTAAACATCCTTTCAAAGGTAAACTGTACATCATCACTTGTCAGCGGCTGCCCGTCGGAAAATACGATACCCGGTTTGAGCTTGAAGGTATAAGTGAGGCCGTCAGCGGAAATCTGCGGCCAGTCTGCAGCAAGAACGAGAATTTCTTTGTTATCTTCGTTCCACTTGAACAGACCTTCTGTAACGAGGTCTGCCTGGGCGGCAACCTGGGAGTTTGAATTGGTCTGCTCATCGAGCGCCAGTTTGGGGTTCGACTGGGCAAATTTCAGGACTTTTCTGGGAGCACCTGCTGTTTTTCCCTGTGCGTCGGTCTGTCCGGCTGCAAATACAGTCATGCCGGTCAGCGCAAGAAACAGCATTGCTGCTATAATTTTTTTCATATGAACCTTCCTTAATAAAATAAAATAAAATAAAATAAAATTACGTAACTTCGTTTTTTTTCAGACAATGTACGGTTGTGTTTTTATTACAGGTATGCTCAGTACATACCCATAGTTTTATCACTTAAGCATGTATGCCATCATCAGGCCGTAAAGATTGTCCAGAGCCGTCATATTAGTCCTCTCATATCCGTGACTTCCCGTTGTACCCGGTCCGATAGCTGCATGACGGATATCATAACCTGCAAGAATGCTGGCATCGCCGTCGGTTCCGTAATGCGGCGTAAGCACGTCCACTACGTAATCAAGCTTTTCAGTCTTTGCCGTTGCGATCAGTTCATTGGTCATTTCATAGTGATAGGGGAAACGGGAATCTTTTGCGAATATCGATACTTTGTGCTCGTCGCTCGACTGTTCCGGTCCGCAGCAGGATATATCTATAGCAAGAAAATCCTGTACACCTTCCGGAAGCCAGGTTGTACCGTGCCCTATTTCTTCATAGACCGCAAAGTAAGCTTTGACGTTCCTTTCCGGCTGTATGTTGTGTTCTTTCATATACTTCATACCTGCCAGCAGTACTGCAGCACACGCCTTGTCGTCGATGAATCTGGATTTGATAAACCTGTTGGAATACTCAAACCGCGGCTCAAGCGCGATGATATCTCCTGTCTGAATACCGAGGGCCCGGACATCAGCCGCTGTCTTAACGTCNGCATCGATGACGACTTCGATGTTTTTCCGGTAGTCAGAGCGTTCTTCCCATACTTCATCGGTATTTACGTGAATGCTCGAACGTTCCCTCTGTACTTCTCCTGTATAGGTTTTCCCGTCGCGTGTGTAAATACGGACGCTTTCCCTTTCAGCGATATAGGGACGCAGTCCGCCTATTTCACATACCATTAACGCGCCGTTGTCCTTGACATGGCGTACCATCAGTCCGATGTCATCAAGATGAGCGGAAACAACCAGCGTATTTCCACTGCCGCCGAGGTCCGCAATGAGGCCTCCCTTGTGGGTTTCATAGCAGGAATATCCCATTGTTGCAATTTCCTGCTTTACCAGTTTCTGTATGTTACTGCAGCAGGATGTTGTACTGTCAACCGCCAGCAGTTTCCTGAATTCTTCAAGGCAGTAACTTTCATCAAGTGTATAATACATTTTTTCCTCTTTATTTTTCTTCAACATCTTTAATAAAATTAATTGTATAGTTTTTGCATATTTATGCAATGAGTTTTGAAAAGAAATTGAAAGATTTTTAAAATTACTGAAACAGTGTTTTCAAAGCCTGTCTGAGTTTTAAAGACTCCTCAATTGAGCTTTTTTTACATCTGTTTTATATGTAAAAATCTGTTATAATATAATCTTGAGTACAAACAGGAGAAAAAATGAGGATGTCCATTTCACTGAAAATGCAGGGACTGATTATCGGCGCTGTTATTCTCGTCGGATTTTCTGTCTGCATGGTATCGTACCAGATATTCAACAAAGGTTTTACCGGATATACTCACAATGAAATTATACGGACCGGTGAGACTGTCAGAGCCTATTTTACCAGTCTCCAGAACCGCTCTACCGGAACTGCCGTAACCCTTGCCGGACGTCCCGACGTAATTGAGGCTGTAGCAGGGCATGATACGCCTGCGCTGCAGAAAATTGCACAGGATGCAGATAAGCAGCTGGAAGTTGATTTTATTACCATAGCGGATGCAGACGGAAACGTCGTTGCACGCGGACATTCGGATAAATCAGGCGATAATGTCAAAAGCCAGCAGAATGTGGTACTTGCGTTACAGGGAAAAACTACCTGCAGTGTCGAAGAAGGCACTGTCATTAAATATTCATTACGTGCAGGTACACCAATTTACCGGAACGGAAATATCATAGGTTCCGTAACAGCCGGATATGACTTTTCAACAGAAGATTTTGTGGATATGGTGAGGAAAAACTACGGTATAGAGTGTTCTATATTCCAGGGGGATACGCGCATTTCCACAACGGTTACCGGGAGCGACGGAAAACGGATTACCGGAACAAAGTTGACTAATCAGACTATTATTGAAACGGTTCTTTCTAAAGGAGAAATTTATACAGGGAGAAATACCGTTGCAGGAAAACTTTACGACACATCCTACTGGCCGATTACAAACGCGGAAGGAAAGCCTGTCGGAATATTTCTGATTGCAAAAGATATGGCTGTAATCCGCAACCAGCTGATAAATCAGCTGGTGAGTTCTGTTGTTCTTACCTTGATATGTACCGCAGTCGTCATGGTTATCTGCATCTTTTTCATCCGTACCATCATTAAACCGGTCAAAACGGCAACTGCGATGCTGAAGGATATTTCCGAAGGTTCCGGAGACCTGACAAAACGGCTTTCTGTCAGGGCAAAGGATGAAATCGCAGATATGGCCGCTTATTTCAATATAACGCTTGACAAAGTAAAGGAACTCGTACAGGAAATTGAAAAGCAGTCAGGTATACTGTCAGACATAGGACTTGATCTGTCTTCGAATATGAATGAAACGGCAGCTTCCGTACAGCAGATCAGTGCAAATATTCAGACGATTACCAGCCAGACTGCCGATGAATCGGCTCATGTTGCTGAAACGGGAAAGGCTGTCGACAGTATAAAAAACACAATAGAACAACTTAACGGGTATATAGCGCAGCAGGCAGCCAGCGTTACCCAGTCGTCTGCCGCAGTAGAAGAAATGGTTTCCAATATCGCTTCCGTCACACGGACGCTTGAGCACAATGATCAGAATCTTTCGGCTTTACAAATTTCCGCCGGTGTCGGGAAACAGGACTTGAATAATATAGCTGCCGAAATCGCAGAGGTGTCAAAGCAGTCCGCAGGGCTTGCCGAAATAACGTCAGTTATCGAGACTATTGCGCATCAGACGAATCTGCTTGCTATGAATGCCGCCATAGAGGCCGCTCACGCCGGTGAAGCAGGGCAGGGATTTTCGGTAGTAGCAGATGAAATACGTAAACTGGCGGAGTCGTCATCCACCCAGACAAAAACAATCGCGAAAGTGCTTACCACAATACGTCAGTCAATTGTTAAGATTACAGAGGAATCGGATATTGCCGGAAATCAGTTCAATGAAATAGAGTCAAAAATCAAGGCTGTTACCGGACTTGAAGAAGAGATCCGTCATGCTATGGTAGAACAGAATGAAGGAAGCAGAGAAATAACGATCGCCGTTTCCCAGCTGAACAACATAACTTCTGAAGTAAAAACCGGCTCAGACGAAATGCTTGCCGAAAGTCTTAAAGTATCGGAGCAGAGCACAACGCTCGGTGAAATCAATGAAAAAGTGTCAGGCGGTATAGAGGAAATGTCTTCCGGTATTCAGGAAATCAATAACGCTGTCGCCGCCATCAATCAGCTTGCCGGACAGAACAGGGACAGTATCAACGCTTTGAAAGACAAGATCGGCAAATTCAAAACAAAATAAGCCGCCCTGTAAAGGAATCCGCGCGACGGACTGCGCAGCATAAAGAAGGCGCTGCCGGAAAAAAATGTCCGTCTGATTCCAGCCTTTCTCCGGCTTGACTGTACAGTGAACCCTGAGTAAAATAAAGTCATACTTTAGATTTATCGTAAAAAGGTGGATGGATTGTATATACCGCGACATCTGGAAGCTCAGATATTCAAAGCTTCGAAAACGTATCCTGTCGTTATGGTCTGCGGCCAGCGCCAGGTAGGTAAATCGACGATGCTTCATCACATAATGGAAGCAGACCGTACATATGTAACACTTGATGATATCAACGCACGGCATCTTGCCGAAACAGACCCCGGTCTTTTTTTTGAGACATACGGAACGAGGATTCTGATCGATGAATTCCAGCGCGTTCCATCTATTCTGCTTGAGATTAAGCGTATAGTTGATGGAAGATCTCTGAACGGCAAGGACAACAACGGTATGTTCTGGCTTACCGGTTCTCAGAAGTTTGTTATGATGAAAAATGTTTCAGAATCTCTTGCAGGACGGGTTGCTGTGTTTGATCTGTCGGGATTAAGCTGTGCTGAAATTGAATCCAGGCCGGCCCGTTTTTTTTCTCCGGATATTTCTTCGCTGAAGGAACGGTTGCAGGAGGCTCTTCCTAAGGACATACATCAGATTTATGAAAATATATTCCGCGGCGGTATGCCGAAGGTTATTACCACAGACGTAGACCGTGAACGATATTATATGGATTATGTAAATACATATCTTGAAAAAGATATAAAAGACTTTGCGCAGATAGGAAAAATCAGCGCATTCTCAACATTCCTGATCTATATGGCTGCACACACTGCGCAGGAATTGAAGTACAGCGAAATTGCAAACGCAATAGGTATCTCCGCACCTACGGCAAAGGAATGGACAGCTGTTCTGGAGCGTTCCGGTGTTATTTTTATTTTGCGCCCGTATTACAGCAACATCACAAGCAGGCTGGTAAAAACTCCGAAGGTATATTTCATGGATACGGGACTTGCTGCATATCTTTGCCGCTGGCCGAGCGCTGCCACTATTGAAAATGGCGCCATGGACGGTGCTTTTTTTGAAACATATGCCGTGTCGGAAATACTGAAAAGTTATTATAATGCAGGCAGGTATCCCGATCTGTATTATTACCGCGATATAGACAGGAAAGAAATAGATCTGCTTGTAACAGACGGTACAAAGCTTTACCCGGTTGAAATAAAAAAAGGGAAAAATCCCGGCAACCTTGATAAAAACTTTTCCGTGCTGCAGAATTTGAAAATGAATATTCAGACCGGAATAATACTCTGCATGTCTGATGAATTGATTCCGCTGAACAGACAGGTCTGGTTGTGTCCGGTCTATGTCCTCTGAGCCGGATGCCTGTTCACTCAGGTGAACGGTATGCGGCCCGATCTCAGTTATTGCGGACGGAGAGTCCGGGGCAGGAAAACTCAGAATGCCGGAAAAAGACAGAACCTATATCGCAATCGACTTAAAATCCTTTTTCGCATCTGTTGAAGTAATGGAGCGCGGACTTGATCCGCTCACCACAAATCTTGTGGTTGCTGATGCGGACCGGACGGAGAAGACGATTTGTTTAGCGGTATCTCCTTCGCTTAAAGCATATGGTATTCCCGGACGTCCCCGGCTGTTTGAAGTCGTTCAGAAAGTAAAAGAAGTAAATTATAAGCGTAAGCAGGCCGCGCATATCCATACGTT
>WSSedB1CaDRAFT_10001071_pt1 | contig 10774 bp, 7 predicted proteins | sample WetSurSB1Cattail_FD_9460 | JGI IMG/M metagenome (IMG submission 9460)
CCTTGACCGGGGACTCAAATATATGTCGACAGGCGAAATACGGCGTACGTTGTTATGCCGTGCTCTCCTTTCCGCTAAAAGGTTGCTTATTCTTAGTGATCCGTTTGCAGGTCTTGATGTATCGAGTCGTAGTATTCTCCTTGATTTTTTGGATTTCATTGAGGCAAAACAGTTATCTGGGAGCAAAAATGATTCCGGATGGCCGATGATTGTACTGGGGATGGAACGCTATACCGAGATACCGGTATCTGTAACGCATGTACTTGAATTTACCGCAAATGGTGTTTCTTTTTGCGGTAAGAAAGCGCTGTATGAGAAACTTCTTGAAGAGCGGCAGACAATGCGCGAGAAAACCCGTGATTCAGATCGTTCTGCTTTTGAGGCAGAAATAAGGGACCTTCATGCAGAAGCCGTTGAAAGAAACGCTGATTTTCCAGTATCAGGAGATACTGGCAGACAGCCCCTGGTTAGAATGAAAAACGTTACCGTCAGATGGGATGATCACATAGTTCTGTCCGATTTGTCCTGGGCTTTATATCCTGATGAACACTGGCTTATCCGCGGACCAAATGGTTCCGGTAAAACGACTTTCCTGGAGCTGATAACAGGTGACAATATGCAGGTTTTTTGTAATGATGTTTCTCTATTCGGCAATCGGCGCGGTTCAGGAGAAAGCATTTGGGAAGTAAAGGCAAAGCTGGGAATTGTATCTTATCGTCTTCATGTTGAATATCGCATGGTTGGCGGAACAGATCTTGAGTCGGTTATTATCTCAGGGATCCATGATACGATCGGTTTGTATGAGCCGAAAAGCGATGTAGAAGTTGTCTCAGCCCGGAAATGGCTGAAACTGGGCGGCTTTGCCGGTCGTGAAACGGCATCCTTTAGCAGCCTGAGTTATGGAGAGCAGCGTGCGGTTCTTATTCTGCGTGCAGCTGTAAAATGTCCTCCTGTTCTTATTCTTGATGAACCCTGCCATGGGCTTGACAGTGAATACCGGCAGAAGATACTTGATCTGCTGGAAACAATCGCTGAAAGCGGGACCACAACTTTGCTGCATGTAACACATGATCCTGATGAAGTTCTTTCGTGTGAAAAACATATCCTGGAACTTCATCCTGATGAACAGCCAATGTACAGGATTCTTATCAGGGAATAATGGCGGCAGTACCTTTTATGAAACGAAGTATGTTTTATTTTATTTGTGTAAAGAATTTAATACTCCGTCCTTTGAGACGAGATATAAATCCTGACCGCAATACCTATAGAGAACTCTATACCCCGCTGTTTGCGGCGGAGCTGATGATTACATTGTTTCTCGCAGCGTGTTTATGCATATCCTGCGTAACCTCAGGGAAAATACCGGAGGGCAGTAATCCTGAAAATGCCCCTGTGTATTCCGATAATAATGATTCTGTTTCTGGTGAGAAAGTCGTTTTTACCAGAATACTGGGATATGTACCGGAAAAAAGTGAAGATCAACTTGAGGGATGGTTTCCTCTTACTGATGTCGGATATTTTGCAACAGATGTAGACTGCTACGGGCATCTTACGGATATACCTGACAGATCAAATCTTAGCAGTTTTTCAGGTACAACATATCTGGTTACAACATGCAGCAGCCGCTCGCTTACTCATTTTGTACTTGATCCTGAATATAGTGTACGTAATAGCCTTATTGATGAATTGGCAACTGCCGCCTGTCAGTTTGACGGTATTCAGATTGATTATGAATATGTGCCCATGCGTGATGGTGTTTTTTTTCTTCAGTTTCTGATTGCTTTGAAGAAAAAAATTGGCAAAAAATTGTTAAGCGTATGCGTCCCAGCCCGTATCCGCATGATTGAAAATGACATTTACTCATATAAGGCGATTGCTTCTGTCGCAGACAGTATCGTTGTTATGGCCTATGATGAGCACTGGTCAGGAAGTGAACCGGGGCCTGTTGCGTCGATGGACTGGTGCCGGAGGGTAGCTGCATATGCAAAAGAGCAGATTCCTGCTGATAAACTGATTATGGGAATACCGCTGTATGGAAGAAGCTGGGGGAACACCAGAGTTTCTGGTGCATGGAAATACCCTACAGTAAGCGGAATATTGCAGCAACATAGAATCGATGAAATTGAACGTAAGGATAGCATACCGTATTTCCAGTACACTGCTGAGGTACATGTAGTCTGCTGGTTTGAGGATGCGGTTTCGGTTATAGCAAGATGCCGTATGTATTCCGATATGGGGATAAAAAATATTTCATTATGGTGTATAGGACAGGAGGACAGGGAAATCTGGAAGTGGCTTGTAACGGAATCTGTGCGGGATACTGATCCCGTACGGTAAGAATTTGCATAGACCGACTGTTTTCTATATAATAAAAAAATTGGTATGAACTGCTTTATTAAAAGAAAATTACATGTATTGCTTCTTTTTTTATTATCTGCTGTTGTGGGGCTTTTTGCCGGTAGTATCTGTGCTCTGTTCGGACGTGTCCTGCTGCTTATTACTTCATTCCGTTATAACCACCCTTTTCAGCTGATTCCTTTTCTTGCTTTTGGCGGCTATGCTATTGTTTTTATGTACCAGAAATGGGGAAAAAACAGTATGCGCGGCATGTCTCTGGTTTTTGCTGCTGAATTCGGTGAAGAAAAAACAATTCCCGCGCGTATGATTCCTTTTTCGATAATTGCAACATGGATTACGCATCTTTTCGGCGGGAGTGCAGGACGTGAGGGGGTCGCCGTTCAGATCGGATCAACAATAGGATTCAGAATCGGTAAACTGTTCAATGATTACAGGATATCCAGAATATTGCTGATTGCTGGTATTGCCGGCGGATTCGGGGGACTTTTCAGGACGCCGCTTGCTGCTGTGTTTTTTTCTCTCGAGGTCTTGATTGCAGGACGACTTACGTATGAAGCTCTTGTCCCGTCAGTTATTGCAGCTGCAACTGCTTCTCTGGTTTCCGGATTTCTTGGAATAGTACCTGAAACGGTTGTTTTGACTGCTTCTGTCCAGTTTACGCCGGTTATTACATTTAAAATCATAGTCCTTGCGTTTCTGTTTGGTATTGCGGGGCAAATCTTTGCCGTATCTATCAATTCGCTTCGTGCAGGATTTCCGAAGTTTATTCCGGATGCACGTATCCGTGTACTTGCGGTCGGTGCTTCAGTCAGCATCTTTTCCCTTCTTTTATTTAAAGGCCGATATTCTGGTCTCGGTCTCAATCTGAGTAAAGAGGTTTTTACCGGAGGGACTGTATATCCCTGGGACTGGATCGTAAAAATGGCCTTTACCGTTGTTTGTCTTTCTTCCGGTTTTCAGGGAGGTGAACTGACGCCTCTGTTTGTAATCGGTTCAACCTTGGGTATGACTCTGGCTCCTTTTATGGGGCTTCCGCCAACTTTTTGTGCTGCTTTGGGATATGCAGCTGTATTCAGCAGTGCAACCAATACGTTTCTTACGCCTGTGACTATTGCCTGTGAAATTTTTGGTTTTACATATATGCCGTTTTTTTTCCTTGTATGTGCCATAGCCTATGCGTTTAACGGACATCGTTCTATTTACTGTAATCAGAAGCTGGTCACGATGCAGTTCCCTGAGTAGTGGTGGAACTGATGTGTATTTGTGGTTATGGATATTTGAAATATTCATTTAGATTCGCTATGATGAATGATTAGAGGACTATTATGATTTTTTCTCCGGTTGAGATTCAGCAGACTGTCAATATGTTTATGCGGCAGAAACTTGATGTACGTGCTATTACTATGGGTATTTCTCTTCGGGACTGTGCATGTGAAGATGGTAAAAAAAGCCGTCAGCGGATATATGACAAGGTTATGCGTTATGCCGGTAATCTCGTGAAGGTTGGTCGTGAGATAGAAACCGAATTCGGAGTCCCTATTATCAATAAACGTATTGCCGTTACTCCTATTTCTCTGGTAGCGGAACCGAGCGGGGAAGACAATTATATTGAATGGGCTGTAACACTTGACAAGATTGCAAAGGAGCTGAATGTTGATTTTGTCGGTGGATTTTCAGCTCTTGTTCAGAAAGGCATGACTCCCGGTGATATAACACTTATAAACTCTATTCCTCATGCTCTTGCAATTACAGACCGGGTCTGTGCTTCAATCAATCTTGGAACGACAAAGAGCGGTATCAATATGGATGCCGTGAAAATAATGGGAGATATTGTAAAGAAAACAGCAGAAGCTACAAAAGACAGAGATGGTATAGGATGTGCAAAATTAGTAGTCTTCTGTAATGCTCCGGAGGATAATCCGTTCATGGCTGGCGCTTTTCATGGTACAGGAGAAGGCGATGCCGTTATTTCTGTAGGTGTAAGCGGACCCGGTGTCATATTAGCGGCAGCAAAAGAATATAAAGGCAGACCGATTGATGAACTGGCAGACGGTATCAAAAAGATGGCATTTAAAGTATCCCGTATGGGGCAGCTTGTCGGTTCTGAAGCTGCGAGACGCCTGGGTGTCAGTTTCGGCATACTGGATCTTTCTCTTGCGCCGACTCCGGCTGTCGGTGATTCTGTTGCACGTATTCTGGAAGAATGTGGTATAGAGGGGGCAGGTGCTCCCGGTACAACTGCAGCTCTCGCAATGCTGACTGATATGGTAAAAAAGGGCGGTGTTATGGCAAGCACTAATGTTGGTGGACTTTCCGGTGCATTTATACCTGTATCGGAAGACGAAGGTATGATTAATGCTATAAAGCAGCATTCGATAACACTTGAAAAACTGGAAGCTATGACAACGGTTTGTTCTGTGGGCCTTGACATGATTGCAATACCGGGTGATACTCCTGCAACAACCATAAGTGGTATTATGGCTGACGAACTTGCAATCGGTATGGTAAATAACAAAACGACGGCTGTTCGTCTTATTCCCGTGCCAGGGAAAAAGGAAGATGATTGGGCTGAATTCGGCGGTCTTTTGGGCGGAACTCCTATTATTGGTGTAAATAAATTTAGCTGTGCTGATTTTATTAACCGGGGTGGGCGAATTCCAGCTCCGATACACAGTTTCAGAAATTAACGGATTTACTTTTTGAGCCAGATATTTAGGAAATCTTTGTTTTTATGATACATACTTTGCTTCCCGGACGAAAAAAATCAGAAAGCCTGCAGGGCTTTTATAAAGCGTTGCTCTTTATTGCATTGCCCATTACGTTGCAGCAATTGATGCAGACGTTTGTAAACATGCTTGATACAATCATGGTCGGACAACTTGGTGCTGTGCAGATAGCTGCGGTCGGACTTGGTAATCAGATTTTTTTTATCCTGAATATGATCCTCTTCGGAATTTCAAGCGGAGGTTCCATTTTTATTGCCCAGTATTGGGGGAAAAAAGATATTGCCGGTATCAGGCATACAATGGGAATTATGCTTTCGATATCCATGATCGTATCGCTGCTGTTCGCTTTTTTGGCAATAATTTTTCCAGAAACGCTGATTTCCTTATATTCAAAGGATCCTGCAGTTATCAGTAGCGGAGGCAGTTATCTGCGCTATGTCGGAATCAGCTATCCTTTTATGGCGTTCGGATTTGTATATCAGTTTGCATTCCGTAGTACCGAGCATGTCAGACTTCCGATGGTAAGTACTATGGTTTCTTTCTTTATAAATGCATTGTTTAATTATCTTTTGATATTCGGTATGTCATTTAGTATCGGACGTTTTTGTCTCACTGTTCCAGCGATGGGGGTTACAGGAGCTGCTATTGCAACTGTTATCTCCCGTGTAGCCGAGCTTGCTATCCTGCTGATATATTCATATTCGAAACATTATGAAGCATCAGGACCTCTCAAGGAAATATTTAATTTTGATCACTATACGGTTATCAGATTTATAAAAATAGCTCTTCCTGTAATTTTTAATGAGACATTATGGGGAACTGGCATTACGATTCAAAATTCCATCTTTGCACATGCAGGAACCAATTCGATAGCTGCATTCAATATTACGACGACTGTTTCGCAGCTGACATGGGTCTTTTTTATTGGTATGGGAAATGGTGCTGCAATCATTATAGGGAAACGTATTGGCAGCGGTAATGCAGATGAGGCGAGAAGATATGCAAACAGGTTTGCATGGTTCATGCCGTTGATGGCCTTTTTTTTCGGAATCCTGTTATACCCGTTATCCCTTACATTACCTCTGATATTTAAAGTTGACAGGGGAATCCTCTGGCAGGCACAGTTGATGCTTGTTGTTCTTATGTGTAATTATCCGTTTAATGCGTTTAATATGTGTATGATTGTCGGAATTTGCCGTTCCGGTGGTGATACAAAATTCGGCGCCTTCTGTGATCTGTTCTGGATGTGGACTGTGTCCATACCATTGGGCTTTGCAGCTGCTTTTGTTTTTCACTGGGAACCGTGGCAGATTTATCTGTGTCTTCAGACGGAGCAGCTGTTGAAGGCTGTAACAGGATTTATCAGACTTCGTTCGGGGCGCTGGCTGCATAACGTGACGTTCTAAAATGCTTTTACTCTTAAAATCTGTTAGCTTTTTTTAAAAATATCACTTATACTGTGTTAGATGGATGGTTTAAAAAACAGAGAAACTATAATAAAATATATCAGTTTCTCTGGCCTGATATTTTTGAGTGTTATTCTTATCGCTGTCCGCCCTGTTTTGTTCGTATTGATCGTACGGGGAAATTCAGTTACGGAATTGTCTCATGAACAAATGGGTCTGTTAAGTCTGCGTTTTTCATTAGCAGGCATAATGCAGGCTTTTATATCGATTCTGCTGGTTATAAAATTCCAGAAGAATGGGTTCTGGGCACAGATTTTTTTTAATAGTCTTTCCATTTTACAGGTTTTGTGGATGTCTGCAGAACATCCTGCAATAATGGCTATATCGGGTATTGCCGGTTCCTGTTTGGCTATTCTTATATCTATTATCCTCTATAGACAGCTTGACCGCATAAAAGATACTATTGCTGAACTTGATCGTATGACATTTTCCGATGATTTAACCGGACTGGCAAACAGAAAAAAAATAATTTCTGTTATTACAAATCTTATTTCAGGAGAAAAAACATTATCCGGTTTTTCGATTATGTTTATCGATATGGATAATTTCAAAACAATTAATGATTCTCTCGGTCATCAGATAGGAGATATTTTTCTTAATGAGGTCGTGCATAATATTAAACCGTTCCTTTCTGCCGGTATGACTTTCGGTCGTATGGGTGGGGATGAATTTTTGATAGTCGTACCGTTCCCGAAATCAGATGCAGAACTTATGTCCCTCGGGCGAACGGTAAATAAAGCTGTATCCATGCCCTTTCTTTTTAAGAGCAGAAATTATGTCGTTACATGCAGTATTGGCATGGCCCGTTTCCCGGAAGACGGAAAAACGGTATCCGAACTCCTCCGTTTTGCTGATATAGCGCTATATCAGGCGAAGCTGGAAGGTAGAAACAGATGTCTGTTTTTTAACGATACTATGCGATCAAAACTTGAAAAGAAAATCCAGATGGAACATGAGCTGCATTTTGTTCTTGAAAACCGCGAATTATATATCGAATATCAGCCGCAGTTTTTTCTTGCCAATCGCAAACTACGGGGTTTTGAAGTTCTTACCCGCTGGAATTCACCATTACTGGGAAGCGTGGAGCCATCCGTATTTATTCCGCTTGCAGAAGAAAATGGCGATATAATAGCTATCGGCAAATGGATTCTGCTGCAGAGCATTTCTGATTATATGAAGATGTATACATCGTTTGATCCTTCTCCTGTTCTGGCTGTGAATATTTCAGTTATGCAGTTCAGGGATTCTGCTTTCCTTGATGATGTAAAGGAAATCCTTGGTATGACGAAAATGAACCCGGAAAATCTGGAATTTGAAATAACGGAAAGTGTATGTCTCACTTCTCCAGAAACTGCCCGTAAAAAACTTCAGGAGATTCATAATCTCGGGATAAAAATAGCCCTTGATGACTTCGGAACAGGTTATTCATCGTTGAGTTATCTCCGGTTACTGCCTTTTAATATCTTGAAAATTGACAAATCGTTTACAGATACGATTTTGTCTGTACCTGAAAAAGAGAATCTTGTAAAAACGATTATTACTATGGCACATCAGTTGGGATTATTTGTTGTAGCGGAAGGTGTAGAACAGAAGGAACAATTGAAATTCCTGCTTAAATATAATTGTGACATCATACAGGGAAATTATTTTTCAAAACCGGTTCCTGTTTTTGCTTTATGAATCTGGTCCGCTGGTATCCGGATAATGCTTCCGGGGTACTGTTGTTTCTTGAACGTTACGAGACTTTCTGTGCCTCGCTCTGCTGCGGTATTATTGAATATCGCAAAGATATTGAAGTATATACATTGCAACGGAATGATGAAATCAGGGGCGTCTTTTCGCTCTCTAAGAACGGGTCGGTCCTTCACTGTTTTCCTTTTATTGAAGATTTCAGCAGCTATGAACCTCTTTTAAGCAATTTCTTTTATGGGCATAGACTTTTCTGCGTGAATGGAGAAGTGCATGGTTCTCTATTCTTGACAGATCTCTTTTTCCGTATGGGATTGGGTGTCCCTTTGCAGTTTAACCATTATATTCTGATGTTCAGAAAATGCGGATCGCGCATGGCAACAGGAAGATCGGCATACAGGGTCGTACGGTGTTCCGTGGATAACATCGAGGATTTAATGCCTTTGGAGTCTGCATATCAGATGGAGGAAGTCCTTCCTGTCGGACAGCAGCTTGATTATGGACTGTGCCGCCAGCAGCTTTTGCGAACTCTCAGAAATAGAATTGTTTTTGCAGTGCCTCATCCTGCCGGTACCGGAGATTTTGTGTCAAAGGCAGGTACGAACGCTTCGGGCATACATTGCAGTCAGCTTGGAGGAGTCTATACGCTGCCTTCCTGCCGGAACCTTGGATATGGTTTTTCAGCAGTAACCGCAATCGTGCAGTTACTTGAGCAGCAGAAAAAGGACTGTGTGCTTTTTGTAAAGGAAAAAAATATTAGTGCATCCAGTTTATATAAAACAGCGGGGTTTAATACTTCGGGATATTATATTATTGCATATTATTCATAAAATTATGCATATTTATAAATAATCTGCTTGCCAGTCTCTATTTTTTCTCTTACAATAAACAAAAATTGAGGAGCTATGCATGAGTTCAGAAATAGTATTACGGTTTATTGCTTTTGTTTTGTATCTGGTTTTGATGATATATGTTGGCCTTAGATACATGAAAAAAAACAATTCATCTGCCGATTTTTTTCTTGGAGGCAGAAACGTCGGGCCATGGATGACTGCATTGAGTGCAGAGGCTTCGGATATGTCAGGATGGCTTTTGATGGGGCTGCCGGGAGTGGCATATCTTACAGGCTTAAAGGAAGCGTTCTGGACTGCCATAGGGCTTGAGATCGGAACGTATCTTAACTGGCTTCTTGTAGCAAAGCCGCTCAGAAAATATACAATTGCCTGCGGCAATGCGATAACAATACCGGAATTCCTGACAAACCGGTTTAGAGATAAATCTCACATTATTTCATTCGTTTCTGTAGTATTTATTCTGATATTTTTTACTATATATACGGCGAGCGGTTTTGTAGCTTGTGCTAAACTGATTAATTCAGTATTTGGGATTCCATACCTCATTTCAATGTTTATCGGAATAGCCGTCATACTTACTTATACGATGCTTGGCGGCTATCTGGCTGTTTGCGCGACTGACTTTATTCAGGGAACGCTTATGTTTATAGCTCTGGTTATTACCGCTGCGGTAATGATGGTGACGCTTGGTGGACCTTCTGCTGCTGTTCAAAAGGTTGGGCAGTTCGGCTCTCAGTTTCTTAATCCGTTCGTCAATGGCTCTTCACATTTCGGAGCGATGGATATAGCTTCTTCACTTGCATGGGGACTTGGCTATTTTGGTATGCCTCATATTCTTGTACGGTTCATGGGTATCAGGAGTAATAAAGAAATAAAGTTTTCCCGGCGTATTGCCATGGTATGGGTTACTCTTGCTTTTATAGGTGCGCTGATGATCGGCGCTTTTGCGAAGGCTTATCTTTCGTCTCCTCTGGCGGAAGGTGCACAGGAAACTGTCGTTATTGCAACGCTTAAACAGACCTATGCCCCTTTTATCGGCGGAATTTTTCTTTGTGCAATACTTGCTGCAGCTATGAGTACAGCAGATTCACAACTTCTTGTAGCAGCCTCTGCTTTTAGCGAAGATATTTATTCCAGTTTTATGAACCGCCGGGCAGATGCTGCCCGTATGATGCATGTAAGCCGTGGTACCGTTCTCGTGATCGCCGTGATTGCAGCGTTTCTTTCTCTGAACCCTTCGAGTTCTATTTTCAGCCTGGTCAGTTATGCATGGGCCGGTTTCGGAGCAACTTTCGGTCCTCTTGTTCTCCTTGCTTTGTTCTGGAGAGGTGCAACACGTACCGGAGCACTTTCAGGACTGATAGCGGGCGGTGTTACTGTTATTGTCTGGCATAACCTTCATGGCGGCATATTTGATTTGTATGAAATAGCACCCGGATTCCTTATTTGCCTTATAGTTGCTGTTGTAGTCAGCCTTCTGGATTCTGAAAAAGATCCCGAAATGCTCAGCGATTTTGATGCATACCGTGCATTGAAAGACTGATACTGTTTTCAATAGTATGCAAGTTTGAATTTATTTACCAGATATGCAGCATATGCTGTAAAACCAGGCTTGCAGTAATGATACAGATCCAGCACAGAAAACCGAGAAAAATGGGTTTGCTGCCTTTTTTGACCAGAC
>WSSedB1CaDRAFT_10001072_pt1 | contig 10774 bp, 11 predicted proteins | sample WetSurSB1Cattail_FD_9460 | JGI IMG/M metagenome (IMG submission 9460)
ANGAGCCATGTCCGCAACCATACAGAATAACCAGGCAGCTCAATTTTCAATCTTAACCATTCCCCGTTAGCATCACGTAACGGAATGACTGGTAATTGTCCAGGATCATTATAGGGATAGAGTGCCTCTTGTTCCCCATTCTGGTCAATTTCCTGCCGAAAGTATCCCTGCTGATAGAGTAAGCCTATACCAACTACAGGTACTCCCAGATCGCTGGCTGCTTTTAGCTGATCGCCGGCTACGTTACCCAGCCCTCCAGAATAAATCGGAAGTGATTCACTCAACATATACTCCATGCTGAAATAAGCTACTGTAGTCAGAGGTGATTTAGGGAAAGTTTTTTGAAACCATGCCGGACCTGTTATATCCTCCTCCTTAGATTGTATGAGAGCATCAACTTTTTTGCGAAAAGCAGGATCGGACATTATTTTTTTAAACTTATCTTTTGAAACTGTCTGCAGTACTACCCATGGATTATGCGTGGAATCCCATAAGTCGGGTTCGAGCTGATGCCAGATTTCATCGGCTGAATGATTCCAGGAACAACGCATATCGAGAGCAAAGTCAGAAAGTGAATCAAATCCTTCAATACCCGATAAGCCGGTATTATAACCTTTTTTATGTTTTTTTATCTCTTTCATGATCTCAAATTCAGAATGCTATAGATTTAAATTACGGAGTAACAGCTTTTGTGACTATTTCCTGTGCTTCTTCAATTATTTTATGCAAATGATCTGTTCCCTTAAAACTCTCTGCATAGATCTTGTATATATTTTCCGTTCCGGAAGGACGTGCTGCAAACCATCCATTGTCAGTAATTACCTTCAAACCTCCGATAGAAGCTCCATTCCCCGGTGCGTTTGTAAGAGATGATATTATCTTTTCACCTGCCAGTTCAGTAAATTTAACTTGCTCAGGAGAGAGCTTTGCTAACATTTTCTTTTGCTCATGGGTTGCGGGCGCATCAATACGGTCATAAACAGGATCACCTAATTTTTTAGTAAGATCTCTATAAATATCACCAGGGTCACGACCATTTTTCGCAGTAATTTCCGCTGACAGCAAAGCCAGGATAATTCCATCTTTATCGGTTGTCCATACAGTGCCGTCAAAGCGTAAGAAAGATGCTCCGGCACTCTCTTCTCCTCCAAAGCCCAGTGAGCCGTCATATAATCCATCTGCAAACCATTTGAATCCGACAGGTACCTCATAGATTTTTCTATCCAACTCAGCAGCTACCTTATCAATCATCTTACTGCTCACCAATGTTTTGCCAACTGCCAGCTTTTTGCTCCACAGGGGTCTGTTTCTGAATAAATAATTAATTGCGACAGAGAGATAGTGATTCGGAGGCAAAAGCCCATGACTTTTTGTTACGATCCCATGTCTGTCGTGATCGGTATCACAGGCAAATGCTATGTCATAATCATCTTTTAATTTAATCAAACTTTGCATTGCATATGGTGAAGACGGATCCATACGGATCTGGCCGTCCCAGTCAACCGTCATAAAGCGGAAAGTTGGATCCACAGCTTTATTGACAACAGTAAGGTTTAACTTATAGAGTTCAGCAATTGGTTCCCAGTAATGAACACCTGCACCACCCAGCGGATCAACCCCAAGCTTAATATTTGAATTCCGGATAACATCCATGTCAATAACCCGGGAGAGATCTGAGATGTAATTATTTAAATAATCATGCTTGTGGGTTGTGGATACTTTGAGAGCTTTATCAAACGGAAGTCTTCTTACGCCCTGAAGATTATTTTTCAGAAATTCATTCGCTTTATTTTCAATCCACTGTGTAATAGAAGATTCAGCTCCTCCTCCATTGGGAGGATTGTATTTGAAGCCTCCATCATGCGGTGGGTTATGCGAAGGAGTTATCACTATTCCGTCAGCAAGCCCGTCACAGCGACCTTTGTTATATGTGATAATAGCATGAGAAATAACAGGGGTTGGAGTATATTCCTCCTTTCCGGCAATCATAACTTCAATACCATTGGCTGCTAATACTTCAAGTGCAGAGGCAAAAGCCGGAACAGAAAGGGCATGAGTATCCATGCCAAGAAAAAGTGGACCGGTTATCTTCTTTTGCACACGGTATAAACAAATAGCCTGGGTAATTGCAAGAATATGATTTTCATTAAAAGAATTCTTAAAAGATGAGCCACGATGTCCCGAGGTTCCAAACTGAACCCGTTGTTCCAGCACCAACTGATCAGGAACTTCTTCAAAATATGCCGTGATTAATTTGGGCACATTAACCAACATTGATGGGTTGGCAGGTTTTCCTGCAAATAAACTTATTTCCATAATTTATTAATATTGTTAACTATTGGCAATCATTAAAAAGACAATGCAAATTGCTTGAAAATCAATTTACTACACAGCTTAGCAGATTTTTACATATCCTGTTTTAACTAAGCACCAATAAAATTGCCACATACAAACAAGGATTACCAAGATATCAAAGAACTAATTCAAAGTTGAAGCAGAGTCTTGGTGTGCGGCTCAACAGAATTAATTGTTCTTTTTGGTCGGAACAATAAAAAGCGGAATTGTAGTATGATGCAAAACTTCTTCTGTTACACTTCCCATGACTATATTTTCAAGCCATTTCCGGCTATGTGACCCAACGACAATAATATCTGCTTTTATCTCTTTTGCTGTCTCTAAAATAGATTCAGCAAAATCACCTTCTTTAACAACAGTCTGAATCGATTTATCACCAAGATGTTGTTTTGACTTCTCAAGATATTTAAGAGACGCATTTTTAAGTCCATCAACACTGTCCAATAGCATTGGACCCATATCAATATAACCGTTAAAGCCCATTATCGGCGAATATCCGGATGTAGAATAAAATACAGGATCATTTATTACATGCAGCAATGTTATTGAAGCATTCATGGCTTGTGCCATAGAAAAACCTACTTCTGCTACTTTTTGTGCTGTTGGATTATAATCCAGGGCAATCAATACTTTTTTCATCTTATTTGTTTTGGTATTCATTAATTTTTTAAATATTTCGTTTTCTGATATTTATTATTAACCTGTTATGCAAATATTTTACATTATCAACAAGATCACCTTCGCCTTCTTGCTACCAGATAGCCCAGCAGAAACCCGATGATCATACCAATCAGAATCGGATATCAAGGGTTAAATGCTCCTAAAGTCCAGATATCTTCAGCTGTTACCCTTAAATGATAATTAGGGAATGATAAAACAGGAATCAAAGCTTTGTTTATCATTTGATGAGCAAAGTTACCCAACAGCAAATTGGATGCGCTCTTCTCCTGTTCGGTCATTATTGATATAAGGTCAGCACCAATAGTACGTGAATAATCGAGAGCTACATCAGTAATGTTGCTCCCGTGAAGATGTTCTACCGTATATGGAACATTATGAGTATCAAGGTAAGAGGCCACCTGCGTTGAATATTGATGGAGCTTTTTATCAATACTCTTTAATTTTCCCAATTGTATGGTAATCACATGAATTTTCGAACCAAATACTTTTGCCAGCTCAGCAGTATAAGGAACTTTTTCGCGTGTCTGAAAAGTAACATCAAGGGGCAATACTATGTTATCAATATTTGAAGGTATTTTACTTTTTCTTACAGTGATCACCGGATTTCTCGAATGAGAGGTTATTTTGTAGGCATTGCCTCCAATGAACAATTCTTCAAATCCCGAGGTACCATGGGTTGAAAGAACTGTCAATGCATCTTCATGCCTGTCTGCCAGATCTGCTATTTCCTTAAATATTTTGCCTTCTTTGATTATGTAACTTAAAGTAAATTTTAGACTGATTTTCTCTTTATACCTTTTAAGTATCCCTTCTAATTTTGTTTGTGCGAGTTGATTTTCATTTTCTGTTACTTCATAATTGTCGCCGGTATACTTTCCAATTACATGAACCATTATAATATCAGCTCCGGTTTTATTCGCCAGTATCATTGCCAGATTTAAGCCATTTAATGACTCATCGGAGAGATCTAGTGGAACAATGATTGTTTTCATAATTTGTGGATTTTATTTTAATTGTGTTGAAAAGACCGGATCTAATTCTCTTGTATTACCTTCCATGATTGACTAACAGGTAATTTGTTTAAGATTATTTTAAAATTAATATCATACTTTATTATGTTTAACAAAACAAGACGGATTTTGTTATTAAATATTCTTTTTTTTCGACATGGTATTGATTGCTATTGAGGCCTCAACAGGAGCAGTTTCTCCTAACTCCCTGGAATTATCCAGGCTGAGCAATAAAGACTTTAATTTAGTTTTTTCAGCTTTCTTTAACAAACTTTGCAAAATATGATGTGCTCCCTCGTTAAAAATAAGGGAGCTCTTCCCATCGCGAATTGACTTCAGTAAGGGCAATAAACTTCGTCTTCCAATCTTAATAAGACCTTCTGCTGCAATCCATCTGATTTCAAACACTTTATCATCAAGCAAATTAATAAAAAAGGGAATTGACTTTTTGTCGGCGATAAGCTCAACAATCTTTGCAGCTTCCATCCGAAGCAAACCATTTTTCGAATCTAATAGCATATGTAGTTGCGGAATAATAATTTTCCCCATTCTTACAAGTTCACTTCTTGCAGCAAGCTTTTTTACTGAGTTAGTAGAATACAACAATTCTTTAATAAGAGATATCAGGTTATCCGGTAACCCTTTCAGGCCTTTATCTATATCACTTTTGACATTTTTATTCATAATGTAAGAAGATTTATTTTTTTATTTGCAGTTTGCCAGTTGTCTTCCCTTTAATGTCAATCTGTAAAATTCACATTAAAAGCATTTTAATTCAACAAAAAGCCCGAATATGATAAGCTAAAGTTAAGTTCAGGTAAAAAGTTGAGCATTATATAACCTATTGAAAAAGGTACATCATTTACATGTATTTAGATTACGGGAGGAAAAAATTTAATGGTTACTATCTAAAGTGGAATAACAACCCAAATTAAGAATAGTTAATTTAATATGAATCTTTTGAAAAAATAATTTTCAGGCTGGAGATCCAAGCAGAGATTGACCCAATCCTACAGTTTCTTCAAAAACTTTAACAAAACTCATAAAAAAAGTTGAATAATCAGTCGTGTCAAAATAACTGGCAGTTTCGTCAGAAGTTGCAGGAATATCTTTGAATTTTATATCATCTATAAACTTTTCATTTTTTGTTCCGCTAAAATCTATACGCACACCATTTATGCGGTTATAGAAATGCCAGCCATTTTTATTTGGAGTTTTCAGAATTTCTCCACCAAAAACATCCCGAATCAACATTGATATTACACTGTCAAGATCTTTCTCAGGACTTATACGGCTCGTGCCGTTTGCTAATTCCAGAACCAAAGTCTTTTTCAGAACCACTTTAATAACCTTTCTGCTTAACATTTTTAATATTTATTTATAATATTTTAATCAACCAATTATAACTATTTTGATCCCAATTTCAATAATTAAATAAATTATGTATTGTAAAATTAAATCATAACAGACTGATTTGTATTACACAACTTTTAAGAAAAGTTACATTATTTACATATTCTTTGGAACTATATTAATCGGGCTCTTTAATTTCCATAAGTTAAAAAATTAAGAGGCAGTATTAAAAAATTGTTCAAAGCATTTCTCATACTTTAAAAAACTAAATAAAAACCTGGTTTGATTACTAAAGACTTATATTCATTATATACGCAAACTAAAAAGTAGTATATTTGTTTAACAGATTACTGAAACTAAAGATAATAAAATTGAAACTTTACATCAAAAATATGGTTTGCCTCCGGTGTAAGATGGTTGTAAAATCGGAACTGGAAAAACTTGGATTGCATTTTACTACTGTTGAATTAGGTGAGGCTGAAATAACTGACAAGATATCAAATGATCAAGTGGATAAGCTGAAAAATGCCCTCAAACTGACAGGGCTTGAACTGATGGACGACAGTAAAAAAATACTGGTTGAAAAAATAAAAACCATTATTATTGAACTGATACATTTTAATGATGAACAGATAAAAATAAACTTATCAGATTACCTGAGCGAAAAACTAAATCACAATTACACATACCTTTCCAATCATTTTTCAGAAGTCAATGGATCTACAATTGAGCAATTTTACCTTGCTAATAAAATAGAGAAGGTGAAAGAACTCCTTGTTTATGATGAGCTCAATCTTACCGAGATTGCCTGGAAACTTCATTACAGCAGCGTAGCCCATCTTTCAAACCAGTTTAAGAAAATGACAGGTCTGACACCATCTCATTTTAAAAACCTCAGGCACAAAAGACGGGGTTCCCTGGGGAGTCTTTAAAAAATCTTATTTCTTTTATATTTCTTCAGCAATCCTTTCAGTTATGGAACGGTTCTATAATGCATTTTTCAAAGCTGAATACATAAGATATGTAATTTTTTGTAAAAGGTCAAACCGGGAGTGCTGCACTATAATATCTCTATGCATTAAAAAGCGTTAAAACCAAAGTGACTCTTTCTTTAATGAGATGCATATCTGTCGTCACAATCCGCAAGCGTGAATTATGTAACTCTTTCCGAAAGTTATGTAACACTCACGAAAAGCCAAAACCTTAATTTTGTTATGATTAAGTAGAACTTTTTTTAGGAAAAGGACTGCGACTAAATAATAAGAATTTGAAAATTCACTAAAAACACCATGAGATCAGTCATTAAAATTTCATTAGTCTTGTGCCTGGTATTTAATACTTCATCGATTTTTACTAAACAGGCATCAGCTCAGCAATCTAACATAAGTTTTCAGGTTTTTTATGATCAGTTAAGCCCATACGGTGAATGGGTTAACTATCCTCAATGGGGGTTTGTATGGATTCCTGATGCCGGTCCCGATTTTGTACCCTATTCGACTGAGGGTCATTGGATCCTGACTGATGATGGTTGGACATGGATATCGGATTATAGTTGGGGATGGGCTCCATTTCATTACGGACGCTGGGATTATGATCAATATTATGGTTGGTTCTGGGTACCAGGTAATGAATGGGGTCCGGCATGGGTAACGTGGAGAACAGCAGCCGGCTATTACGGATGGGCCCCAATGGCACCCGGCATCAGCATCTCAGCTACTTTTGGCAGAGCATATGATATCCACAATGATCACTGGATATTCGTAAGAGACAGGGATATTGACAGAACTGATATTAATCATTATTATATAAGCCAGACTGATCAGTACCGTGTTGTCAGACATTCATCAGTGATGAATAATACTTATTTTGACAGCAATAGACATACGACATATGTAACAGGCCCTGCCAGGTCAGAAATTCAAAAAGCAACCGGAAGAAAATTCAATCCTGTGGCTATTGGGGAATACAATAAACCGGGACAAGTACTAACTAATAATCATTTCCAGATATACAGACCTGAAGTGGTGAAAAACAGCAACAGGGAAAAGCAACCTGCTCCGTCAAGAATAACCAACCTTAAGGATATGACACAGGCCTCAGAAAGGAAAATGACAAATCAATCCGGAAACTCAAATCCCAATCAATATTCCAAAGATGTCAGGCACACAAATACTTCTGTTACTCAAAAGAAATTGAATGATTCAAAACCAATACAATCTCAGAACTCAAATCCACAGAGAGATATCAGTACAGTCAGGCAACCTGTAAATGTAAAATCACAGCATATAAACACCAATCAGAATCTTAAAATGGACCAGCAACCAAATAATGCAAAAACAGAAAAAATATATCCACCTCAAAACATTAAAAGAGAATCCCATCCAAATAATATAAAAACTCAAGATGCAAACCATTCCAATGTCAGAAATGAACTCCAACCAAATAATGCAAAGGCTGTAAATACGAATAAGGCTCAGAAAACAGGAAGGCGACAGAATTTATCAAAAACCATACAAAACAATAAAAAAGATCCACAAAAAAAATCAAATTCAGAAAAAGGAATTAAATAGAATGATAAATATCAATAAAATAGACTTTTACCTCACTAAAAATCAAGTACCATGAATATTAATGTAACAGGGTATTGGGAAAAGAAAAAAGGAAAACTCAAGGAAAAATTTCCTGCCATAACTGACGAAGACTTACTATATCCCGAAGGGAAAGAAAAAGAGATGATCGAAATGCTTGGAAATAAACTGTGTAAATCAAAATTGGAGCTTCTAAGCATCATTATATCAATTTAAAACTAAATCAACGATTGAAAATGAAAAATACTACTGAATTAAAAGGAACCTGGAATGAGCAAAAAGGCAAACTAAAACAGAGATTTGCTGTCTTAACCGACAATGACCTTATGTTTAAAGAAGGCAGGAAAGACGAAATGTATGGAAAACTTCAAAAAAAATTAGGAAAAACAAAAGAAGAGCTGCAAAAAATTATTGCAGCTCTTTAATAATAGATTTTGTTCTGCAAGTCATCGTTTACAGCCAATCGTCAAGCAATGACTTTTTAAATTTTGAACATTCCCCATCATGATACATGCCTGTTTTTTCATGATAGTAAGATATCTTAATCTGCAAAACCCGACTAATTCAAATATTTTGGCGGGACAAATTTTCAGGATACATTAAAGCTGGCTATAGAGTGCGAAATCAAATTCTTCAATGAAAAAAATTAATCCTGTTATAAAGGCAAAAAACATTGCTAAGGAGCACTCCATAAGACTCAGCGAAAAAGCTATTGCAAAAACGGTTGATGCGCACAAATTACTCACAGATGTCGCCGATTTCTTTTTATTCTTTTTCCGTACAGTAAAGGAAACTTTTTCAAGTGATTTTGAATTTAAAGAATTCCTGCGTCAATCCTTTTTAATCGGCTATAAATCAGTACCACTAATTACAGTCACCGGTTTCATTATGGGTCTGGTGCTTACAATTCAGGCACGCCCATCCCTGGTTCATTTCGGAGCCGTATCCTTGCTGCCGGGAATGGTGTCAGTCTCACTTATAAGAGAAATGGGGCCGGTTATCACTGCATTGATTTGTGCAGGGAAAATTGGCTCCGGAATGGGTGCTGAATTAGGATCAATGAGGGTGACTGAACAGATTGATGCGATGGAAGTATCGTCCACCAACCCTATGAAGTTTTTGGTTGTTACCAGAGTTTTGGCTGCCACCCTGATGATCCCCTTACTGATATTATATGCAGACACTCTCGGTATCGCAGGAAGCTGGCTTGGAGTAAATATTAAGGGAGATGTGTCTTTTGTTCTGTTCTGTTCCCAGGCTTTCAGCCACCTTGAGTTTATTGATTTTTTGCCTGCTGTAATAAAATCTTTCTTTTTTGGCGCCGTGATCGGACTCATAGGATGCTACAAAGGATATACAGCCGGTCGTGGAACGGAAAGTGTAGGAATAGCTGCTAATTCTGCAGTTGTCATATCCTCACTGCTTGTTATAATTGTCGACCTTATTGCAGTACAAGTTACTGATTTACTATAATTTGAAAATATTGAATATAAAATATTATGGACTATGTATCGTCAAATTTTCAAGGAAAATCGGAAAACTATGAACAAGTTATCGAAATATCAAACCTCAGGAAAGGATTTGGTGCACAGGAAGTATTAAAAGATGTATCGCTTCAACTTTTTAAAGGCGAAAACCTTGCAATACTAGGGAAATCAGGCTCCGGAAAATCCGTGCTGATAAAGTGCATAGTCGGACTATTTGATCCTGATTACGGAACAATAAAAGTATTTGGAGAAGATATAAGCAATCTAAACGGTGAAAAATTAGGAGAATTACGAAAGAAGATCGGTTTTCTTTTTCAGAGTGGCGCATTATATGACTCAATGACTGTAAGACAAAACCTGGAATTTCCACTTAAGAGAATAAAAAAGAATCTCACTAAAAAGGAGATGAATGAAAAAGTAAATGAAGCATTAGAGAATGTCGGATTGGCTGATGCAATTGACAAGATGCCATCTCAGCTCTCAGGAGGAATGCGTAAGCGAATCAGCCTGGCCCGTACTATTGTTATTGATCCGATGATCATTTTATACGATGAACCTACAACCGGACTTGATCCTGCAACCTCCGATGAAATAAGTTCACTCATCAATGATGTTCAGAAAAAATATAAAACTTCTTCCCTCATTATCACACACGATATAGAATGCGCCCGCAACACTGCAAAACGAATAATTATGCTTTATAACGGGGAAGTTTATAAAGAAGGTGAATTGAGAGATTTTGAAAAGTCTGATGATACCCTTATCAGATCATTCTTTAAATAATATTAAAAAGTACCAGGTTTAAAAGCAAAAAAAATGGAAAATCATACAATTAAGTTCAAAGTACGTTTAGGCTTGTTTATAGCAGGTGGACTATTGATTTTTATAGTAGCTGTTTTTATAATAGGCAGGCAGAAGAATCTTTTTGTTCCAGTATTTAAGCTTACAACTACTTTCTATAACGTAAGCGGGTTACAGGTAGGGAATAATATACGCTTTTCAGGTATCAATGTCGGTACAGTCGACAACATTAAAATAATTAATGATTCAACCGTTCAGGTTGATATGTTGATTCAACAAAGCGTACAGAAGTTTATTAAAGCAGACTGTGAAGCCGCTATAGGTTCAGCAGGACTTATAGGTGATAGAATATTAATCATAACCCAGGGCAGTGCAGATGCTGTGTTGGCAAAAGACGGCCAGCAAATATCATCAAAAGAACCGGTTGAACCGGATGCCATAATGGCTAGTCTTCAGGTAACTGCTAATAATGCCGTAATTATTTCTGATCAGCTGGCAG
>WSSedB1CaDRAFT_10001073_pt1 | contig 10770 bp, 9 predicted proteins | sample WetSurSB1Cattail_FD_9460 | JGI IMG/M metagenome (IMG submission 9460)
CGGCGGGCGAGGTCGCGCCCGATCCTGTCGTGCTCTTCGCCGAGCGACTGGCGCCTGCCCCGCGCCTCCGTGACGGCCGCGTCCGCCGCCGCCAGCGCGTCGGCGGTGACGATGGCCTCGCGCAAATGCCTTTCGGCCTCCTGATGCTGGTCGAGCGCGATGTAAAATTCCTTGCCGGCGGCCCGGCGCGGGCCGAACAGATCCTCGGCTTCCGCGTCGAGACGGGCCCGCAGTCGCGCCAGCATCGAGAGCCGCGCCGAGGAGGCGGCGAGGGTTTCGGCGAGCCGTCCGCCGGCGCGCAGCAATTCGCGTCCGCCGTCCCGCAAGGCCTCCGCCGTAAGTCCAAATTCCCTGAAGAAAACCTCGCGCGTGACCGAGCCGAGCGCGCCCGCGAGGACGTCGTCGGCAAGCGGCTTGTCGTCCGCGTCCAAAAGAGTGTTTTTGCTGCCCTTGCGCCGGCGCAGGAAGAACCCCGAGCCGTCGGCGAGCCGCAGCCGCGCGCCGACGCGCAGCGTCGTCTGATCGTGCAAAAAGGCGAAATTCGTCGTCTTGCCAAAGCCAAACAACAGATCGCCGATGGCGTTCAGCGCCGAGGTCTTGCCGGCCTCGTTGGCGCCAAACACCACGTGTAGATGCGCGCCCTCGCGCAGTTCCAGCACGCGGTCGGTGAAAGCGCCGTAACGCTCGAAAACAAGGGTCTCGAATCTCATGCGAGATGGCCGCTTTTTGCTGACGGTTCCGTCACGCATGCCGTTAGGGGCGCATGGAACAAGGGGCGCCGCGGAAACCGCATCACGCGCCGCCTTCCACCACGGCGATTTCGCCAGTGAGCCGGTCGCGCGCCTCATTGGCCAGGCGCTTCAACGCTTCGTCGCCTTGCGGCATTTGTTCGCGCAAATCGCGCGGCAGCCGGTCGGAGATTTGCGCCGCGAGATCGTTGATTACGCTTGCGAACTCGGGGTCTTCGGCGGCCTCGCGCACCAAGGCCTCGACATCGAGCGCGTCGGCCTCGAAAGACGTGGGCGCGCGAACCGGCGGCGCCCGCGTCGCGATCGCGACTTGCTCGACCCAAAGATCGTCCGCGAAGCGAAAACCAATGGCGCGGGCGTCCGCCTCGATCGCCTCGCGCCGGGCGACAAGGCGCGCATGCAACGGCGTCGCTCCGACGAGCGAAAGACGCGCCGCGAGCGGCCGACCCTCGGCGCCGGCATGTTCGTCGCGCAGCCGCGCCTCGATTCGCGCCANCGCCTCGCCTTCGTCCTGGCAATCCGAGACATCGACGCTGGCTTGCGTCCAGCGCGCGACGTCGAGCGTGACGCGCTGGACCTCCGCGACGCGACCATCGGCGACGGTGACGCGCACGGCGCCCTTGGGGCCGGTCTCCCGGACATTGCGCCCCTGAATATTGCCGGGATAGACGATCCAGGGATCGCGGCAGACGTCCTCGGCGGCGTGGACATGGCCCAGCGCCCAATAATCATAGCCAAATCGCTTGAGATCCTCGACGCCGCAAGGGGCGTAGGATTCATGTCCGCGCGAACCGTCGAGCGCGGTGTGCAGCAGGCCGATGTTGAACCAGCCCTCGCGCCGCGCTGGATAGGACGCGACGAAGTTCGGATCGACCAGCCTGCGCGGAAAACTTCGGCCATGCAGCGCGACGCGCAACGACCCGATCTCGAACGATCGCGCGTCGCGCGTGGAAAAAATATGCGCGCTCTCGGGATAGACCAGCGACTTCGATATCTGGTTTTCGGCGTCGTGATTGCCCTTGACGATGAAGGTCGGGATTCCCGCGCGCTCCAGACGCCCCAATTCGCGGACAAAAAACAGGCCGGTGGTCACGTCCTTCCAATCGCCGTCGAAAATGTCGCCGCAAATCAACAGAAAAGCGGCCTTCGCGGCGATGGTCTCGTCGACCAGCGCCTCGACCGCGCGCCGCCCCGCCCGCGCGAAACGCGCCGCGACGGCGGCATCCTTGCAGCCAAGGCCGGCGAGCGGACTGTCGATATGGAGATCGGCGGCGTGAAAAAAGGTGAATTGCATGAAAGGGACGGGTCCGGGGCGCGTGACGCGTTTAATGTTACGACATATTCGAGCAGGGTGGATATGGAATTCGCGGCCCGAATCCGCGCCGAAGGAAAAGGTCCGCGCGAATTCATGTCTCCGTCAACGGTTTCGCCGATTATGCGGCGCGACGATTCGAACGCGCCCCCCGCTCTCACCTATGATAACGGACGGGCGGAACCTTCCCAAGTCCAAAGAGGCGATTCATGGACGATCACGTCGTCACGCTCAACGCTGGATCATCATCGGTCAAATTCGCCTTGTTCGCGAATGAGAGCGCGTGGCCCCGGCCCGTGGCCTCCGGCCAGGTCGACGGGCTCGGCGCGAAGCCGCGCTTTCACGCGCGCATTGTCGGCGGTGAACAGTACGGGAAGGCGGCGAAGCCGGCGAATCACGAAGAGGCGATCCGCTTGATTCTCGGATGGATCGAGGAGAAGTTTCCCGACATCATGGTCGGCGCCATCGGCCACCGCGTCGTGCACGGCGGGCTGAACCATTCCGCGCCGGCGATCGTGGACTCAGCGATTCTCGCGGATTTGTGGACGCTGGCGCCGCTGGCCCCGCTCCACCAGCCGCACAATCTCGCGGGAGTCGAAGCCGCGCGCACGGCCTTCCCGAGCACGCCGCAAGTCATCTGTTTCGACACGGCCTTTCATCGCGGCCACGCCTTCGTCAACGACGCCTATGCGCTGCCGCGCGAATATTACGAACGAGGCGCCAGGCGGTTCGGCTTCCATGGCCTCTCGTATGAATATATCGCCCGGCGGTTGGGGGAGATCGACCCGGTGCTCGCTTGCGGCCGGATCATCGTCGCGCATCTCGGCGCCGGCGCCTCGCTGTGCGCGATGAAGAACGGCCGCTCGGTCGCCTCGACCATGGGCTTTTCGCCGCTCGACGGCCTGCCGATGGGCACGCGCTGCGGCGAGATCGATCCTGGCCTGATCCTCTATTTGCTGGATCACGATAAAATGCCGGTCGCCGACCTCCAGCATCTGCTCTATGAGCAATCGGGCTTGAAGGGGCTTTCCGGCGTCTCGTCCGACATGCTGGAGCTTGAAGCCTCCGACGCGCCCCGCGCGCGCGAAGCGATCGATTATTTCGCCCACCGCATCCAGATGGAGATTGGCGCGCTCGCGGCGACTCTCAAAGGGCTCGACGCGCTGGTGTTCACCGGCGGCATTGGCGAGCATTCGGCGCGCGTCCGCGCGGCCGTGCTAGGCGACATGCGATGGCTTGGCCTCACCCTAGACGCCGCCGCCAACAAGAGCAACGCGCGGCGCATCGACGATCCGGCCGCGGCGACGCCGGTGTTCGTGCTGGAGACCGACGAAGAAGCGATGATCGCTTATCACGCGATCAGGACCGCGGGGCTGGCGCGGGCTCGCGTCGCTTGAATCCGCGTTGATCCTTGACAGTCATGTGAATGACATCGGCGCGTCTTATCGGCTATCGCGCGCCGGACTGAAGCGGTCCGCCCGACTCCGGCGCCCGGGAGGACGATTTGACGATGAGCGCAAAGCTGAGCGCGACCAATCGCGCCACGGCCGCCGGTCTCGGCGCCGCTGTCCATCGAAACGCGACATTTTCCCGCGCCGGCCTGCTCGAACGGCTGTTCACCTTCGCGTTCAAGGGGCTGGTCTATCCGCAAATCTGGGAGGATCCCGTCGTCGATATGGAGGCGCTGGCGATCAAGCCGGACGATCATATCGTCGCCATCGCCTCCGGCGGCTGCAATGTGATGAGCTATCTGACCGCCAATCCCGCCCGCATCACCGCGGTCGATCTCAACGGCGCGCATGTCGCGCTCAATCGCCTGAAATTGCGCGCGGCGCGGGATTTGCCCGATTACGAGGCCTTTCATCGCTTCTTCGCTCGGGCCGACCGCGCGGAAAATATCGCGGCCTACGATCATTGGATCAAGCCCAATCTCGACCCGGTCTCGCGCGCCTACTGGGAGGGCCGCACGACGTTCGGACGGCGGCGCGTCGAGCGTTTCGCGCGCAATTTCTATCGCTACGGGCTGCTTGGCTCTTTCATCGGCGCCGGGCATTTGCTGGCGCGCGCGCATGGCAAGGATCCGCGCGAAATGCTGCGGGCGGGTTCGCTCGAAGAACAGCGCGCCCTGTTCGACAGCGTGCTCGCGCCTCTGTTCGAAACGCGCTCGGTTCGTTGGCTCGTCCGGCAGCCCGCGACGCTCTATGGCCTCGGCATTCCGCCGGCGCAATATCATGCGCTCGCCGGCGACGCGGAGGGCGGGATGATCGAGGTTTTGCGGGATCGGCTGCGCCGGCTGGCCTGCGACTTTGACTTTTCCTCGAATTATTTCGCGCGGCAGGCGTTCGGACGCGGTTACGGCGCGGACGAGAGCGCGGCGACGCCGCCCTATCTCGAGCGGGACGCCTTCGACGCCGTTCGCGCGCGCGCGGACCGCGTCGAGGTCAAACATATGTCGATGGGCGACTATCTCGACTCCTGCCCGCCCGCCAGCCTCGACGGCTATGTCTTGCTCGACGCGCAGGACTGGATGAACGACGCCGATCTCACCGCTCTGTGGCAAAAGATCACCCGCGCCGCGCGATCGGGGGCGCGTGTGATTTTCCGCACCGCCGCCGACGATCGGCTGCTCCCCGGCCGCGTGCCGGACGAAATACTGGATCGCTGGTCATACGACGAGCCGCGCTGCCGCGATCTGACGAAGCGCGACCGCTCCTCGATTTACGGCGCCTTTCACCTGTACACGCTGAAGGCGACGCAATGACTGACGACGCCCAAGGCTTGATGGATCGCATGTATCGCCCGCAGCGGCATATCTACGATCTGACGCGCAAACATTATCTGCTCGGCCGCGACCAGTTGATCGATCGGCTAGACCCTCCGGGCGGGGGCGCGGTGCTGGAAATCGGCTGCGGCACCGGACGCAACCTTATTCGCGCGGCGCGGCTCTACCCCAAGGCGCGCTTTTACGGCGTCGATATTTCGGCGGTCATGCTCGATGAGGCGAGAGCCTCGATCTCGCGCAACAAGGTCGCCGCGTCGATTGTTCTGGCCCAGGGCGACGCCGCCGGTTTCGATCCGGGCGCGTTGTTCGGTCAGCCGCGGTTCGAGCGCATATTTATTTCCTACGCCCTGTCGATGATTCCCGCCTGGCGCGAGACCATCGCCCATGCGCTTGATATTTTGGCGCCGGGCGGATCGCTGCATATCGTCGATTTCGGCGATCAGGCGGCGCTGCCGGCCTGGTTCCGCGAGCTTCTGGCCAAATGGCTGGAGCTGTTCCACGTTCGCCCGCGCGCCGAGCTCGAGAGCGAATTCGCGGGCCAAGCCCACGCCAGGGGATTGGCCCATAAACACGAGGCGCTCTATCGAGGCTATGCGTTCCTCGATGTCGCTGGCTTCGCGGGCGACGCCGGCCCTTCTGAACGCGGCGCCTGAATCCGCCGCCGCTCCCGGCGCGGCCAAGCAGCGGGTCGGTTTGAGATTTCCGTTTCGCGCCATGAGTTGACTCTCCCCGCGGAACTCGGCGAACGCCGACCGCTGGGCCGGCGCCTTTCGCTTCGAGCGTTTCGCCAACTCCGTTCGGCGACGTCGCGCGGCTGATCGCCGAACCGCGACCACCGCTCGATCCGGAATCCGCGCAAGGCGCTTTATGGTCACGCGCTTCGCGCCCGGTTTGCGGAAGGATCGCGTCGAAACGACGGGGAAGACATCCGCGAGCGCCGCCGGACGCCGCTCACGCCGCGCAAGTCGAGAAAGCCGCCTGGGCTCGTCGCCGCGGTCCGCCATCCAGCCGAAATTCGGAACCATCCGCGCGGTTCCGCGTTCATCCAGAGAATATCGGTTAGTTGTTGTAAAAATCTCTTGCCGGCGCCGCAATCCAGTCGACGGCGCCGAAGAGTAGGGGGGCGAGATGAAAAAGGTAACTCTTTCAGTCACTGCTTTCGCCGCTGGCGCGCTTGCTTTTCCATTGCAGCCGGCGAGCGCGCAAAATATGTCCACCGTCGGCGCGGGACACATTTTTGGCGGACCCGGCGGCGGCTCCGGCACGATTCAGAGCGATTTTCTGAACCCCGGCGGCGTTCACGGCGTCGTGCTCAATCCCGGCGGCAATCCTGGGGGCGTTCACGGCGTTGTGCTCAATCCCGGCGGCAATCCTGGGGGCGTCCACGGCGTTGTGCTCAATCCCGGCGGCAATCCTGGGGGCGTCCATGGCGTTGTGCTCAATCCCGGCGTCCACGGCGTCGTCGCCAAGCCCGGCGGCTGACGCCAACTCCGAATGATTATTTCGTCACGGGCATGTCGGGCCGCGAATCGATCAACGGGGGGCGGAATGATTCGGCGGAATGAGCGAGCATGGCCATTTGAACGACGGGCTGGACGGGCTCTTTCGCGCCAGCGGAAGGGCGGCGGTCGTCTTTGCGATGGCGCCGCTTTCTTTGTTTTTCGTCTTGATCCCTGACGAGTCCTCGCTCTGATGCGCGGTCTTGGTCTAAACGAAATGCTATGGCCCACATCGATCGCGGAGTTTACGCGAACGTATTTCGAGACGGCGCCGCTTCATTTGTCGCGGGGGGAAACAGACTATTTCGCAAACCTGTTTTGTCTCGAGGACGTTGACAGGTTTTTGTATTTTGCGAAACCCTCATACACAAAAGCATTCGCCATCGATAGCCGCCGGAAAATAGAACCCGCCGAATACGCTGATGCAAACGGGCTTGCCGACCCGCGGCGGCTTTGTCAATTGTATGAAGCCGGAGCCACGATCGTTCTGCGTGAGATTGAAGGCCATTTCCCGCGGCTCGAGGCGCTTTGCCGCTCCGCGGAAAAGCACTTCAACTCTCCATTCGTCGCCACTGTTTATTGGGCGCCGCCCCAAGGGCAATCCTTCCCGATCCATTTCGACGCGAAGGACGTTTTCGTTTTGCAAATCGCCGGTTCAAAAAGCTGGCGGCTTTATCAACCGCGGTATCTCCTGCCGCTGTCGCACCAGCATTGTTACGATGGAATGCCGGACGAGGGCTTTTTGGACGACTTCGATCTGCGAGCGGGCGATTCTCTATATTGTCCTCGCGGCTTTCCTCATCTTGTCCGCGCGGCGGACAGCCCTTCGCTTCATATCAGTCTCTCGACCTTTCCGCACACCTGGGCGGACGTTATGAGCCGGGTCATGGCTGATTTGTGCGAGCGCGACCCCTTGTTCCGGGCCAGCTTGCCTCCGGCTTTCATCGGGTCCGACGCTGGCGTTCAAGAAACCTTCGCCGCCCTCGTCAAACGTTTCGCCGAAACGGCCCGGCTTCGTCCGGCCCTCGACGCCCTGACACGAGAGTTTGTCGCCAGCCGGCCCGCGCGCCTGGAAGATCCCAGGCGACGCCATCATCGGGCGACGACGCTATCGCTTGAAAGCTTGATCGAATCAAATCCCGACGCTCTATACATGATCGAGCCCGATCATTGCGCGGTGCGGCTCACGGGCCTTGGCAAGGATATTAAATTCGACGCGAGCGCTCTCGACGACCTCGTTTTCGCGCTCGAAACGCCGCGCTATAAAATCAGCGAAACGCCCGGCGCCCTGGAGCCGGACGCAAAACTGGATTTGTTCCAAACGCTTGTTTTGCACGGCTTTGTTGACGTCGCGTAATTCATGAGCGGACATCGGGCAATCGCGGCGCGCGTCCGGCCGTCCGATAAGGTCGGCGGTCAACGGATCGCGAGGCGCCTTGGACGCGCGGCGTCTCGCGAAGGATCGCGCGAAAGAGGCGGAGCCGTGACAGCCGCGAAGGGGAGATTTCAGCCCCCCGCGGCCAAACTTGACATCTCCTCTCGCTTGATGGCAGTCGCGGCCCCGACGGCAGGAAATAAAATCGGGGGGAACGGCATTGTCGACGGCTTTCATTTTTCCGGGACAGGGATCGCAGACGGTCGGCATGGGCAAGGCCCTCGCCGATAATTTCCAGCTTGCGCGCGCCGTGTTCGAGGAGGTCGACGCCGCCTTGGGGCAGTCGCTCAGCCGCGTGATCTTCGAGGGGCCGGAGGCGGAGCTGACCCTCACAGCCAACGCCCAGCCAGCGCTTATGGCGGTCTCGCTGGCCGCCGTGCGGGTGCTGGAAAGCGAGGCGGGTCTCGATCTTTCGCGCGACGCGACGTTCGTGGCCGGCCATTCGCTCGGCGAATATTCGGCGCTTTGCGCGGCCGGGGCGCTCAGCCTCGCCGATACCGCGCGCTTGCTGCGTCTGCGCGGCTCGGCGATGCAGGCCGCCGTTCCGGTGGGCGCGGGCGCGATGGCGGCTCTGCTTGGCGTGGAGCTCGACGCGGCGCAAGAGATCGCGGCGGCGGCGGCGAGCGCGACCGGCGCCGTGTGCCAGGTGGCGAATGACAATGGCGGCGGCCAGGTCGTGCTCTCGGGCGCCAAGGCGGGGGTGGAAAAGGCCATGGAGATCGCCAGGGAGCGCGGCGTCAAGCGCGCCGTGTTGCTGCCGGTGTCCGCGCCCTTCCATTGCGCGCTGATGCAGCCCGCCGCCGATGCGATGAAAGTCGCGCTGAAAGGCGCCGCCATCGAGCGTCCCCGCGCGCCAGTGGTCGCCAATGTCACGGCCGCGCCCGCGTCCGATCCCGAGGAGATTCGCCGCCTGCTGGTGGAGCAGGTCACGGGCGCGGTCCGTTGGCGCGAGAGCGTCGCCTTCATGGCTGGCGCGGGCGTGACCAAATTCGTGGAATGCGGCGCGGGCAAGGTGCTCGCCGGGCTGCTGAAGCGCATTGTCCCCGGCGTATCCGGGATCAGCGTCGGCGCGCCGGGCGATCTTGACGCGTATCGCGCCTTCGTCTGACGAGAAAATGCCCGCGCCGGCGGATTCTTGAGGGATTTTCGGGCGCGGATGATTTTCGCGGCGCGCCGCCTTATGGTTCGCCGGCCTCGACGCGTCGCGACGAAAAAATGACCGAAAAAATATATGGGGGGAAGGAAGAATGTTTGATTTGACGGGCAAGGCAGCGCTGGTGACCGGCGCCAGCGGCGGCATCGGCCGGGATATCGCGCGTTCATTGCATGGCGCGGGCGCCGCCGTGGCGCTTTCCGGCACGCGGCGCGAAGCGCTCGAAACCCTCGCGGCGGAGCTGGGCGCGCGGGTCCACGTCCTGCCCTGCGACCTCGGCGACAAGGAGCAGGCCGAAAAGCTCGTGCCGCAAGCCGAGGCGGCGCTCGGCGGCCTCGACATTCTCGTCAATAACGCCGGCGTCACGCGCGACATGCTGTTCATGCGCATGAAGGACGAGGATTGGGACACGGTCTTGAACGTCAATCTGACGGCGGCGTTTCGACTGTCGCGGGCGGCGGTGCGCGGCATGATGCGCAAGCGTCACGGCCGCATCATAGGAATCACCTCGGTCGTCGGCGTGACCGGCAATCCGGGGCAAGGCAATTACGCCGCCGCCAAGGCCGGGATGATCGGCATGAGCAAATCGCTGGCCGCCGAGGTGGCGTCGCGGGGAATCACCGTGAACTGCGTCGCGCCGGGCTTTATCCAAAGCCCGATGACCGACGCGCTCACCGACGCGCAAAAAGAGAACATATTGCGGATGGTGCCGGCGGGGCGTCTCGGCCAGGGCGCGGAAATCGCCGCCGCCGTGGTGTTTCTCGCCAGCGCGGAAGCCGCCTATATCACGGGCCAGACGCTGCATGTGAACGGCGGCATGGCGATGATCTGAAGCCGGTCATTTCGTCGCGGCGCGGCGATAAAAGCCGCCGCGCCGCCCTCTCGCCATCAAGAACGAAGTGTGCTACCAGACGCGTCGCTGCGACGGGGGGCGCCGCCATTTCGATCAATCGGATTGGCCTGTCTCGAGCTCTTGCGGTGGTTCGCGTTTGCCTGATATGGCGGGGAAGCGGCCCAGGGTTTAGGAAGAGCGAGCGACCGTGGCCCAAGGGGCCTCCGGTCGCCAAGATAAACGAACAGCGTCGCCGCGATCGACCGTCGCGGGCGCGGAAATCGAACGAGGATCAAAGCAAATGAGCGATGTCGCCGAGCGCGTGAAGAAGATTGTTGTCGAACACCTCGGCGTCGAGCCCGAGAAGGTCGTGGATAAGGCCAGCTTCATCGACGACCTGGGAGCGGATTCGCTCGACATCGTCGAATTGGTGATGGCGTTCGAGGAAGAGTTCGGCGTCGAGATTCCCGATGACGCCGCCGAGACCATTTTGACGGTCGGCGACGCCGTGAAATTCCTCGAGACAGCCAAGACGGCCTGAACCGGCTTGTGGCGGCGCGCGGCGCGGCGGGTTTGCCGCCGCGCGCTCGAAACCGCGCCTTCGTTGAAGTAAAACTTCGTCTCCGAGAGTGATCCATGCGCAGAGTAGTGGTCACCGGTCTCGGCATCGTGTCGCCGTTAGGCTGTGGTGTTGACATAAATTGGCGTCGCTTGATCGCGGGCGAATGCGGATTCAAACGCATCGACACGTTCGAGGTCGCCGATCTCGCCTGTCAGATCGCCGCCGTCGTGCCGCGCGGCGACGGCGCCGGCGGCGCCTTTAATCCCGACGAGTGGTTCGATCCCAAGGAACAGCGCAAGGTCGACGACTTCATCATCTACGCCGCTTGCGCGGCGACCCAGGCCCTGAGCGACGCCGGCTGGAAGGCCGACACCGCCGAAAAGCAAGAGACGACCGGCGTGCTGATCGGCTCGGGCATCGGCGGCCTCGGGGGAATCTACGAGACG
>WSSedB1CaDRAFT_10001074_pt1 | contig 10760 bp, 7 predicted proteins | sample WetSurSB1Cattail_FD_9460 | JGI IMG/M metagenome (IMG submission 9460)
TGCAGTCAAGTCATAATTGATACAGAGCATTCCTACTACTTCACCTTCCGGGCTACGAATAAGTGCGGAAGAAGACTTGACTTTTTTGCCATTCTCCGCTTCAAAGGTATAGTTTGCGGTACAATCATCTTTAAACTTCTTGCTGAGCAAAACTTGACGGATGAGATGATCAAACGCCTGACCCTCTTTTCTACCAGTTACAGTGCCATTTGCCACATATACCACTGAGCTTTCCGGCTGTGTCAAATCATGGATAACTATTTCACAGCTTTTCCCAAATGTCTGTGAAATCATATTTGCTACTGGAATATATGCCTTTAAAATTGAATTCACTGTCATATCTCCTAACCATCTTATATATTTTTATATGAATTGTATATTTTATATAATTATTTATATAAAATATACTGTAATCAAAGATTTTTGTCAAGTATTTATATATAAATTCTATATTAATTCTTGTTTATGTATATTTTTTTATATGATCATCAGCTTATTATAAAGTTTAAAAACAATTGAGTAGGAGGCTGTTCATTATTTGAATATAAAGCCCCACCTAATTTAAAGCGAAGTATGAAATGTGCTCCATAAAAAAACGAAGCCGGAAAAGAATCAGCTGCCAGTAATGCTATGCTGACAGCTGATTCTTTCCCGACTTCGAACTTGCACTTTTTCTTTTACGACATTTCCATCTCTATTTCCTTTACTTCAATCACAATTTACGGTTATAAAGAGGTCCCCATAGCCATTTGCAAACCGGCTTTATTCATATTGTAATCATATAGCGCCTGTGCATAATTATTCTGCGCTGTAGCTAAGGCAACTTCCGCATCGAGAACATCCTGATTCGTCTCTAAACCGGCGGCAAAGCTAACCGTTGAAATCTTGCAGACTTCTTCTGCCTGATTCACCGCAACCTGGCTGGTTTCAATTCTCTTTTGCGCTTCTTTCATTCCCCAATAATATTGACTGACATCCGCGTAAATTGTATCCTCCTGTTGCTGAGCTGCTTTCTTTGCCTTATTTAAATCAGCTTTTGCAGCTTCAATCTGTGCTGATATCACTCCTGAATCAAACAAATTATACGAAAGAGTGAAATACACAGAAAAGTAATTTTTATTGTCGTTGGAAAATTTGCTGCCCTGTAGTCCGTCAGTACCATTCAGTGTGAGCGACGGCCGTTTCCCGCTGTAGGCAATACCCAAATTATCTTCTGCAGCTTTAACATTGTTTTTAGCAACAATCTGTTCTTGTCTGTTTTCTAATGCACCTTTGAGGCAATCGTCAAATTCAATAGAAGCTGCCACCTTATAAGGACCCGCTTCCTCTACGTCTATATTACTCACCCGCGGCATGCCAATCACGTTTTTTAGCGCAACTACAGCATTTTCATGACTTACTTTATCCTTCATAAAAGTATCCTGCGCATTGGCCAGACTTACTTGCGTCTGCAAAAGCTGCAGTCTGGACGCAAGCCCTGCTGCATAACTGTTCTGCAAATTTTGCAGATGTAACGTATAATCATCAATTGAGCGCTTATCCGCTGCAAGTAAGTTCTTATACTGTAATACCTTATAATAATCAACCGTCGTTTGATATTTTATCTGTGCCTTGCTGATTTCCCGATTTCTTTTTGCAGTATCATACGCAATGATAGCAGCATCGACCGTTTTTTCCATTTTTCCGCCATTATACAAAGGCAGTGTAAATGCAATTTGATTTGTCACCAGTGTAAACGGATCACCGCTGGCTTCATCCGGCTGAGTACTGCTGGTCGTCCTTTTCCAATAATCCGAGTTCACCACATTGACTGAAATTCCATTTGCCCCTTTTGCACTTTTTACCAACGCAAAAGACTTATCCATATCGGATTGTGACATTTGAACATTAAGATTTTCCTGTAATGCCATAGACACACAATTCTCCAAAGATAACTGCTGTGCAGGCGCCTCGGCCTGTCCAATATTCTCTATAGCAAAAAACGAAAAAATCAGTATGGCCCACATAAGACCAGTCTGGTTCAACTTCATAAAAATATACCTCCTATATTCCCTTGCAAACTAAATAAAATACTGCCCGTTCTCAGTCTTTTAACGCATGCCGGCTTTTCTGTCTTTTCTTTTAAATTTTGCCAGCAATGTTCGCAAAGAAAAACTGGAAGACTCAAAATATAAGAAAATCAGTGGAATCGCCACTAAGGTAAAAAATGTCGAAGACAATAATCCACCGATGACGACCCAGGCCATACTCACCCTGGTTTCTGCCCCCGGCGTAAGCGACAGTGCCGTAGGAAGCATTCCTGTAATCATCGTAATTGATGTCATAAAGATCGGCTTCAACCGTGTCTTTGCCGCCTCAACCACTGCTGTTTTAGCATCCACGCCCTGATGCATAAGTGTCAGCGTATAATCGAGCAAAAGTGTCCCGTTTTTCGCCACAAGACCATCCATGACAAGCAATCCTAATAGCGAATACAAATTTATCGTATTGTGCGTAATTGCTAAAAAGACAAAGGACCCAATTAAGCCAAACGGCAGAGAAAACATACGAATAATCGGTGTAGATAACGACTCGTACAAGACAGCCAATAGAATATAAACCAGCAGTAACGACAAACCTATCGCCTGTCCCATTTCCATAAAGGTATTCTTCATATTGTCTGCCTGACCGATAAATTGATACGTAACATTTTTCCCCAATTCATCCGGGCCAATCTCTTTGGAAATTTTTGTCAGTATATCCTGCAGTGAACGCCCATCATCAATATTTGCTGATATATTAATCGATTCCTGTTTATCCACACGCCGCAGCATAACAGGACCCACTCCATCTTTGACCTCGCCAACATTCCCTAAACTGATAAGGCCCGTTGTCGTATTGACTGGCAAAGAACGAAGATCAGAAGCTTTAAAACCATCACTGTTTTTTAAGCGAACATAAATGTCTGTATCCTGGTAATCATTGTTGGGATCATTCATAAAATAACCCGACAACGTCCCGGCAATCGCCCCGGAAAAAATATTATGGATGTCATTCGCTGTTGTATTATAAAAACGCAGTTTTTCGCGATCCAAAACCAGACGAAGTTCTGGCGCCCCTTCCGTATAAGAGCTTCGCACATCCTTGATCCCATCAATTTGTTTTAGCTTATCCTGTAATGCATAAGATGATTTAACGATACTCTGTAAATCATTTCCCCGCAGCTCAATCTGTACAGGTGCACTATTCCCATTGCTATTACCAGTTCCCGTACCTCCGGAAACCCCCGGCATTGAGTTCTGTGTAGCACTGACCTGAACGACCGCCTGCGGGAAATTCTTCTGCAGATATTTCCGTACCCGGTCTGTCACATCCCAGACACTAGCCTTGCGCTCATTCTTATCACTCAAGCGCACACTAAAGCTCCCATAATTTCCTGCCGGCTGACCCACACTGGAAAGATAGTTTTTTACTTCCGGCTGCTGCATGAGATATGCTTCAACGTTTCTGGCTTTCGCATTCGTTGCATCAATATCCTGCCCAACAGGAAACTGCATAGAAATACGAAAAGCTCCCTCATCTGTCTTAGGCATATATTCTCCACCAATAATTCCCAGCGGATAATATAAACTTAAAGATGAAATCAAAACAATCACTACACCACATATAATTTTCTTTGTATGACCGAAACTCCATTCCAAAATTTCGCCATATTTTTTTATTATCGCAGCTTCTTTTCTGTTTAAAAAGTCCCAGAGTTTCCCCGTTGGCTGATGCGTCCCATTCTTATAGAACTGCGAAGCAAGCATCGGTGTCAGTGTAAAAGAAATCGCTAAAGAACACAGCGTTGCAAATACAATTGTTAAACCAAACTGCCGAAAAAACTGTCCCGTCATACCATTCATAAAAGCAATCGGCAAAAACACCACCACATCGCAAAGCGTAATAGCAATCGCTGCCATGCCGATTTCATTACGACCGTCCTCAGCAGCAACTGCAGGGCTTTTTCCCATCAATAGATGTCGGTGTATATTTTCCAAAACAACGATAGAGTCATCCACCAGTATCCCTATACAAAGTGACATCCCCATCAAAGAAAGCATGTTAAACGTAAACCCTGCTGAATACATCATGAAAAAAGTCGTAATCAGCGAGGTAGGAATCGCAATAATTACCGCAACAGTTGATTTCCATCCGCGTAAAAAGAAGAACAGAACCAGCCCCGTCGTAAACAAACCTTCAATCAATGCCTCTAATGTGTTATGCAGAGCATCCTGAACATAATCAGCCGAATTATTGATTATAACGAATTGATAGTCCGGATAATCCTTCTGCAATGAATCAAGCTGCTGCAAAACAGCTTTCGCTGTATCAACAATATTGGCATTGCTGTTTTTATATACCGACAAAGAAACAGCATCCTGCCCATTTGTTCGCGCATACTTTGTGACGCGCTGATCCTGCTCACGGACATCTGCCAGACTGCTCAGTGGGATAGCAGTCCCTTTGCTATTATTTATATGAATCGAAGCAAGTTCTTCCCCCCCCCCCCCCCCCCCCCGAACCCGCTGGCGTCAAAACATTTTCCTGAGAAATACGAGTTGCAATCTGCTGCAAAGAAATATGAAAATAATTCAGCTTATCCTTGTCTACTGCTACCGCAACCTCTTTCTGACGACCACCATAAAGCTGAACATCGGAAACCCCTCCCGCACGCTGCAACCGCTCAACAAATGTGTCGTTTGCCTGCGCATAGACATCACTCAGCGGCTTATCCGAAAGAAGAGCAATTTCCAAAATCGGCATCGCATCCACATCACGCTTCATTACACTTGGAGTCTGTATGCCTGTTGGTAATTTTTTCAAAACAGCATTTACATATTGACTCGTATCAATCGCCGAAGTATCAACATTTGCCCAAAATTCAAATTCCAGTGTGATCTGCGCTTTTTCCGGACGAGCTACCGCAGTCATATGCTTCAAATTGGATAATGAAGACAGTGAATTTTCCAATGGCTTTATGACATCCTGCTCAATTTCCTCTGTCCCTGCACCCGGATAATTGACTGTAACCGTCACATATGGAATATTGATTGCCGGTAAAAGTTCAACTCCAATGCGGTAAAAACTAAACAAGCCCAAAACAACAAAAAAGAATACAATCATCGATATGCCAATCGGCTTATTTATGGAATAACGTGTAATATTCACTTTGCTGCCTCCTGGTCATCCGAAGAATCTTCCACTCGGACCGTCAGACCGTCCCGAAGCCGTGATATATTACTTACAGCAACCTGTTCACCTTCCTGCAGTCCGGAGAGAATCTCAACCTGATCATCCCCCTTTGCCCCACTCTTAACCGTCTTTTGAGTCACTTTATTCTCAGAATCTACAACAAAAACATATTCTTCACCATCTTTTTCCATAAGCGCCGCCTTAGGAATCACTAATACTTGTGGTCGTAAGATGCTGTTCAGCATTGCTTTGGCAAACATACCGCTCTTTAAAACACCATCCGCATTGTCAATAGCGATACGCACCGTATACATTAAGGAAGTAGAATCAATCATCGGGCTGATATAAATAACCTTGCCGGAAATCAGCTTACCCAGCGAATCAATATTCACATCCATCGGCATATTGAGTGAAAACGCTGGCAAATCCTGCTCCGCTGCCTGACAATCGACATACAATCGTTGATTGTCATAAATGCTGAGCAGCTTCTGCCCGGCAGAAACCATATCACCGATTTCCACCTGACGGTAGCCTATAATCCCGCTTTTTGCTGCCGTCAAAATCAAATCATTGCGTTGTTTTTCTGCGGATTCCAATACCTTACCTGCTTTTGCTGCATTTGCCTGCGCTGACGTCACCGAAGACATGACTCCGCCTTCCATTTGGTTTTGCAGCATATCCAGACTTGCCTTGGCATCCGCAAGCTGCTGCGCACTTGTATCCAGCGTATCTTCCGTTATCCCGCCAACATCAAAAACCTGTTTGTTACGTTCGTATGTGGCAAGTGCCTTACGATAATCTGCATTTGCTTTATCATAATTTGCACTTTGCTGTACCTCAGTCGTCCTGGCATCAGCTGACGCCTGCTGATACGCCTGCTGATTTTGCGTAACTGCAATTTCAGCATCCTGTGTATCCTCCGTGACCAGTATCTGACCCGGCTCAACCGTTTGACCCAGGTCGGCAAAAACACCTGTAACCCGGCCCTGATATTTAGCTGCGACATCAATTTGCGCCTGTGGCACCGTCTGCCCAACCAAAGAAATCTTTTTAATCAGATCGTCTTTACTCACAACTGCTGTCGTAACCACAGGCATTAGATTTTTCTTTGAACTTGCCACATTCTGTGACATTATATAACGTATCCCCAGAAATAATACTATGCCAATCAATACTGTAGCTAAAAGCAACATCCGTTTTTTCTTATCATCAACCTTCATATGTTCCTGAACCTCTCTCTTCACGTATGTATTGGACCTGTCAAGTCCGGCAAGACCTGACATCCAGCTCCCAAAGGTGAAGCAAACAAGTCGGTCCTGAAAATTAAGTATACTGAATTCAGATGACAAAACGACGACAAAACACCATTATTTTTATTGTGGCAGGATAATCGTAAATATAGTTTGCTCCCCAGGCGTGCTTTCAACCGAAATCGTTCCACCCATACCCTCAACTAATTTTTTTGTCACTGTAAGTCCCAGCCCTGTTCCGCCTTTATTTCGTGACCTTGATTTATCCACACGATAAAATCTGTCCCATAAATAAGGAATACTATCCGAAGGTATTCCCTCTCCATGATCCCTCACACAAATGCGTAAATCTTTCTCCACCTTAGCCACCTGTAACAAAATTTTCCCACCGGGAAAAGAATACCGTATCGCATTGCTCAACAAATTGTTCAGCACTTGTTCCAGTCTGCCCGCATCTGCACGAATCACATCAATTTCAGGAGCAGCCTCAATATCAAATCTAAGCATTTTCTCCTCCAGCAGTGGTCGATATTTTTCCTGCTGTGCTTGTAAAAGATCTATAAGATTTAATTTTTCCCAATGAAATTCAATCTGCGTAGTCTCTAATTGTTCCAGCAGCAAGATCTCACTAATCAAAGTATTCATCTGCTGACACTCATGCAAAATAATGCCTAAAAACCGCTTTTTATCTAATTTAGCCCGAACCACACCATCCAGAATACTCTCCGTAATTGCCTGTATAGCAGCAAGCGGTGTTTTTAACTCATGTGTGACATCAGAGAAAAATTCCTGAGAATTTCTTTCTTTTTTTTCAATCTCCTCCGCCATTCCATTAAATATTCTTCCCAACTGACCGATCTCATCAGGGCCAACAGCAGTTGTCCGGCTATGATACTTTCTTGCCGCAAACCGAATGGCTGTCTTGCTGATATTATGAATTGGCCCCGTTAAATTACGCGAAAGAAAAAAAGCAACGAATCCCGCAAAAAAAATCGACCCCAAAAGGGCAAAAAGAAGCAATCGCTCAATCGCTGCCGACGTTTTTGTCACCCCACTGATGGGTGTATAGAGCATAAGAACTTTCGTCTTCGTATTTGGAAACGGAATCGAGACTAAAATCGAAGGATTATCTTCACCACGAGTGTGAATCTGTGACGTTATTTCCCCTTGAAACAACTCCTCTCCGGCAGTCTCCTGATGCTCCAATTTATATTTCTGCCAATGCATAGGCGGACTGCCAGCCAGAACATGCTGGTCTTCATCAAAAATCCACATGCTTGTACCAAATAAACGGCTCTGCATTTCCATCAACGAAGACGGTGTCTTTTGCTGCTGCTGGTCCAGTTCCATTAAATATCTTACTTCGATCAAACCGGAACGAACAAGTTCTTCCCGTTTTGCATCAACAAGATAGCCCGTAAGAAAATGTGACAGCAACGCCCCTATGCTGATGGCAAAAATCACTAGCACAAAAAGATGTGATAAAAAAATTTTACTAAACAAAGATCGAATCATTTATCTGTAACCTCAAATCGATAGCCGAATCCCCTTACAGTATGGATGTAAAGAGATCTGGCATCAGCAATTTTTTGCCGCAGCCGTTTTACAACTGCATCAACAGCACGTTCATCACCGTCAAAATCATAATTCCAAACGTTAGTCAACAGCTGCTCACGTGAAAAGGTCTGCCCCGGATGCTTTAGAAAAAAATGTAAAAGAGCGTATTCCTTCGGTGGCAAACATTTCTTTTCTCCCTGAACTTCAACAACCTTATGGAAATCATCCAGCATGATTTCTCCATATTTGAGACAACGAACATCATTTTCCATCATACCCGATCGCCGCAGCACTGCTTTTACCCGGGCTACAACTTCTCGCGGACTAAATGGCTTCGTTATATAATCATCCCCGCCAAGCGAAAATCCTTTGATTTTATCACATTCTTCTGATTTTGCCGTAAGAAAAATTTTAGGGACCTTCCGATCAATAAACCTGCACAAATCAAAACCATTTATCTTAGGCAGCATTACATCCAAAATCAGTAAATCAGGATGATATTTTCCTTCGAGCTGCAAGGCCTGTTCACCATCTTCTGCCACGTATATTATGAACCCCTCTTTTTGCAAATAAAGTTTCATAATTTCTAAAATAGTTACTTCATCATCCGCAAGTAAGATCTTCATAAACCCAGCTCCTCCCTATGTAATCAATAAAGTTATAACATATTATACTACAAACACCTTCATATTACTTCAAATCAGAACCCAGGTTCATGCAAAATTTAATTCTGTATTATATTCACCCTGACTGCTTAATTTCACTTTATGTTTTTCGTATATAAAAACAGGCAAAATGAGCTGCGTTTCTCCCGCATTTCATTTTGCCTGTTCACACATGACCTCTTTTATTTTAGTCTATAACTCACGTACAATCTAATAACCCATCAAGCTCCGGCTTTGCTCAGCATAATCTCCAAAATCTGATGATCTGTCTGCATCATCCCCTGGCTGGCCAGAGCACCAATATTTCGAATTGAGTCATCTACATCCTTTGCCACAATTCCCTCGTCACCTGTTACCCGAATTCCTTCCAATGCCATAAGGACTGCCTTACACGAAGCAGTTACCGCCGTCGATACCTTCATAGAGCAGCTGTTAGATGCTCCATCACAGATCAAGCCCGACAAATCGCCTACCATACTCGAAATCGCCATGCTCACAACAGAAAAATCCTTTTTGAACAAGCAGGCCATTCCTGCAGCTGCCCCCATAGCTGCTGTCGTTACAGCACACAGAGCTGACAGCTTGGGCAGTTTGCTATGAATATAAATCGCCATCATATGTGACAGTATTAAAGCTCGCGTCAGACTTTCTTCATCAGCTTTTAGCTGTTTTGCCACAACGCTGACAGGTACCGTCGCCGTAATTCCCTGATTTCCCGAGCCGGAATTCGTCATGGCAGCCAGTGGCGCCCCGCCCATACGCGCATCGGACGCAGCAGTCGTTTGCATCACAACCTGCATCATGAGTGAATCTCCTAAAAGCCCTTTACTGATCTGCTTATCAAGTGTCGCTCCGATATGCAGTCCGTACCCGCCAGACATGCCGGCTTCTGCCAGTGCATCGTTTAGTTTCGCCGCGTCACGAATAAAAGCAATTTCCCCCAGAGGAACCTTCATGGCAAACTCGAATACATCATAGGCTTTAATTCCTTCCATGGAATATGCCGCTTTATTTGTACTTGGATCTTGCGGCTGAACTTCAAGAATCAGCTGTCCATTCTGTTCAATTCGAACCACCTGTGTATGCTCATCCGCAATACAGACCTTTACCCAGTCTTCACCATGAATGACCTTCGCCTCCGAATAAAGAACATTCTCTACATCGGCAAGGGCAAGTGTCACTCTGCCTTCTGCTACCATACGTTTCCCCGCTGCGACCTGATCCGGTGTCAGCCTCTTCAGAACCTCCAGCTTCCCTTCCGGATTACCGCCAAGAGCACCAACAGCAGCAGCAATCAGCAGCCCTGCCGCCCCCGTTCCCGGTACGATAACCCCCATTCCATTTTTCATCATATTGGCAGAAACCCGTGCTTCAATTTTTTCCACCGATTTCCCCAGGAACTTAACCGCAATAGCCGCAGCAAGCGCCAGCGAAACCGGCTCGGTACAGCCAACAGCTGGAACAACCTCCTGCCGGACCGCCTTGATCATTTCTTCCCACAATGGACAAATTTTTGCTATACTATTTTCCTTCATGTGAAATCCCCCTCTCATTTTTTACTTGTCCTCAGGACATAAACGCCAAAAATGGTGATATGCAAAGCAAAATCCCTGTAATAATAATAATTTTCAAAGCCACTCCCTTATACTGATGCAGAAGTGGTACCTGATATACTAAATAAGCCGGAATCAAACACCCTACCAAACCAAACACAGGACTGCAAATCGAAGTAAAACTTAGAACTGGTGCATTGAGTACGATAGCTCCCCACGACATAAGAATCGTAAAAAGTATAATCCCATACCCTACCATCTTTTTATTAATACGATCTTCCGGCATAATTCGGGACAGCACATTCATAACCAATCCCTGACAAGCCTCACGGAACCCAAGATATACACCAAAATAAGCCGTCATGACAGCAAAAATATTAAGAATTAAACTGAATATTTTTACCGACTGCTGCCCGTTTCCCTGCGCAGCCATTGCCAATGCCGAAATATTTGCCTGATAAGCGGCAACTGCCTCGTCGTGTCCCATCGATAATGTAAACGATACCGCATAAAAAAACACC
>WSSedB1CaDRAFT_10001075_pt1 | contig 10759 bp, 8 predicted proteins | sample WetSurSB1Cattail_FD_9460 | JGI IMG/M metagenome (IMG submission 9460)
GAACAAGACCTTCGGCAAACTCACGAACCCGGTCCGAAACCGCTGGTTGCTCCTCACGGAACAGCTGAAGAACATCGAGCAGGCCCTCGGACGGATTCGAGTCCAGGGCATAAAGCATTTGCAGCGCCAGCTCGCGCGATTCGCGGCGTAATCCCATCAGTTCAACGCTTTCAGCAGATTGATGGACTCGATGACGGTAACAGCAGCTTCGAAGCCCTTGTTTCCCGCCTTGGTGCCGGCCCGCTCTACAGCCTGTTCGATGGAATCGGTGGTAAGCACGCCAAAGGCGATCGGAATGCCGCTCTCCAGGGAAACTGCAGCTACTCCCTTGGTTACTTCGGACGAGACATAGTCGAAATGGGGCGTGGAACCGCGAATAACGGCGCCCAGGGCAATGATGGCGTCATACGCGCCGCTGCCGGCCATTTTTTTGGCAATCAGTGGGATCTCGAAAGCCCCCGGGACCCTGGCAACATGGATATCCTGCTCATCGGCGCCGTGTCTGACCAGCGCATCAATAGCGCCCTCCAGCAGGCGTTCGGAAATGAAACTGTTGAAACGGCTGACGACAATGCCGATTTTCTGGCCTTTCGCGTCAAGTTTTCCTTCAAAATAGCGCGGCATGGGTAACCTCCCTTATGTAACCTAAAGACTCCGAATACTAGCATATCTTTTTTGCGATGCGGTAGGAAAAATCACCTGAATACGCTCTTTCGGGGAGGAGTAAGTGGGTAATGGGGGGATTATTCGCTGCTTTTGGGAGGAAACGAATAGTAGGCGATCCGGCCGGAATAGTCGGCCACGATGAAGGCGGGATCCCCCCCTGCAGCGTGGCTTTGGGCGGCCCGGAAAGCTTTTTGGGCGACAAGGGCCATGAGTGCGGGATCAAAACAGGTGAGAACGGCAATTTCGCGTGCCGTGTTGGCCGAGGCAATAGTATCAAGAAGAGGTTGTGGAAATGATGCTTCCTCGGCCCATTCCCGGAGACGCACAAGATCCATTTCCGAGGCTGCGGCGTGGGTGTTTTCGTAGCCGCAGGCAATTTTGACCAGTTTGGCAAACTGGCAGGCGATGACCGGACGTATGAAGTCGCGCTGCCGGGCGGAACGCAAGGCATGGGCAATGTGGTCGCCCATCATGACATAGGCCTCTTCAGGGAGTGGTTCAAAGCTCAAGGTTCGTGGTTCATGGTTCGTAGCTTGATTTTCAACCTCGAACCTTGAACCTTGAACCTTGAACTGGTTCTGCACAGCCAGTTCGCTGGTACGGCCGGTGGAAAAGACGACGGTTTCGCAGCCGCAGGCGCGGGCCACATCCAGGGCGGTATCGATGGTGTCGGTCCAGGCCTTGGCGGAGATGGGACGAACGATACCGGTTGTGCCGAGAATCGAGAGGCCGCCAAGTATTCCCAGGCGGGCATTGAGGGTTTTTTTTGCCCGTAATTCGCCATCGGGGATGGATATTTCCACGTTGAGAGCTGTATCCCGAATTACAGCTCTCACTGCCTCCTCTATCATCCGCCGGGGAACGGGATTGATGGCCCATTCGCCGGGGGCGATTGCCAGCCCGGGTTTGGTGGCTTTGCCGATACCACGGCCACCTGTGATTACGATGGTATTCCCTTCTTCCGTGGAGGGGGATGAGGAATGATTTAAAGATACTACCGCATGTACCTCGGCTCCGTTGGTAATGTCTGGATCGTCACCGGCATCCTTGATCACGAAACACGAGGCGTTGGATGGGGAAAAATGTTGGCCTTCGAGTTTGAATGTTGCGGAAACACCGGCGGGGAGCTCGATAGTAACCTCACGAATCAAACTTTGGCCACTCAGCATGAGCGCCGCACCCCTGGCTGCTGCCGTGGCGCAGGCACCGGTGGTATAGCCTGTCCTGAGCCTAGTCGTGTGACTTCTTTTCATGAGGAGTAAGCCTTCAGCTGTTTGCAGCCAGGACCGCCAGTGCATTTACCACTGCCGCAGCAACATTGGAGCCGCCCTTGCGCCCCATGTTGGTGATGAAGGGTAGCGGATGCTTCGTTGCCGCCAAGGCATTTTTGCTTTCCTCGGCGCCCACGAAACCGACCGGCAATCCTATGATCAGGGCCGGATTGGCCTGCCCCTTGTCAATCAGACGCAACAGCTCGAACAGTGCTGTGGGGGCGTTGCCGATGACAAAGATACGGTTATCGGGGACAGTCAGCGCCTTGCGCATGGCTGCGATGGAGCGGGTGATGCCGTCACGCTTGGCCAATTCCGCAACATCAGGATCAGCCACGTGGCAGACAACCCTGTTGCCGAAGGGCACCAAGCGTGCCTTGCTGATGCCGGACAGGGCCATATTAGTGTCGGTGACAATGCCGCAGCCGCTCTTGATCGCTGCCAGGGCCTGTTCAACCGCGCCCTCGGAAAAGATCATGCTCCTGACGTACTCAAAATCCGCGCTGGTGTGGATTGCCCGGCGAACAACCTGCCATTCGGCATCGGACCAGTCATGCTCGCCCGCTTCGGCATCGATGATGTGGAAGGATTCCGCCTCGATCTCTTCCGGTTTCATTGCCAGCGAATCCATCAGCGCCACCCCAGCCTGTCCAGCGCCTCGGCGATCCGCTCGGTTTCGATCTCGGCCAGCTTGCGGTGCGCTCCCAGGTGACCGCCCATCTCCATTACCAGTCCGGGATAACGTTTTTGGGCTTCTTCGATCTCTTCAGGCAGGTCATGCTGCACATGGGCGCCCATGAAGAGGAAATAGGGCATCAGCAGAATGCGCTCCGCTCCCTTGGCAACACAGGCGTCAATGCCCTGCTGGATGTTGGGGTCATGCAGCTCGCGGAAGGAAACCTCGACGATTTCGAAGCCGGTCATCTCCCGGACCATGGTTGCTACTTCGCGGGCAGCATTGTTTGCTTCGGCGATACGGCTGCCGTGGGCCATCATCAGTATTGCGGTTTTCATTGGACCTCGCTTGTTCCGGTTTGTGATGTAAAATTTGGGCGTTATCAATAGAAGACCAGAAGCCATGACATCTTCCGGGCTCCTCTCGCTTTGAATGTCTACGTCTTAGCGTTTGCGGTTATGAGTGACAACACGACGAAGTTCACCTTCACATGCGATTTGGAATGTCGCAGGCGGCGTTGGACTCCGGCATTACGTTCGATACGTCCTCCAGATGTCATGGATTCTAGTGTTACTCCGAACGCATTCATTTTTCTACGCAACTAATTCGGGAGGATATCATTGCCGGGACTGTCAGACAAGTCTTAACGCCTCCGCACCTCCACCTGCCAGGCCTTGCTCTCGCCACGCAATTGCGGCTGATACATGGGCCAGACCGCTGCCGGCAGGGCCATGATTTTCCCCTCAAGTTCCGGGTAGATCACATGGCGGAATTCGTGCCGTCCGGCGGGAAGTTCGCTGATAAAGAAGGCCATCTTTTCATCCCGCCGTTCGCGGTGCGAGTACCAGTTAAAGAAAGCGGACTCATCCATGAAGCGCGGGTCACGATCAGTCTCACGCGATTCGAAACCGGCCGGCAGGCGGTCCTCGATAATTACATACTCCAGCGATTTACTGTTCTCCACGGTCAAGCGTACCTCGATATCATCTCCCGGCGCAACCGGCTCGCCCGGTTTGAGCGGAGTGTATTCCCGGTGCCAGGTGTTATTGCTTTTGACGGAGGTAATGCGATACATGCTGCGCTCCAGCTTCAGTCCGGGCGATGACTGGGACGCCTCGGGCGGAACGATGTAGTCCAGCGTTGCCGAAAGATAGGCCGCGCCATTGCCGTCTTTTACGAGCTTGAGGTTGTTGCTGCTCTTTGAGAGACTGTTTGCCGGGATAGTCAACAGCTGCTTTCCCGACACGATTTTCCCGGCCTCTACCCGGTAGGTGGCCACCTCGGCGTTATTGAGGGACAGGCGGGCAGTATAGCTTGCCCCGGTTTCTCCGGTGGCTGCCACATAATCGGCCAGGGCTGTGACTGCCGCGGCGGATGAGGTTGTGGTCTGCCACCAGCCGCCACTCTGACGACGGGCCAGAAACTCCGCCAGCCTGCTTGCCAGCGGGTCGGAGGGGTTTTGTTTCACGACCAGCGACAGCATGCTGGATGTTGTCTCAACAGCCGAGGAGCCCCAGCGCCAACCATACCACCAGGAGTCAGCGTCTCTGTCGAGAATATAGGCCGCCGTTCCTTCGTCATGAAGCTTACGTTTCAGGTTGTCGAGCAGAGGAGACTGCGCATCCTTTTGACCGGCAAAACCAAGTGCCTCGCAAAATGCCAGCTGATCAGCAACCGGCAGGTTTTTCCAGCCGGAACGGATTTTGGTTTCCATGGCTTCATTTCTGGCGCCGTTAATGGTCATTGCCCGGTAGGCGCGGGGCAGTTCGTCGTTGGGGGCGCTTTGCATAAGCGTTTCCAACGCCTGCAAGCCCTTTTGCAGCATTTCCGGGGGAATCTCCAGCCCGGCCTGTTTGGCCAGGCCAAGGCCGTACAGGGCGTGGCTGGTCATGGTCAGACTTGTGCTGTCCTGCTTCCACCATCCCCAGCCGCCATCCTCATGCTGCATATCCTCCAGCCGCTTTAGTCCTTCGGCGATGGCCAGCGGTAGCTTCTCCGCGGTTGCCGCATCCGGCTGCCAGGCATTTTTCGCCAGCAGGGCGCGGGCATGCACCGCCGGGATAAAACGCGACAGGGTCTGCTCGACGCAGCCGTAGGGGAACTGCACCAGCTGTGTAATAGCGCTGTTCAGGGTGTCGGCAATGGTTGGGGCAAAGGAGAGTTTTAACTCTGCCGAGTCGGGCAGGGCGTTCTCCGGCAGGGTCAGCGAGGTTGAGCCCTGCTGTTCCCGCAAGGCAATGCCACCGTCGACTGTGCGGGACATGCCACGCGCCAGCACCGGCAGATTCAACTCCATGGCGTCCCCGGTTTGAGCGCCCTTGGCCAGCAACCGCAGGGTGGCGATACCCGGTTTGTCCGCCCGCAGCGGCATGTCGTGCCGCAGTGTTCCGCGCGGGGCAATCGTGCCGCTGAATTCCCCACCTTCCAACAGGGTCAGGCCGGTGGCTTCGAAGCGCCCCTTGGCCGTTTGCTGGTTGTCGGTCATGCTGGTGATCATACCGGGAACCCTGAGCTCGTCCCCCACGGTCAGGAAGCGGGGAGGGGAGAGCCGCGCCATCAGTTCCAGGCGGGCGATGAACTTCTCCCGTCCGGTACCGAACTCACTTGTGGCAGTGTGCCCGACAGCCGTTGCACGCCAGGTGGTCAGGTTGTCCGGCAGGGTAAATTCGGCCGAGGCGCTGCCATCGGCATTGCTGGTCAGCATCGGTTGCCAGAAGGCGGTGTCCTTGAAAGTCTTGCGCACCTTGAGGCCCTTCAGGTCATCTTCTTTTTCGGCCAGCGCAGCGGCATCCTTGGCCGCGCCACCCAGATAAACTCGGGGGAAGGAATGCAGCGTGGTTACCAGATGCTCGCGGGTGCCACGGAAAAACTGGTAGATGTCGTCTTTGCGCTCGGGCGCCACGGCAAAAATGGCCTCGTCCACCACTGCCAGGGAAAACTCCGCCGGAATTGCTTTGGCGGATGTGGCGGAGGAGACGGTCAGATGCACCTTGTCACCCGGAGCATAGACCGGTTTGTCCGCCTTGACGTTGATGTCCAGTTTAGCCGGTTGATGATCGACCCGTAGGGGAAGGGTGCGGCTAAAGAACCGTCCATTACCGATCATCACCGCCGAGACATGGATGAGCGGTGCGTATGCTTCGCTCACCGGCAGTTCCACCACCTCCACCATGCTCTTCATGGGAATGGTTCTGCGGCTCTGGATGTCGCGTCCCTCCAGCGTTAGCAACAGGGTGCCGCCGGTGCTGGGCGCTCGCACGATCAGGCGGGCCGTGTCGCCCGGTTTGTACAGCTTGCGGTCGAACTCGGCTTCCAGGTCACGATAGGAACCTTCCCAGTCGTAGCCATCCTTCCAGACCCAGACAGTCGTGGTGGCCGTGGATATGCGACTGGCCTGATCAGCGGCCTGTGCCTTGACCTGCCAGTACCCGGAGCGGGGAAACGTGAAGGTGGTGCGGGCGCCGCCATCGGAGGCGGTTGTCAGCCGGGCCGAATTGGCACGCTTCCAGGCGTATGACCGGCTCTTCTTGTCATAATCCTGGCGTTCGAATTCCACGGTCACCGGCAGGGATTGAGGCGCTCCCTCCCAACTGGCGGCGTGCAGGGTGACATCCACAGGAACACCTGGTTTGGTCAGGTAAGAGCCGGTATTGACGTTCAGCGACACCAGCGAAGGAACAACCGTCAGCGAGGAGGAAGACGTCACCTGGCGCGAGGAGGCATCGGTCACATCCACCTCCAGCGTGTAGGTGTAAGGTATGTCATGGGTTTTTGCTGTGATCGGGATCAGCGCCTCGCCGTTGTCATCCAGACGTGCCTCACCTTCGCCGATAAAGTCGGAGTAGCCGCCGGAACCGCGGTCTTCTCCATCATATCCATCGTTTTCATCCGTATCCTGACCCAGACCCCAGGCCGGCTGGGTATAGATGCGCCAGTTGACTTTTCCGCCAGCCACCGCCGCGCCAAAGTAGTAACGGGCTTTCAGCTTGACCTGGGCCGTGTCGCCTGCCACCAGAAAACGGCGGTCCGGCGTCAGCTTGACCTCGTACTCCGGTTTGCGGTACTCCAGCACCTTGAACCATCCCTGCCAGGATTCGTCGTTGCCTGAAGCATTGATGGTATACCCGCCCAGAGCCGCTTCCGCCGTCAGAGCGCATTCTCCCTGGAACGAACCGCCGGACGATACGGAGATGTCCTGCTCGCAGATGGCCTTCTCGCCACTGTCGCTGATGGCAACATGCACACTGGAAAGGCCGGACAGCTTATAATCTTCTCCATCCCGCTGACGCAGCACACCCTTGAAGTAGACCGTCTGTCCAGGGCGATAAGCCGGACGGTCAGTGTACAAGTAGCCCTTGAGCGTGGCCGGTTTTCCTGCCTCTTCACCGGAAGCCAGTTCCAGGAACGCCAGGCTGTTGCCCAAACGCCCCGCCAGGAGTTGGGTTTTGGCGGCCGCATCCCAGCTTGCCATGCCGTTTGCATCGCTGGTCACTCTGGTTGCATTCTTCGGTGAACCGATGGTTACTCCCGGCAGCGCCTTGCCATTGATCAGATCGGCGGCATACAGCAGCGTGGCATTGGGCGATGTTTTGGCTACCAGTCCCAGGCGGGTCACCAGAAAGCCGAAGCGAGCCGTGGCACCGCTTCCGCTCAGCTCCAGCAGATAGGCGCCCGGTTTCAGCGCCGGGATTGGGATGCGGGTGTTGCGGGTGTAGCCGTCACGACGGGGTTTGAAAGTTATCGGGAAGCTTGTCACCTTGTTCAGCACTCCGGTAGTAATTTTGTCCGGCTGGCGCAGGTCTGCCTTGCCCGTCAGAAGCGCATCACTGTCAACAGTGGATATCCGCGCCTCGACTTTTCCCACCCACAAACCGTATGCGCGCAGCTTGAGCGGCTTTTCCGGCAGGAAGACATCACCGTAATCCTCGATGTTCAGCGTGGGGGGCTTGACAACCGGTTCCAGCGTCACCGTGCGGTTTTCTCCCTCGTTCAGATCCAATTCGCTGGTGGTGCTGTTCAGCCGTTCATCCGATGTGGACAACGAAACATGACCCGGCGGCAGGTCCTTGAATACGGCAACGGGTTGTGCCGTTGTCGATTCCGAGCGGTAGATCGAATTGCCGGAAAGACTCAGGCTGATGTGGTCGAGATGATGCTTATTGTTGTTTTTGGGGTTGATCCTGACCGTGAGCGTGGCTGCCCGGTGGATGGCGACATTGCCCAAATCCTTTATTTCGCCTGCGTTGAGATGGAGGTAGGAGCTCTTTTCCAATACCCATCCGGGGTAGAGCAGTTTCGGCTCATAGCCGTGGGCATCCAGGCCATCGATGGCGAATCGGCCGTCAGCGCCACTGGTGGTCTTGGCCCACCTTCCGATCTGGATGATGATCCCTACCATGGCTTTGCCGCTTCCATCCACTAGCCGTCCGGAAAGTTTGGCCTCCTTGTGCAGGTAGGCGCTTAGCGTTTCCGGCTGTTTGGGGTTGATTGATGTGCTCCCCTCGAAAAGCCCATACCCCTCTGCCTTTGCCAGCCAGGTGTAATTGCCGGGTTTCAGCTTGACGGAGAATTTGCCGTCGGCTCCGGAAGGTACCGTGGCCATTATTGGTGGTGGCGCCTGCTTGGTTGCGCGGCCGAGGAAGGTTATGGCCACACCTGCAACCGGCTTGTTGGTTTCGGCTGACATGATGGTACCCGTAATCTGGATCGGAGTTGAAGTTGATTTGGCGGCGAGCGCCAAGGCGGGAAACAGAATCAGAACCAGAATGGGGAGCAGGATGCGGATCGATTTCATGGGGGACTCCTTGGTTTTTTAAGGCGATGGACCCTGGTGTTTTGATGTATGTATAAATATGGTTTTTCAAAGATAAAACATAAAAACATGTCTCGCGCAAAGGCGCAAAGAACGCAAAGTAAAATCAAATACTTGTCGAAAAAAAGCAGTTCTCCGGATTGATAAGTAAGTCTGTGTTTGTAAGTTTTTGAATCTCTTTGCGAGCTTTGCGCCTTTGCGCGAGATTTCTGTTGTTACAAGATTTCAGATTTCCGGAAGGGTGCACAAGTGGCTGAGCCTACAACCACCTATCTGTATTTCGCGTCGATATTTCCGCAGCCTTGAACCGGTAAACCTGCACACTAGACGGATCTTTCACTCCCAGCCTGCGCAGTGCCTCGCGGAAGGCCCAACTGGCGGTGCGGGCTTCGCCGGGGACAAATGCCACACCGTTGTCGCTGCTTTCCACGAACATCCCTTCCCGCAACGGATCGATAGCGCGGTAATCATTCACCCGTTCCGGCTGGCCAACGGGAAAGGTGATCTGGACGCCTGCTGCCAGGGCTGTTTCGCGCCTCACCGTGCGGCTGCGTCTATCATTCTTCAGCGCCAGCCGGACGTTTTCAGCGATCTCTTCAGCCAGGTTTGCCCGGCGCGGGCTGAAACCGCCGAAGCAGGCAAAGACCCGCCTAGCGTGGAAAAAGGTGACGAAGCAGGCCCGCTGATGTTTCGCGGCAAAGCTGGGCGGCGCGGGTGGTGATGCTCCATCCAGTTGGGCCAGCAGGCAGCCCTGGGCATATTCCAGCAGGGCAGCGGATTCTGCTTTGGTGTACCGCGCCGGTGCGGCTACTGCTCCTGCAACCGGGAAAAACAAAAATATGCATATGATCAGAAGCAGGATTGCTCCTAATAGCCTTTTCACTCTCCACCCCCAGCGATAATCCTGCTCGGCGCGGGGTAAACATCCTCGGAGACAAGCTCGCTGGTTTCAACACCGTTCTTGCGGATAATCCTGCGGGTCTGGGTCGAAAAGCCGCGCGCACCCGGCTGTCCCGTGCCGGCGCTTCTTCCGGCCACTGTTTCCGGTTCCAGCGGGATCTGCCGGGAGCGAACCTCTACCTGGAATTCCTTTGCCGCCACGGAGCGGAAGGAGGCGGTCAGGCGGTTATCGTCGGAGGTGATCCGCAGCATGAGCGGGTGGGGAAAGGGGTTGCGCATCTTGAGGTCCTTGCGCCAGGAGGAAATGGTGGCATCGCGTCCGGGCGGCACGTGGGCCACGGCGCGGGAATGGGGGTGGCGCTCGACAATCTCCAGGCCTGCCAGCAGCCCGGCATTGTAGATCGTGGAGGCCAACTGGCAGATGCCGCCGCCGGGTGTTTCGTCAAGCGTTCCGCTGGAGTTCAGGTGCGGGGCCGGCACGAAGCCCTTGTCCCGGTCGCGGGCTCCCACCAGTTCGTTGAAGCTGAAGACACCACCGGGCGGGAGGATGGCGGTATCCAGCGCCTGTCCGGCGATGACGGCATTGCGGCGCTGTTCAGTGGAACGGTTGGCCAGGGATGTTGAGAAGCCGCTCCAGATATGGCTGAAAGGGCTTTCCGCCCACGCCATGGAAGAAAGGATGAGGCCTGTGAGCAGCAGGAATATGGCGTGGAGAAGTAGTTTCATTTCGCAGGGGATTATAATCTCTTTACCATGGACGGCAAGGGGAAACTACGCTGGAAAGTGGGCGAATAAATTGAATGGGGAGCTAAGGGAAAAACTTTTTAATTTCGATATCACTCATGGCTTTATAGTGTTTGTCATTCCCCGTTAAGAGTGGAAGGCCATTGAGATAGCTGAAACCCCAATCAAGGCATCAGCTATCTCAATGGAATGCTCAAAGTTTTTTTCTTGTCACGATTTTTTGACGAACTCCGATTTCAACTGCATTGCGCCGATGCCGTCAATCTTGCAGTCGATATCATGGTCTCCCGAGACGATCCGGATGTTCTTAACCTTGGTGCCAACCTTGACGACCGTTGACGATCCCTTGATTTTCAGATCCTTGATGACGGTAATGGAATCACCGTCCTTAAGTACATTTCCAAAGGCGTCGCGCACCACAGTCTCGGCATCCTTGCTTTCCGTTGCAATTTTCGACCACTCATGGGCACATTCCGGGCAGACGTACATGTCTCCATCTTCGTAGGTGTATTCAGAACCGCATGTGGGACATTTGGGTAACTTGTTCATGGAGTATCCTTTTTATTGGGCGCAGCAGCTTAACTGCTGTCGCCGTTGGTTGGTGATTTTTACTTACTTTCTGCTCAAAATGATGTGAGCTAACCTCCTGGAGAAACGGGGGGCTGGATTCCTATTTCTATCCGCTGGCCG
>WSSedB1CaDRAFT_10001076_pt1 | contig 10758 bp, 6 predicted proteins | sample WetSurSB1Cattail_FD_9460 | JGI IMG/M metagenome (IMG submission 9460)
CTCCGTCCGCCGCTCCTCGACAGCCTGGGACTGGCGGCAGCCATTGGGTGGCAGGTTAAACAATTTAAAAAGCGAAGTTACCTGGAATTCTTTCTGATGCTGAACGAGGATGTGGACACGCTCGATCAGAAGACGTCAACCGTGGTGATGCGCATCGTCCAGGAGGGACTCACCAATATCGTTCGTCATGCCCGGGCCACTGAGGTCAGTATTTCGCTCTGCAAAAGGGACAGAAACCTGATCCTGGAAATATCAGACAACGGCTGCGGAATAACGTCAGAGCAGATGGCGTCTCCTAAAGCCTACGGTCTGTTGGGGATGCTCGAACGGGCCAGAGGCTGCCAGGGAGACTTGGAGATCATCGGAAATCTTGAGGGCGGCACAACACTGTGTCTGTCGATACCGCTGGAAACAGGAGAACGAGCAGTATGAAAAGGGTAGTGTCCGTCGATGACCACTCCATTCTCAGGCAGGGTGTAATAATACCCGATAGTATCAACTACTGCATCCAAATCAAGCTTTCCTTGTAGGAATATTCTTACCCACTCCCCCCGCTTTTCCTTCAAATGAATTAGAATTGAGCTGGCATACAACAACCTCGAAACAATATACCATGGAAGAATGACGCCAGTTTTGTTTACCGCTGTAGCGTTGCCCATGACGTCAGAAAAACGAAAACAAGGATATATCCGCTTCTTGTCTTAGGGGCGTCCAACAGGATGCGGAATGGTTATTGTGTGAAACATGTTCTGGACGGAATTATACGGATAATGCTCCGTTTTCACGGAAGGGATATCTCTGCCTACGACGAGGCGTTTCTTTTGAAATCGCTGGAAAAGAGATTGACTGCCACCGGAATCGGGAGTCCGGCAGACTACTCAGAGTACCTGCTGGGAAACGCTTCGGAGGCGGAAACCCTGTCCTGTTCCCTGGATATTTCCTTCAGCGAGTTCTTCAGGAATCAGCTGACCTTTGCCCTGCTCGAACAACTGATCCTGCCGGGCATCATTTCAGAAAAGGAAAGAAACGGGCGAGGCGAGATCAGGGTTTGGTCGGCGGGGTGCGCCGCTGGTCAGGAGGCCTACTCGGTTGCCATCCTGCTGGATGAACTGACTGCTGACCGGCGGAATAATGCCGTTTCTTTTCGCCTCTTCGCCACAGATAGATCAGCCAGTGAGTTGGAATTGGCGCGGCAGGGAACCTACGATTCCGCAGCGGTACGAAATGTGAGGCAGAGGCATGTCCAAAGGTATTTTATCTCAAAGGAAGAGTCTTACCAGGTAGTCGATGACCTCAAAGCACGCGTTGATTTCTCTTCCTATGACTTGCTGGATGAGCGGCTGGGCTGCCCCTCGGAGAGCATATACGGGGATTTTGACATTGTCTTCTGCGGCAACCTGCTTTTCTATTACCGGCCGAAAATCCGTCAATTTATCCTGAACAAGATCTATCGTTGCCTCTCTCCTGGCGGATATCTGGTTACCGGCGAGGCGGAAAGGGAAATCGTGGCACAACATGAGTGCTTTCGGGCAATCGTTACACCATCGGCTGTTTTTCAAAAGAGCACGCCACTGGGGGGATGATGAAGCTGAAGGATATGAAGATTGCGACCCAGCTGCATATCGGCCTGGGCAGTATCCTCCTGTTTGTGACGCTCCTCGGGGCAATGGCCCTGTTCCAGGCGGACAGTTTGTGGAAGCAGAACGAGGGGCTCTACGATCACCCGTTGGCAGTTCGCCGGGCCATTAGTGATATCAGGTTCGATTTCCTGAATATCCAGCTGAAGATGAAAGACCTTCTCCAGGCCGACAGCGACCGGGAACAACAGATCATCATACAGGAGATAGATAGTCTCGAAGCCGATGCTTCACGGCGCTTGGCGAGCATATATGAAAACTATCTGGGACCCCGCAAGGATATCGACGACATCCGCGATGTCTCCGTTCAATGGAAATCCATCCGCAACGAGACCATCCGGCTTCTGCGGGCCGGAAAGGGAGCTGAAGCGGTAGAACGCCTGAAACAATCCGGCCTCAACGGCGTCTATGCAACAAAGCTGATGGGTGAGCTCAAAGATGTCAGCGATTTTTCGATTAAAATGGGTGACGAGTTTTACGCCAAAGCCAAAGAACAGAAAAACACCCTGCAGCTGTTAATGTCCGTCATGCTGTGCGCTGTTTTGTTCTTGACGCTGTTCGTCAGTTATCTGCTGCTGAAAATGATCAGGGAGCCGCTGAAGGAACTGACAACGGCGGCGAAGCAGTTTCAGGGTGGAACACTTGATGCCCGCAGCCGGTACGATTCTCCCAATGAATTCGGAATACTCTCCGACACGTTCAATGCTTTGGCCGAGACGGTTCAGGCGGAACTGCTGAGCAAAGATCGCAGCGCCCGGATCGCCGACGTCATGCTCGGGGAAGAGGAGCTGCGACCTTTCTGCCGGGAGCTTCTGAAGGCGCTACTCCAGCAGACCGGTTCGCAGGTTGCGGCAGTCTACCTTCTCAATGGCCGGAAAAGCGATTTCGAACATTTCGAATCCATCGGGCTTTCCCGTACGGACGCCGTGTCCTTTTCCGTTTCGGGGCGTGGCGGAGAGTTCGGCCCTGCCTTGGCCACAGGCCAGATTCAACATATTATTGACATCCCGCCCGATACGCATCTCACCTTTTCCACCGTGTGCGGTGAATTCATTCCTGCTGCAATCATGACTATTCCGATTCTTTCGGAAGGCGAGGTTGTGGCAATGGTTTCACTGGCAGGGGTCCGGCCCTATTCCGCTTCGGAGGTGAGGCTGGTAAAGGATGTCTGGCATGTGATGACCGCTCGCCTGAACAGCGTGCTGATTCTGAGGCAAATTCGCGACTTCACCGGAAAACTCGAACACCAGAACCGGGAACTGGATGCACAGAAGCGGGAAATAACAGCCCAGAAAGATGAACTGACCGAGCAGAATGTCGAACTGGAGCTGCAAAAGAATCAGCTCAACGAAGCCAATCGCCTGAAAAGCGCCTTTCTTTCAAATATGAGCCATGAGCTGCGTACGCCGCTTAACTCGGTGATTGCCCTTTCGGGAGTGCTGAATCGCCGCCTCGCCGATATCATCCCTGCTGAGGAATACAGCTATCTCGAGGTGATCGAACGCAACGGCAGAAATCTCCTGGCGTTGATCAACGATATCCTGGATCTGTCGCGCATTGAGGCTGGCCGGGACGAAATCAGCCTTGAATTTTTCTCTGTCAGGGATCTGGCAACCGAGATCGTGGCGATGCTTGAGCAGCAGGCAAACGAAAAGGATGTCGCTCTGTTCAACTGCATCGGGGAAGAGTTGCCGGCCATCCTCAGTGATTTCACGAAGTGTCGGCATATCATGCAGAATCTCGTTTCCAATGCGGTCAAATTCACCGCTGAGGGCAAGGTGGAAATCCATGCTTCACTGGTTGATGATAGTTTTCGGATCGCCGTGACCGATACCGGAATCGGTATTGCCCCGGACCAGATCGATTATATTTTCGATGAATTCCGCCAGGCGGATGAAAGCACGACGAAAAATTACGGAGGTACGGGATTGGGACTGGCTATCGCCAGCAAATATGCTACGCAGCTAAAAGGCAGCATTAAGGTTGAAAGCGCTCCCGGCAAAGGCTCGACCTTTACCCTGATCCTGCCGCTTGCGTTCGACTCGCCGGCACATGGGAAGTATGTCAAGGGAGTCTCTGCATACTCCACTACCACAACCGGCATACAGTCCGCGATTGTTGCCGGCCAGGGGAAATGTGTCCTGGTGGTGGAAGACAATGCCCCGGCAGTAATCCAGCTGTCGGATATCCTCACCGGACAAGGATACTGCGTGAATGTGGCGCGCAACGGAAAGGAGGCCCTGGAACAGGTCGAAAAGTCTTTGCCTGATGCCATGATCCTTGACCTGATGATGCCGGAGGTGGATGGCTTCGAAGTCCTGGCCACGATTCGCGGCATGGAAAAAGCCGCCCAGATACCGGTCCTGATCCTTACAGCCAAACATGTGACCAGCGAAGAACTGAGTTTTCTCAAGGGAAACCATATCCACCAGCTGATTCAGAAAGGTGACATAAATCGCAATGAGCTGCTGAAGTCGATCGAGAAGATGGTGTTGCCCCATGACGAAAGGACGACATTGCCGGCGAAGACGACGGCTCTGTCCCGGAAATCCGGCAAACCTGTCATTCTGGTCATGGAAGACAACCCCGACAACATGAAGACCATTACGGCCATGCTCAATGAGAGCTGCCGCGTCATCGCTGCGCTGGACGGTCAAATTGGCCTGGAACTGGCCAGGGCTCACAAGCCGGACATCATCCTGATTGATCTCGCAATGCCGGTCATGGACGGTTACAAGACTTTGGATGCAATCAGAAACGAGGATGGCATTCGAAATATCCCGGTCATCGCGGTGACTGCCGATGCGATGTCGGGCAGCCGGGAAAAAATTCTTGACTATGGATTCGATGGTTACCTGTCCAAGCCGATCGACTGGAACCTGCTTGAAGTAGCGATCCGGGAGAAATTCAATGAGATTGAATAAACCGAAGATCCTGATTGTTGACGATGTTCAAGATAATCTGACGAGCCTGAAGGCCGTCATTGTGGATGCCTTTCCCGGCACAACGGTTTTGACCGCCCTGAGTGGGGCTAGGGGGATTGAACTGGCCCTGGAAGAAGACCCGGACGTTATTTTGCTCGATATCGTCATGCCCGGAATGGATGGATTTGAGGTGTGCCGAAGGCTGAAGGCCGATGAGCGCCTGCTGCATATTCCCGTGGTTTTTCTGACAGCCCGGCAGACCGACAGGGAGAGCCGCATCAAGGCGCTGGAGTTCGGGGCGGAAGCGTTTCTTTCCAAACCGCTGGATGAATCAGAATTGACCGCCCAGATCCAGGCCATGATTAAAATCAAAGCGGCTGCGGTTGCACAGCGGCAGGAAAAAGAGCGATTGGCCGCCATGGTTGTGGAGCGCACCCGCGAACTCGACCGGGAGCTCGTCGAACACCGCAAGGCAGAGGAGGCGCTACGGGAGAGCGAGGAGCGTTACCGCACCCTGATGGAGAACGTGCCTGCCATCATCTACAGATTTTCCACCAAACGTGGGGGAAGGTTTTATTCTCCTCAGGTTGAATCGGTTTTTGGGTACCCCCTGCAGGCCTTTTATGACAACCCGATGCTCTGGCTGGATTCCATTCATCCTGACGATGTCAACGAGGTGGTAAATTTGTTCAGCGCATTCGATAGCGACGGCGAAAATGGATTCGATATCGAGTATCGTGTCCGCTCCCGCAGCGGTGCCTGGGTCTGGCTGAATGACCGCTCGGTCCAGCGGGTAAGGATCAATGATGAGGTGGTCATCGACGGAATTGCACAGGACATTACCGCACGCAAGAAGGCCGAGGAAGAACGTCTGGAGATCGAGCGCCAGTTCCAGCAGGCTCAGAAGTTGGAGAGTCTGGGGGTGCTGGCCGGTGGCATTGCCCATGATTTCAACAATATCCTGACAATCATTCAAGGGTATTGTTTCATGGCCAGGAAGGCAGCCGGCCCGGAAACGGGCTGCGAAACTCACATTCAGCATATCGAAGACGCGGCGGATCGGGCTACACAACTATGCCTCCAGATGCTGGCTTATGCCGGAAAAGGCACTCTAGTCCAGTCGCAGGTCAATCTGCAGCTGCTGCTGAAGGATATGCTAAAGATGCTCCGGTCGGCCATCCCGACGAATGTNTCAATCGAACTTGACCTTGTATCCGGCCAGCCGCACATAACCGGTGACCCAGCTCAGATTCAGCAGATCGTCATGAACCTGATTATCAACGCTGCCGATGCTATCGGCGACAATAACGGCACAATCAGGGTCGCACTCGCAATAATTGAAGACCATGTGGTCCAGTCCGAGAGAGATTATTTTGGCAATGTCATTCCATGTGGCAGATACGCCAGCCTGGAAGTTTCGGATAGCGGTTGCGGAATGGACGATGAAATTCAGCGGCGGATCTTTGAACCATTCTTCACAACCAAATTCACTGGCCGCGGCTTGGGTATGTCGGCCATACTCGGCATAATCAAGGCCCATAACGGCGTTTTGCAGCTCTCAAGCCGGCCGGGAATAGGCACAAATTTCAGGATCTATTTTCCCCTTTCCACTTTTTCCTGCAGCGCTGTTCCGGCTCAGGCAGCCAAGTCCGTTCCTTCCGCAAAGTCAGCCGGCACAGTTCTTCTGGTGGATGATGATAAGGCGTTGCGGATTGTCGGATCCTCGATGCTTAAGGCGATCGGCTATTCCACCTTGACCGCATCCAACGGCCGCGAAGCACTTGACATTTTTCGCGAACGGGGAAGCGATATTGATCTCGTCCTGATGGATATGGTTATGCCGGAGATGGGCGGTGTAGAAGCGTATCATGAATTGCGACAGGTCTCACCGAGCATTCCCGTCGTTATCTGCAGCGGATACAACGTCGATGAATTTTCCATAGACATTGATAACGATAAAAATGCCGGGTCTATTCAGAAACCGTATAGGCCGGACCAATTACGCGAAGTCCTGAAAAAAATGCTGGGTGACAAAGCGCATTGATTCGAGGCAGGTTTTGCATAACATTCTCTGTTTGGCCCTTTGGACGCGGATTCTTAACCTCTCTTTTTGTGTTGATGAGTGTGGCAATACAGGCAAGTTACCTTAGACTTATTGTAATAAAAAAGGACTTAAGCAATTAAGCCTAAGTCCCTTGAGTCGTTTGGTTGCGGGGAGAGGATTTGAACCTCTGACCTTCGGGTTATGAGCCCGACGAGCTACCAGACTGCTCCACCCCGCGACATGAATTAGACGTTATGTATACTTGAACTCTTCAACATCGTCAACAACTATTTTTACTGCACTTGCACACTATTTTCATAATGTACCGAATATCAACACGATACATCAACTAACTTTCTTTGCTGGTCATCTATGTTGCCTGCGTTCACTCCATCGGGTATAAACCCGATTTGCTCACCTATGACCATTTTGCGACATATTTGCGACACCATGACCAGCTGTAACTACCTGATATATCGTTGACATATTGATGTAGGGTTTTGGCTTTTGCGACACCATTACTCGTTATAGGTATCCAGTATGGCTGCTGCATGTGCAAGCTTATTTGGTGCCAAATGAGCATAGATCATAGTTGTGCTTATATCTGCATGACCCAGCCAATCCCGAATGGTAACGATGTCTACGCCTTTGTTCAAAAGCCTCGATGCACATGTGTGCCGGAGAGCATGCAATACAAACTCCTTATCATTTTCAAGACCCATTTCCTTTCTGACCCATTGCCAAGCATTTATAGCTTGGTCGTTGTTCAAGTGGAATGGTTTGTCTGGAGTGATGGCCTGCCTGGTAAGCATGATTTCTTTAACCCTCTTGGTCATGGGTATTGATCGTGGCCGTCCACCCTTAACGCTCCCTGTACTTTCCAGTTGAATAGCAATTTCATTGGCAAGCTGCTTAATATTGATAGTGCTCAATGGAATGTTAAGCAAATAAGGTTCACCATCAATCACTATATCCTGTTCAATCGTTGTCCCTGGAAGCGGAAATTCAAGCGCAGAATAATATCTGATATCCCCTTCAACATGGTCAGACTCCCATAGGCTGATAATCTGAGATTTCACATACTTGCTCTTGGCAAGCCTTACTTTTCCGAACGTATCACCAGGAGTCATCTGATGAGTGGATAGCAATATATGAGATAATAGCTCTATAGCTTCACCTACTGGAACAATGGACTGCTTACTGATGAACTCTACATAATTCATTACCTGCTACCCTCCAAAACATACAGAAATTAGACACCTATTTGCAGCTACAAAGTAATACACCATAGGCATGCAATAATCCAGAATATGTACATTCGGGTAATTAACCCGGCGAGCTTTCGTAATAAGCATTATATTACGGTATGTTATGGGTTTGAATGGGGTAGGTGTCGAGGATTAGTCGCAAAACCAAGAATAAAACCATGCTCAAAGGCGCATAGACACAGCATTTGATATGAATTGGCTTCTGATTATAACCCTCGGCGGAAAGATGTAAACGGGTGTATCGTTTGCATCTTGGAGCGAGGAACCAAGCGAAGCGCGGTAGTGGTTATACTGGCTACCATGTAGACTTTGACGACGATCATTTCCTAACTACTGGTTTGATCGCCGGTGCAATCATCAACATACAACCATCATGGAGACAATGACGCAAAGGCGTTAATCTGGTACGTGGTGTATTTGTACCGTCATGAACCAAAAGAATAAGGGTTGCCCGACTAAGATAGAGGTTAATAGTGAGGCAATAAGCTGGTTAGATAATAAAATAACACTTAACTAATAATTTAATGATGAGAGCAATTGGTAGCAATAGACTATATTCGCTCGTATTTAGAAGCAATTACGAATTAAACTACCTAGGGGTACCAGCCAATGATAATTCAGCTGATTTCAATTCGCTAAAGATGTCAACAGAATCCATTATTGTTTCAATTATAATTGCAGCATCAGAAGGTATCAAACTAGAAACTTTATTGTAATCCATAATCGCAGACTTAGTAATGCTATTATGTCTACAATTATTATCAACATCGCTTATATGGACTTGTGAGATAATTGAACCATATTTATTTAAAATAACTTTAGCTTCTTCCATCGAACTATCTACTTGCCTTATATGTGCTATATCAAAGCAAAATCTAGCATTTGGAAGTAATTCGAATATTTTATCAAGCTCATAGCAATAGCGTCCGAATGCTTTCCTAATATCCATATTTTCAATAAGCAATAAACTTCCAAAGTGACTCCACAACTTATAGTCATGTATAGCATCAGGATGTAATACAATTGGCCAATCATGCTTAGCAAATGAATCAAGTAAAGAGACGACATTGTGTTCATCGTCTGCAGTATATTTTCCTGGTGCGTGAACAGAAATATATTTGAACTGTGTTAAGTTTAATTCTGGTATAGCAGAAACTAATGGTTCTAATTCATGGCGTCTTAATGCTGATAATTCAATTGCATTTACTGATGTATTTTTAAGCATGTCGATGGCTTTTCTAAAATCGCTATAAGCCAATGCACCTGTTGAAAATCCAAGTAATTTCACTAAAATACCCCGTATTTCTTTGTTAAGCTGAAAAACATAGAACTATTATCTGAAAGAAATATTTCATCAAGTCCATCCTGAAATTTATGACCTAATTCCCTGGTTTCATTATAAAACTTATCGGTATTTGTTTCTATTGGGGATAACTCCTTCAGATGAAGTCTATATTCATTGTCACTTAGAATGCCGACAAAATCGTTGTAGCTATCCATGACAACCTTAGCAGCATTATATAAATCCTCATGCGGTAATATCATTTCTGAAAATATATCGAGAGGGGAATGGCTTGTTATTTGTGCCAAATGGTCAATTATTAGCTCTCGCTGTTCTTCTACATCGTTAATAGATCTAAGCTGATGCGCTAATGTAATATCAGATATGCAACTAAAGCATGACAACAGGCCTGATACATATATTAGTTTTCTCGAAAATCTCAACTTTAATGTTTTTAATGCCCATTCTTCATTATCTCTATCTCTTCTTTTGTATGCAAAATCCACACACATAGTACGCCAATATCTTGCTATATCGTTTAATAAAAAACGTGGTACTTTTATTTGCGTATTCCATATACCCCAATCTTCTTTTACGTATCTACACAATACTTCTCTCTTAACTCTATCATATGCTTTGTTATTACCTAATGGGTAAGACTCTAGAAGAATTAATATTCTTTGAGTTGTATTTTTATTTGTATCTTCATTGCCACCAATCTTATGAACTAAATCATGGCTATAAGAAATACCACCAAAAGTATTTTCCCTGCCAACCGCCTTACTACATTCCGATTTAACTATGTTATTTGCTTCTCTACCTATTTTCCTATGTTCAGAACTGACTTTGCCATCAACTAATAATGTCCAGTCAATGTCGCTATGTTTTGTAAACTCATTTCTAGCTAGAGAACCATACGTAATTATACTTGTTTCATCGTTTACTTGGATGCCCAATATCTTGTCAGACAGTCTTTTTTTTAGAGCTATTGATTCATGTCGTGCTTCTTCTAAGTGTTGCCACCTGCAACCAAGAGCCTTTTCAAGTAATTCTATAGGCAAGATGTTAGTGGTCATTTAGCCTCCAATTGATGGACGATTAAATACAAACAAAATAGGTGGTAGAATTCAACCGTTTCTGCCATTGCCTTATTAAAACGCTACATAATGCTCTCAAGCAGATACTCGTACAATCTGCAGGCAACACTATTTTATACAGGCTTTCCCCCTTCATTGCAAGCTACCTCCAGATTTTTAATGCTTGAGGTATTTGTGCTTAATTACCAAGACTAGGTATAGGAGGTTGTCTTGCTAGGGCGGAAGCTATTGCTGATTGGAACTATCCTGCTATATCTTATAGGATTCTTCATGGCTGCCTTACTGCGTGACTTCTTTTGCGACATATCTTGCGACATAATGAAAAAAGGCACCTAGCTGAGTAAGCTAAGTGCCTTTGTATGTTGCGTTAATGGGATGTTTGGCTGAATGCCTTACTAAGCTTATGAGCCCGACGAGCTACCAGACTGCTCCACCCCGCGTTAAGTAGACACACTTTCTAACAGAATTGATTTCACCTGTCAACATATAATTGAACAGCCTTCTCT
>WSSedB1CaDRAFT_10001077_pt1 | contig 10757 bp, 9 predicted proteins | sample WetSurSB1Cattail_FD_9460 | JGI IMG/M metagenome (IMG submission 9460)
CACCAAGGTGTTGCTGCCGCACGAGCGCGAGCTGACGGCGGACGAAACGGACGTGGTGGGCGTGGTCGGCCATGTCTCGTCGGAGATTCGCGCAGGCGGCATCGGCGAAGTTGTATACGAACAGCTGGGCGCGCGGCACTCCGTACCGGCGCGCTCTGATAGCGGCGAACCGATTCCCAAACAGGAAGAGGTCTACGTTGTGGCGTATGAGAAGGGCATCGCCTTTGTGCGCCGCTGGGACGACATTCCGGCGGGCAACAATCCACATTTAGCGCAAACCACTGATCACTGAGGTTCTTGTGCAATGAGCAACACAGCCGTGCTGACAACGGATATGGCCATCCTGGTGGGTATCTTCCTGCTGGGTCTGTTGGCCAAGCTATTTCCAAGAAATGGCCGCAATGCCGGCCATAAGCAGTAAAACTATCAACCACTCCAGCTCCCGGACGAAAGGACCGGGAACTCAATGACGAACCAGATCATTTTGATTGCAGGACTCGGGCTGTTGGCGCTGATCTTTCTGCTGGGCATTCTTGCCAGGATGTATCGCAAGGCCGGCCCCAACGAGGCTTTGATCGTCTACGGATTCCGCGGGCCCCGCGTCATCAAAGGACACGGTACGGTGATCTTCCCCATGGTGGAGAACTGTCGCGAACTGAGCCTGGAGCTAATGAGCTTCGACGTGGCTCCGCAGCAGGACCTCTACACCAAACAAGGCGTCGCCGTCACGGTGGAAGCAGTTGCGCAGATCAAGGTGCGCAGCGACCAGGCGTCGATCCTGACCGCGGCCGAGCAGTTCCTGACCAAGGCGCCGCAGCAGCGCGAAGGGCTGATTCGATTGGTAATGGAGGGCCATCTGCGCGGCATCATCGGCCAGCTCACGGTCGAGCAGATTGTGAAGGAGCCCGAGATGGTAGGCGAACGCATGCGCTCCACCTGCGCGGAAGATATGAGCAAGATGGGGCTGGAAGTGATTTCGTTCACCATCAAGGAAGTGCGCGACAAGAATGAGTACATCGCGAATATGGGCCGACCCGATGTGGCGCGCATCAAGCGCGATGCGGATGTGGCTACAGCCGAGGCCGAGCGTGACACAGCGATCCAGCGCGCCAATGCACTGCGAGCGGCTGCGATTGCCAAAGCGCAGGCAGACCAGGACCGTGTGATTGCTGAAACCGCTTCGCAGACAAGGCAGGCGGAGGCGCAGCGCGACCTGGACATCAAGAAGGCCGAGTATGCCGAGCAGAGCCGCCGCCAGCAGGCCTCGGCCGATAAGGCTTACGAACTGCAGACCAACGTCATGCTGCAGCAGGTAACGGCAGAGCAAGTGAAAGTGCAGCAGGTGGAGAAGGAAGGGCAGATCAAGGTACAGGAAGCGGAAGGCCACGCGTCCGCGATCCGCACGCAGGGCGAGGCTGAGGCCGCGATCATCTTCCAGAAAGGCGAGGCCGAAGCCAAGGCAATGAACGTGAAGGCTGAGGCCTACCAGGAATGGAACCAAACCGCGGTTGTGGATAAGCTGCTGACCAACATGGCCGATGTGGTGCGTGCGATGGCCGAGCCGCTCAGCAAGGTGGACAAGATCACGATCGTGTCGACGGGCAGCGACGGCGCTGCGGGCGTGAATAAGATCACCGGCGACATGACGAAGATCGCCGCACAGGTACCAGCGCTGTTTGAGGCGCTCAGCGGAATGGACATCAAACAACTGATGGCCAATGTGCAGAGCATGAAGCAGAAACCGGAGAATGGTGCGGCCTCTGCAGCCTCGGCCCAATAACCCCGCCGGAGTTGTCCGGCTCCGCGCACAGCGTGTGGAGCCGGATAATGTCCGGGCACAAAGCAAAGGAGAATGCCATGTCTCTGCTGGAGAGAGTGAGTACCCTGCTCCGCGCTAACCTGAATGATCTAGTCGAAAAGGCAGAGGATCCGGAGCGGATGTTGAAACAGGTTGTGCTCGACATGGAGAACCAGTTGCTGCAGGTGAAGACGCAGGTGGCGATCGCTATCGCTGATCAGCATCTTCTGGAGAAGAAACGCGTCGAGCACGAGCAGCAATCAGCCGAGTGGCGCCGCAAGGCCGAACTTGCCGTTTCGAAAAGCCAGGATGACATGGCGCGTGCGGCTCTGGAACGCGCACTGAGCCATGACGAACTTGTGAAAGGCTTTACCGTGCAGGCAGAGGATCAGAAACAAGAAGCCTACAATCTGCGCCAGGCCCTCCGCAAGCTCGAGCAAAAGTTGAGCGAAACCCGTGCAAATTGCGAGATGCTGATGGCTGAGCATCGCCGCGCCAAGGTGATAGGTCGCGCCACAAAGGCCCGCCAGGCGGTGGGCAACGGGCAGGAGCAAACGCTGGGCCGTATGAAGAGCAAGGTTCGCGTTCAATCTACGCAGAATGCGGCTGCAAGCGAAATCCTCGCTCCGGATACGCTTGAAGATCGCTTCAAAACGCTCGAAAGCGAAGACAAGGTGGAGATGCTGCTGAGCGAGATCAAGAACCGGCGGGCCCTGCGATAGTGGGTGATGATGACGGGCGCCTCAGGAGGTTTTTGCACCTCCTGGGGCCCTTCGTGCGTCTAAGTGCTCAGTGGATTTTGTTCGTTGAATGGAAGCGCAGCCGACACCGATTGTGCGGCGTTTTCCAAACTGCGTGGTGTCTTTATAGGTCTTCCCTTACCACGACACCAAATCTCCCCATACTGGTGAATGGATGCGTTTGTCTTCTGTCTTCCTGTCTGTTGCGCTTGCTTTGCTTCTGGCCGTGCCGTGTTGTACGCCTGCACAGGAGCCATGCAAGAGTGGCTTGTCCTGCACGACCGATCAGGTCGCTGCAGTCCATAAGCCCAATGGTGAAGCTTCCACTGAAAGCGATGCGGAACCTGAAAGTAAGCTCGGTGCTGTTCCGGATGCGCCAGATGCACAGGGCGGCACCGTCAGCGGCACTGTAACGGACACCAACGGAGACATCATCCCCGGCGCAACCGTACAACTGGATGGCGCTAGCCGCACAGGCCAGCAGACGAAGACGGCCAACGACAGCGCATTCTTTCAATTCAACGGCCTCAAGCCCGGAGTAAACTATCACATCACGGTGAGGGCGGCTGGCTTCGACGACTGGACCTCGCAGCCCATCACCGTCGTAGCGGGACAGTACCTCGACATGACAGGCATTCAAGTCAGGATTGCCAGTGCAGTCTCGTCGGTCTTGGTCTACTCCTCCACCGAGCAAATAGCAGTTCAACAAGTGCAGATCGCAGAGCAGCAGAGAGTTCTCGGTTTCATTCCTAATTTCTACGTCATTTACGACTCAAAGAATGCCGTGCCGCTGTCGACCAAGCTGAAATTTCAGATGGCGCTCCATGTGTCTGTCGATCCTGTCAGCATTGCGGGCGCGGCTTTTCTTGCTGGCATCAATCAGGCTGCAGACCGGCCGGACTATCAGCAGGGCCTCAAGGGCTATGGTCAGCGCTTCGGCGCTGCATATGCAGACGGCTTAACCGACATCATGTTCGGTGGTGCAATTCTTCCCTCGCTCTTGCACCAGGATCCACGCTACTTCTATCAGGGAACGGGCACCGTCAAGTCGCGTATGGTGCATGCGCTCTCCAATCCCTTCATATGCCACGGTGATAACGGCAGGCTACAGCCCAACTTCTCGAGTTTGGGCGGCGACCTGATTTCCAGTTCCATCTCGAATGCGTATTATCCCGCATCAAATCGCGGTGCAGATTTCGTTTTCACACAGTTTGCGCTGAGCACAGCCGAGCGCGAAGTGAGCAGCCTGGTGCAGGAATTCATCATTCGCAAGCTCACACCAAGCGCCAATCGGAACAACTAACCTACGCCGGATGTGACTTCTCGCTGTATAGAAAGTGATCTAGCCCTTAGAGAAGCCTGAGCGAGTTTGAAGCGGCTCAGAACCAGCCGAATCTCCGTAGTCCGAAATGTGTATCTGCAGATGCGGCAACTCTTCGTCTGCCCGCAGCTTTGCCGGCGCACTCGTTACCAAGTACGACTTTGCGCTGATGCGTGAGGCAGCAACCAACACCTTCCGCGAGTTCTGCCCGGACATTGCTGCGCACCTGCCGCATCGATACCATTAGTTCCCCCTCCCATCGCAACATTCTGTTTGCCTGATCCGTCCGTAGCGCGCGATACTTCACTGCATGCGTTGAATCGCTTTACTCGAGCGCTCAGCATGAGGTGATACATGTCCTGGAAGTAGGTATTGCAGCGGCTCGTGCCGGTGGCGAGCATTTAATCCGGTTTTGCGTTCTATGCGCCGGCCCAGGCCTCACGGCAAGACGGTTCAGGTGCGTATGCAACCGGAATCTATCGCAACCTCTTCACCGAGAACGGACACTCTCAGGAAGAAGTTCGGGCGAAGATCGATGCTGCTTATCAGCAGCTCTTTCACGGCGATCCGCACACCCAAGCAATTGCCTTTGCAGCGGGCAGCAACTCCAACTGTCCGCTGATGTACGTCACCGACTGAGCCAATCACGATGTGCGTACCGAAGGCATGTCTTAAGGCATGATGATCGCCGTGCAGTTGAGCAAAAAGTCGGAGTTCGATGCGCTGTGGAATTGGACGATGACCTACATGTACATTGCCAATCCGGAGCATCCTTCATGCGGCTACTTTTCCTGGTCATGCAAGACGGACGGAACTCCGAATGAAGAGACGCCTGCGCCGGACGGCGAAGAATACTTTGCAATGTCGCTGCTGTTTGCTGGCAACCGCTGGCCCGATGGACACGGCATCTATGACTATCATGCCGAGGCTGAGAAACTCCTCACTGCAATGCGCCACCGTGCTGTGATTACTGGACCCACCAAGTTCGGTCAGCGCAGCGTGGGACCGGAGGTGAACGAAGAGCATGCAATGATCCTGTTCGTGCCGGGCATCATGCCCGACCCGTTCACGGATCCCTCCTATCACCTGCCGGCGTTCTATGAGCTCTGGGCACGTTGGTGGCCGGTGGAAGCTGGCGCCTTCTGGGCACGCGCGGCCGAGGCCAGCCGGGCCTTTTTCGTTAAGACGGTGAATCCGCAGACAGGCCTTGCGCCCAGCTACGCGAACTTTGACGGCACACCACATATCAACCAGTTTTCGCAGTCAGGGAAATTTGGCTACGATGCGTGGCGCACCGCCAGCAACTGGTCCGTTGACTGGTCGTGGTGGCACAAGGCCCCCGGCCGAGCAAGGGTTGAGCGACCGTATTCAGGGATTCTTTGCGACGCAAGGCATCAAGAGTTATGGACCGGTCTACACACTCGACGGCAGACTGCTTGGCACCACGCACGGCCTGACGCATGAAGACCATCCAGCAGGCCTTGCTGCACAAATGCGGTCGCGGGCCTGGCGGCAACTGATCATACTAGGGTGCGGCAATTCACCGAGGCATTGTGGAATACGTCAATCCCCGCTTGTGAAAATCGCTATTACGACGGCATGCTCTATCTCATGAGCCTCATGCACCTCGGCGGCGAATTTCGCATCTGGGGACCGGCGCCGCTGAATAACAAACACTGACAGTTGCGGCACTCCTTCGGATTAAGAGTCGGCCCAGTTCGCCTGCCCTTGCCGCAAACCTGTGGATTCCAGTGCGAGCCATGTGGATTCATTACGCCTAGTCAAGTGCTTTGTGAAAGCGAAGAATGGCAAACATCAGCAAGCAAAAGCCGAAACCAGCCATCGCCGCCATCTGTGGCCAAAGAATGTCCATGCCTACACCTTTCAAGTAAGTACCACGCAGTACGACCAGAAAGTAGCGAAGCGGGCTGAGATATGTAAGGTTCTGTAGCCATTGCGGCATGGTGCTGATCGGAAAGCCAAATCCTGAAAATGTGATCGCCGGCATGATAAAGAAAAATGCCAGAACCATCGCCTGCTGCTGAGTGGACACAATAGTCGAAATCAGCAGACCAACTCCCAGCATGCACACCAGAAAGAGGAGCGCACCCAAGGCCAGCACTGCCAGGCTGCCACGAAACGGAATGTGGAACCAAAGCGACCCTACCGTCGCGATGAGTGACACATCGAGAATGCCTATAAGGAAGAACGGCAATGTTTTGCCAAGGATGAACTCAACCGGCCGAATCGGAGTGACCATCATCTGCTCGAGTGTGCCAATTTCGCGTTCCCGTACCACGGCGAATGCCGTTAGGGTGATGACCAGGACCAGCGTGAGGCTGCCAATGATGCCTGGAATGAAGAACCAGCGACTGCGGAGTTCGGGGTTGTACCACGGACGCTGCTCAAGCTGCACGCTGGGCGCAAGTGCCGCAACTTGCGGTGCAATTCGTTCCATGCGATCCTGTTGCATCTCGCGCGCAAAGCCCAGTGCGATTTGCGACACATAGCCAGAAGCGATCAATGCCGTGTTTGAATTTGTTGCGTCCACGATCACCTGAATCTGAGCTGTTTCGCCTTTGCGCAGCTTCTGCGCAAATCCTGCATCCAGTTCCAGGCCTAAGGTCGCATCGCCGCGCTCTATCCAGTCACCCAGTTCGCGTGAGCTCTCGAGTTGCCGCTCCACCTCAAAGTACAGACTCGAAGTGAAGCGCGAAATCAGTTCGCGGCTTTCCTGGCTGTGGTCGAAATCCAGTACCACCGTTGGCACGTGGTGGATCTCGAATGTTGCGGCGTAACCGAAGACCAGCATCTGGATGATGGGCGGTCCGATCAGGATGAAACGCGTGCGCTTGTCGCGCACCACCTGGATGAACTCCTTGATCAGCATCTGTTGGAGGCGCCTCAGCATCTTTCGATCCTTATCCCAATCGCTTGTGAAATGCGCGTGTGGCGAGGATGGCCAGAACCACAGAGAAGGCCGCAAGCGGCAGCAGATCAGCATACAAAAGAGCAGCCGGTGTACCCTTCAGGAAGATCTTCTTCAGAACAGAGACGTAGTAGCGCGCCGGTAGCACACGCGTGATCCACTGCAGAGCAGGTGGCATCTGTTCAATCGCGAAGAGGAATCCTGAGAGTAGAAATGCGGGCAGAAATGTGACCAGGAGTGCAATCTGGCTTGCGGCAAACTGGCTCTTGGCAAGTACGGAGATGAAGAAGCCCAGCGACAGAACCACAATCAAGAACATAGCCGAGCTGGCGAACAGCGTGACGAACGAGCCGCGGAAAGGAACGCGAAACCAGTAAATGGCGATGGCAGCCGTAATGGCCGTATCGACCATACCAAGCACGAAATAAGGCAGCAGCTTGCCGAGCATGATCTCCATTGCACTCACAGGCGTGGAGATCAACTGCTCCATAGTGCCGCGCTCCCACTCGCGCGCGATGGTCAGCGAGGTCAGAAATGCTCCAATCACCGACATCACCAGCGCGAGGATGCCGGGGATGATGAATGCACTACTTTCGAGATCCTCGTTGTACCAGGTGCGCGTCTCAGTGGTCACGGACGCCGGCGGAACGGGTGAACCGCGACTGCGCATCCAGTTGATCTGAACCTCAGATGAATAGCCTTGGACCACACCCTGCGTATAGCCGAAGGCAATGTTGGCCGTATTGTCGTCTGTCGCATCTGCGAGCGCCTGCACTGCAACCGGTCCGCCTTGCCGCAGCTGCCGAGAGAAGTTCCACGGCACAACCACGACCATCCTTGCCCTTCCTTCATCCAACGCCCGAGCCACTTCACGCTCGCTGGTTGCAACGCCAACGACAGTGAAATACTCACTGGCTGCGAAGCGCCAGAGCAGGTCCTGGCTCTGCTGACTTCCATCCTGGTCCCACGCCACAAGCGGAATATGCTTTTGATCCAGGTTCACGCCATAGCCGAACAGGACAACCAGAATTGCGGGCATGATGATAACGATCATCAGGCTCAGAGGATCGCGCAGGATTTGCACCACCTCTTTGCGTGCCATGACCAACATGCGCGTCATACTCATCGCCGCTGCTCCCCGGATGCTTCCGAGGTTGACGTAACGGAGACAAAGACATCTTCGAGGCTTGGACTCGTCTTCTCCATACGCTCCACGGCAATGCCCTGCTCAAGCAAGAGTTGACGCAACTTTCCAATGGACTGCTCTGCATCGCGCACCACCAGATGCATTGCATTGCCAAACATGGATGCGTCCTGCACGCCCGGCGCCGCCTTTAAGACTTTGAGCGCCTCACCCACCGGCCTGCACTCCACTAGAAGCAACTCGCCCTTCATCGCATTACGCTTGAGCGCGCCAGGCGTCCCGAGTGCCACAAGCTTGCCGCGAAAGATTAGGCCTAACCGAGTACAGTACTCTGCCTCTTCCATATAATGCGTGGTCACAAAGACGGTTACTCCCTCGGCAGCCATTGAGTGAATCAGGTCCCAGAATTGACGGCGCGCGAGAGGATCGACACCTGAGGTGGGTTCATCCAGAAAGAGAATTGGTGGTCTGTGCAGCACTGCACATCCAAGAGCCAGACGCTGTTTCCAACCTCCAGGTAGCGTTCCTGTCAACAGACGCTGTTTGCCTTCGAGATCAGCCATTGCGAGCGCCCATCCGATTCGCTCAGGGACCAGACCCGAAGGAACGCTGTAGAGTCCTGCAAAGAGGCGCAGGTTTTCAATCACCGTGAGGTCGTTATAGAGAGAGAATTTTTGTGACATGTAGCCGATGTTCTGGCGGACCAATTCGGGCTTGGATCCGACATCGTGGCCTGCCACCTGGGCACTGCCCGAAGATGGCCGCAGAAGTCCACACAACATGCGAATCGTGGTTGATTTACCGGCGCCGTTCGGGCCGAGAAATCCGAATACCTCGCCGCGGCGCACTGCGAGGCTGATTCCGTCGACCGCAGTAAAGTCTCCGAAGCGCTTCACGAGGTTCTTGATCGTAACCGAATTGTACGGCTCACCCAATTGGCGCACCTTCTCGCTGTACGGCCTGAACAAACAGGTCTTCGATTGTTGGCTGCGCCAGCTCAATGTTTTCGAAGCGTACTCCTGCGCTGCGCAATCGCTCAATGAACTGTGGAATGCGGCGCTGGGCTGAATCCACGACGAGGTGCAAGCCATCTCCGCTCTTCACGAGGCTTGAAATCCCTTCCGAGCGCTCCAGAGCCAGACGCACTGCATGAAGATCGTCCGCGACTACCGACAGTACTGCCCCCTCCATGTGTGCTTTCAGATGCTCTGGGGTGTCACAGAACAATAATCTCCCTTGGTGCAACAGAGCAATGCGATGACAACGTTCTGCCTCGTCAAGATAGGCAGTTGATATGAGGATTGCGACGCCCTCGGCCAGCAACTCGTAGAGGATTCTCCAGAAGTCGCGCCGCGATACAGGATCGACACCTGTTGTCGGCTCGTCGAGCAGCAGAACCTTAGGGCTATGAATGAGCGCACAGGCAAGGCCGAGTTTTTGCTTCATCCCTCCGGAGAGTTTGCCTGCCAAACGCTTGCGAAACTCGCTCATTCCGGCCGCATGCAACAGTTCCTCTGCACGCGGAATCCGCTCCGCGCGCTTCACACCGAATAAGTCCGCATAGAATCGAATATTTTCATCGACGGTCAGGTCTTCGTACAATCCGAAGCGCTGTGGCATGTAGCTGAGGACATGCTTCGCTGCTTCCGGGTCATGCACCACGTTGATCCCAGCAACTGACGCTACCCCTCCGTCCGGCTTGAGGATTCCGGCCAGTATCCGCATCGAGGTGGTCTTCCCTGCGCCGTCCGGACCCACCAACCCGAAGATCTCTCCCGGCCGCACATCAAAGCTCAGAGCATCAACAGCACACACGCCAGGAAAGGCCTTCTTCAATCCAATAGCACGTATTGCGAATTCGGCTGGCTCATTCATGCTGTTCCTACCGCTTGCATTTAGTGCGTCGAGGCTGCGGAGGTCAATGCGATGTGGGCGTCGGCGGGCATGCCTGGCTTCAGATCGTGGCTCGCATTCTCAAGGTCGATCTTGATGCGGTAGACCAGTGTGACTCGTTCCTTATTTGTCTGCACGGACTTGGGCGTAAACTCGCCGTTCTGCGCGATGAACGAAATGCGCCCGCGATACTGCTTGCCCGGGTACGTGTCCGTCGTCACCGTTGCTTCCTCTCCCCAGTGAATGCGGCCAAGGTCGGTCTCCGCAATGTAGGCGCGCAACCAAACGTGATCGAGATCGGCAAGTGTCACCACGGGCGTTCCGGGCGCAACAACTTCGCCCAGCTCTGCCTGGCGCACTGTGATGACCCCTGCGCTGGGCGCGTGCAACACGGTGTAACCGAGGTTAATCTTGGAAAGAGCGAGATTAGCGTCTGCCTGTTTTAGATTTGCCTGCGCCAGATCGATGTCCTCTTTACGACTACCCTCCTGCGCCTGGCTATAGCGCTGCTGCGAGGCTTGAAAAACGGCCTCAGCACGCTTGAGAGCAGTTTCGGCCCTGTCGTGATCTTGCGCAGAGATGGTATCTTTTGCGAACAAGCGCTCTGCACGTGCGTTATCGAGTTTTTTCTGCTCCATATCCGCTCGAGCGGCTTCCATGTCCTGCTCGATTGCCTTGATCTCCTGCACGCGCGTTCCAGCCAGCGTCAGAGCCAGGCTGGATGCGCGCACCTGCACGTTTGCTTCATCAATGTGCACGCGCTGCAGGTAGTCTGCGTCATCCAGGCTGGCCAACAGTTCGCTCTGCGCCACCTGCTGACCTTCTTCTACCGGCAAATCGGCAATGCGACCCGTTACCTTGAAGCTGACCAGACTCTCATGTGCCTCGATGTTGCCGGATAGTGTGAGTTCATTTCGTTCCACAGGCTTGTG
>WSSedB1CaDRAFT_10001078_pt1 | contig 10755 bp, 9 predicted proteins | sample WetSurSB1Cattail_FD_9460 | JGI IMG/M metagenome (IMG submission 9460)
TCAGGGAAGGAAAAAGAGATTGATTCTTATCTGAATACTCTGCCCCTTGATTATATAATAGGTTCTGTTCATTATTTGGGTGAAAAAACCGTTGATGTCGGGCCGGAGTTCTACGAAGGTAAAAGTATCAACAAGTTATTTGAATCATATTTCGATTCTGTAATTAGTGCCGTCAACTCAGAATTATTTGATATAATTGGTCACTGCGATCTGATAAGAATATACGGCTACAAACCAACTTCCGACCTGGAACCACTTTACAGGAAGCTGGCAAAAGCAATGAAAGTACATAATGTTGCATTTGAAGTCAATACAAACGGGCGAAACAGGCCTCTTGCCGACTTCTATCCTGACCGTAAATTTCTTCACATATTCAGAGAGGAAAGGGTACCTGTTTGTGTCAATTCAGATGCACATATGCCCTCACGGGTTGGACAGTATTTCGACGAAGCCTATGAATTACTGAACTATACAGGCTTCAACGAAATGGCAGTTTTTGATAAAAGAGTGAGAAGAATGGTACCATTTTGATGCCCGTCGAACCGTCACCATTGCCACTGAAAGGAGATAAATTCTATAGCATTTATCGAATTAAAATGGATCGATATGATTAATTCCGCTAAAAAAGAAGCAGGAGTAAAACAAAACATAAATTATGAAAAAATCAATCAGATTACTATTGCTTACATGTTTTCCCGGGTTGATCCTTTCAGGCTGCTATACGCATAAGTTGAACTACATTAAAACAAAGGGGCAGGAGGTTATTTCGTTCCGGGCTTTGCCTTTCAGCATTACTGACGTCAGGCTTCTTGGTGGTCCTTTCCTGCATGCAACAGAACTTGATGCTAAAACGCTTTTAAACTATGAACCTGATCGTCTTCTTTCCCGATTCTATTCCGAAGCAGGGTTAAAACCCAAAGCTGAACATTATATGGGTTGGGAAAACGAATCACTTGCCGGGCATAGCCTTGGTCATTACCTGAGTGCCTGTTCAATGATGTACCAGACAACCGGAGACAAACAATTTCTCGAAAGAGTGAATTATATTGTCGGAGAACTTAAAATAATTCAGGATGCCGATGATAAAGGTTATATAGGGGCATTCCCAAAAGGGAAAAAGGTTTTTGAGGAGGAAATTGCAAAAGGAAATATACGTTCACAAGGATTTGACCTTAATGGTATCTGGTCTCCTTTCTATACACAGCACAAAATAATGGCGGGATTAAGAGATGCCTATCGCTTCTGCAATAACACTGTAGCCCTCGATGTTGAGCAAAAATTTGCTGACTGGCTCTATAGCATTGTTTCTCCGCTTAGCGACGACCAGGTACAGAAAATGCTTCGCTGTGAACATGGCGGTATAAGTGAAACACTGGCCGATCTCTATTCCGATACTAAAAATCAGAAATACCTCGGAATATCGGAAATATTCTATGAGAAAGCAGTCCTCGATCCTCTTAAAGAGCATAAGGATATTCTCCCGGGAAAACACTGCAATACCAATATTCCAAAATTAATCGCTCTTGCAAGGATTTACGAGCTTACCGGTGACACTTCGGACCGCAATGCAGCTGAATTTTTCTGGCATACCGTCGTAAATCACCATTCTTACGTTACCGGAGGAAATGGCAACGAGGAATATTTCGGACCCGAAGACAAACTCAGAAACCGTCTGGGGGAAGGGACGACCGAAACATGCAATGTATATAATATGCTTAAGCTTTCAGAACATCTCTTTGAGTGGAATGCCTCAGCCGGGGTTGCTGATTTTTACGAAAGAGCACTATTTAATCATATTCTTTCATCTCAGAATCCTGAAACAGGAAATGTGACCTATAATCTTTCTCTGGAGATGGGAGGATTTAAAGATTTTCAGGATCCTTATTCATTTACCTGTTGTGTCGGATCGGGGATGGAGAATCATTCAAGGTATGGGAAAAATATTTTTTACCATAATGATAATGAATTATTTGTGTTTCAATATATTGCATCAGAACTAAACTGGCATGACAAGGGAATCGTACTTACGCAGAAAACATCCTATCCTGAAGAACAGGGTTCTCTCTTTGAATTCAAATGCGAAAAACCTGTTAAACTTACCTTGCAGATTCGTTACCCCTCATGGGCTAAAAATGGTATTGAGATTAAAGTGAATGGAAGTGTCAAAAGGATTACAAACCGACCCGGCAGCTTTGTTCCTGTCGAAAGGGTCTGGAAAACCGGCGATAAGGTGGAGGTATCTATACCATTTTCGCTGCATCTGGAATCAATGCCTGACGACAGCGACAGGGTGGCAGTTATGTACGGACCGCTTGTTCTGGCCGGAGACCTTGGACCAGTAAATGATACTGCATCAAAAGACCCCTTTTATGTACCTGTTATGATGACCGAAAAAAGAGACCCTTCAACATGGCTGACCCCGGTTGAAGGAAAAGCAAATACATTCATGACCAGGAACACAGGCAGACCCCGTGATATTGAACTGAAACCTTTTTATGCCACTTATAACAGGAGATATTCAATTTACTGGGATCTATTTAATGAAAAAGAATGGGAAGCCAGGAAAAAAGAATACAGCGCAGAAAAGGAAAGACTTATAAAACTTAAAGAGGCTGAAATAGATTTTGCACAGCCCGGCGAAATGCAACCTGAACGAAACCATAATTTCAGCGGTGATAAGACATTCGCAGGATCCTATAAGGGAAGAGCCAACAGAGACTCCCGTGGCGGATGGTTCTCATTCGATCTTAAAATAATTCCTGACAAACCAATTGCTCTGGTTGTTGATTACTGGGGTGGTTTTCCGGGTGCAAAAACTTTCGATATTCTTGTAAATGACAAAATCATTGCCACTGAAAATATTTCGAATAAAAAAGACGGACAATTTATTGCTGTTCAGTATGATGTCCCGGAAGATTTATGTAAGGGAAAATCTAAAATCACAGTCAGGTTTCAGGCGAAACCAGGTAATATGGCGGGACCCGTATTTGGAGTTAGAACCATCAGGAAAAAATAACAATCCGGGAATTATAAAGGGATCAGTCGAGATTGTTGAAAAGTACAATTAAGTTGCTAATATATGCTCCAGGAAGATCTTTAACCCAATTGCAATTAGTAACAAACCACCAATAATTTCAACTTTATTACCAAGTCTGGTACCGGCGGATTTACCGATACGGATTGCCGTCATTGAAGCAAGAAAAGTGACAGCTCCAATAATTATACCCGCCTCCCAAATCCTTACATCGAGGAGCGCAAAACTTATTCCAACGGCAAAAGCATCAATGCTGGTTCCAAGGGCAAGAGTTAAAAGAATAATTGTTCTGCTATAGTCTTTAGACTCCTCATCTTTCCTTTTCCTGAGGCCTTCTATAATCATCTTTATACCAAGAAAAGAAAGTAAACCCAATGCAATCCAGTGGTCTGTCGCCTTCAATGCTTCTGAAACTATTGTGCCTAGAAAATATCCGGCGATAGTAAGGCCTCCCTGAAATACAGCAAGAACTATTGCGATCCAGGCTGCCTGCCGGAACATGATCATGCTCCTGATAACCCCATACGATAAAGATACGGCAAACGTGTCGAATGACAAACCAAGTGCAATAACCAGAATTGTAAATAAGTCCATTTAACAGCTTTAAGATGGCAAATATAATATAAATCACCACTCAAAATATTTTGAAATTGATTGCATATATTTGGTACCAATAACAGCGAATGAGATGAGAGCCGTAATTCAACGTGTAAGCAGGGCTTCGGTAACAATCGGTAATAAGATCAAATCTGAAATCGGGACCGGATTACTCATTTTATTAGGAATTGAAGAAACAGATGATACTAACGACATTGAATGGCTATGCAATAAGATTGTTAATCTCCGAATCTTCAACGACTCCAACGGGATTATGAACCTATCAGTCAGTGAAATAAGTGGAAATGTTATGGCAATCAGTCAGTTCACTCTTTTTGCGAAAACAAAAAAAGGAAACAGACCCTCATATGTACGGGCGGCTAAAGCCGAAAAAGCTAATCCATTGTATAACAACTTTGTACTCAGGCTCACAGAGCTTCTGGAGAGAGAGGTAAGCACAGGAGAATTTGGTGAAATGATGCTTGTAGAATCAGTTAACGATGGACCGGTAACAATAATTATCGATACAAAGGAGAAGGAATGAATATGAATACTGATGTACAAGAAGATAGGTCTTTTAAAATTTCCGTGCTTCTTGTTTCTGCTTTTGCCGCTTTTCTTGTTCCATTTCTTTCTTCTGCAGTAAATCTCGCACTTCCTGCAATTGAAAAAGAGCTTCATGCAAATGCGATAAGCCTGAGTTGGATAATAAGCAGTTTTTTATTATCATCGGCAATATTTCTTCTGCCTTTTGGGAGGCTTGGAGATATTATCGGAAGAAAAAAAATCTTTACAACAGGTATTTACCTGTTTACCATATCTACTTTCCTTATACTTTTTTCTCACAGCATCATTTCGTTACTGATTCTCAGAATATTTGAGGGTATCTCCAGTGCAATGATATTTGGTACAAGTATGGCAATACTCACCTCCGTTTTTCAGCCCGGAGAAAGGGGAAGAGCCATCGGTATTAATATTACTGCAACATATCTCGGATTATCTCTGGGGCCTGTAATAGGAGGGCTGCTGACTCATTATCTTGGTTGGAGAAGTATTTTTGCATTTCTTGTCCCCTTTGGTGTTATATCACTTATTCTGATTCAAAAGAAAATTAAAACAGAATGGGCAGAGGCAGAGGGTGAAAAATTTGACTGGAGCGGGTCATTAGTTTACGGAATTGCACTCGCCTCTTTCATGTTTGGTTTTTCACGTCTTCCCTCCGCAATGGGTTGGAGTTGCATAGTAATAGCTGTTTTTATGACAGTTATATTCCTCGTCATCGAAAATAGAATCAGTAGTCCTGTTTTTGATATAAAGCTAATTATCAGAAACAGGGTTTTCGCCTTTTCAGGTGTTGCAGCACTCATTAACTATGCAGCTACAAGTGCAATTGGCTTCTTTATAAGTCTTTACCTGCAATATCTTAAAGGATTAGATGCAAGTACTGCAGGGTTGATTATGATATCGCAACCTATAGCTATGACCCTTTTATCACCTTTTGCTGGCAAATTATCTGACAGGAAAAATCCAGGGGTCATTGCTTCATACGGTATGGGAATTACGGCAACAGGATTGATACTAATGTGCTTTATCAATGAGACAACCTCTAATTATTTTATTGTGCTGTTACTGCTGATAATGGGTATCGGTTTTGGCCTTTTCTCTTCCCCGAACTCAAATGCAATTATGAGTTCTGTTGAGAAACGTCATTTAGGAGTAGCTTCCGGAGTTGTAGGAACCATGAGGATAGTAGGTCAAATGATGAGTATGGGTATTGCAATGATGCTTATTTCATTATATATAGGAAAAGAAACTATTAATCCTTCAACCTATCCGGGACTTATATCCGCGATGAGAACCGGTTTTATTATTTTTTCAGTATTATCGGTAACCGGTATTTTTGCTTCTCTTGCAAGGCACTCAAAAAACTCCTGAACAAATATCAACATCCCGACTTCTTATTCCGAACTCTCAGATAAACCCTGATTGTTGCTTTCAAGAACAAACTTCCAGCTTCCATCCGGCTGTTTCTGCCATATTGTAACATAGGTTCCTTTAGTAATTTCACCTGTTTTCTTGTTAGTATTGGTGTGTATACCATAGGTATAACCCATGTCTCCGCTCGCAGATATTTTTTCAAACATGGGTTCCCAGCTGGAAACGAATGCACTATCCCCCTTTTCAGAAAATCGTTCTTCGATCATCTTTTTACTTTTCTCCGGAAATGAATTATTACGGAGAATAACCCCTTCTTCTGCCACATAATTAAGGTAAGCTTTATGCATCCCTTTCTTAACTGACATGGCGGAAAAATCCCTGTCAGTCTGAAGTAATATTCCTTCAGATTGATTTTTAGTGCCTCTTGAACAACTTAATATTCCAATTAAAATAATAATAAGAACAAAAAGCATTATATTAACCCCGTTCTTTTTTTTCATTTCGCTGTAATTTGAATCTAACATAACAATTAATTAGATGACAAAACTATATCAAAAACTGATAAATTCATGTCCTTCGGAAGCCGAAATTAAAAAGGGACTTAAAAAAGTTACCTCAAATGGCACCGATGTTGCTGATAAGCATCTTTTGATGAGTCTTTTAAACCTGATAGATCTTACCAGTCTGAATACTACTGATAACAGAAGCCATATACTGCATTTTACAGGCAATGTAAATAGTTTTTCGGGTCGTTATTCAAATATTCCAAATGTTGCTGCCATCTGCGTTTTCCCGAATTTTGTGGCAGTTGTTAAAGAGAAACTGACTGCCAGAAATGTAAAGATCGCTTCTGTTGCCGGAGCTTTTCCTACATCACAGACCTTTAGAAGTTTAAAGGTAACAGAGTGTAAAATGGCAGTGGAGGCCGGGGCTGATGAAATTGACATAGTTATTCCGGTTGGTGCATTTCTGGGGAATGATTTCGCCTTGGTAGCCGACGAAATAAGAGAAATTAAACAGGCAATCGGAATTAGACAGTTAAAGGTTATCGTTGAGTCGGGTCTTTTGGGTGATTTTGAACATGTTTTCAAAGCCTCAATGATAGCAATGGATGCTGGAGCTGATTTCATTAAAACATCCACAGGGAAGACACCCGTTTCAGCAACACCGGAAGCTGCTTATGTGATGTGCCGGGCAATTTCAGATTTTTATTCAGAAACAGGTATAAAAGTTGGATTCAAAGCTGCAGGAGGAATTGTTACTTCTGCAGACGCAATAATTTACTATCAGATCGTTAAACATTGTCTTGGGGAAAGTTGGCTTAACAATAATTTGTTCAGGATAGGTGCAAGCAGGTTAGCCAATAATCTTCTTTCAGAAATATCAGGGTGTCCGAGTACACATTTTTAAGAACCTTACAACTGGTTTTTTTGCTCAGGTAATTATCATTACTTTTGTCGTGTGAATCGGCCAAAATGATATTACTTCCCCGTTCAGATATAGAGCAAGATACTATTCCCCGAAGAATTCTTATAAATCAAGATTCTACGAAGGCAAAACATGATTCGTTATCACATATTATATCCAGCCAGCCGAAAGATTCAATAAAACCAAAATCAACAATTATTCGGCAGATTGTTCAGCCAGTTCAGACTGATACAACATCTGTTTGCAGCAGGAACGGTATTTCCGATGTAACATTTTACGATATAAATAATTTTATTCGTAGAATAGGATATGGCTCATATAAGCAGTTCCCTTACAATTTTATTGAAAAAGAAAAACAGCAGCAGACGGAGGATAAAGTTATTCTTATAAAACATCTTAAACCGGGCATTGAACTACCTTCTCATCCCCTTCATACTGACTGGATGATTATGATAATTATTGTTGCCGCTTTATTATATTCTTTGGTTATTAATACATCACGGAATATTTCACATGGTTTTGCCAGATTCTTTTTATTCAGGGGAATAAATGATCCTGTTTCGCGCGATCTTGGTGGTTTATTTCATTGGCAATCAACGATTCTGAATCTTATTTCATTTCTTATACTTGGGTTGTTCGGTTACTCAGCAATATCATATTATAAACTTATACCCGCAGGATTTAAAGGAATAATAATATGGTTGATAGTTCTTGGAATAATTAGTCTGGCCGTAGCATTAAGACATATTACATGTGTTTTGACCGGGGCTGCAAGCGAAGAACGTGAGGTTTTCAGGAAATATCTGCTTGCCATTTATCAGTCATACAGATTTGGAGCCCTTTTTATTTTTATCATTATTGTTCTTATGTCATATACCAGATTCCTTCCGGTAAATTATTTTGTAGAAGCAGGAATTATTGTGTTGGGTATAATGTATCTGATAAGGGTTATCCGGTTATTGATAATTTTTCTAAACAGGAATATTTCAATATTCTATTTGATTTTATACCTTTGTGCGCTGGAAATTCTGCCTGTTTTGATAATTGTAAAATATTTAGCAGGTCTTGTTTAGATTGGCTTGGGTTACTTTGAGAGTTGAACTTAAACTTTAAAGAGTTGAAAATAAAGAAGATTTTAGTATCGCAGCCAGAACCCCTGAATCCGAAATCTCCATATTTCGAACTGGCAAGAAAGTATAATCTAAAAGTTGATTTTAAGCCGTTTAATCAGGTTGAGGGCATATCATCAAAAGATTTCCGTCAACAAAAAATCAACATACTTGATTTTTCGGCAGTGATCTTCACGAGTAAAACCGGCATCGATCATTTTTTCAGGATCTGCAGCGAGCTCAGGACAGTAGTCCCTGATACAATGAAGTATTTCTGTATTACAGAAAATGTTGCATTTTATCTTCAGAAATACATTGTCTACAGGAAACGTAAGATATTTCACGGGAAAGCCAAGTTTCAGGATCTTATTGATGTAATAATCAAACATAGGGAAGATAATTTCTTTGTGCCTCTCTCTGTACCGCATAATGCTGAAATTCCTGAATCACTCGATAAGAATAATATCAGTTATACAATCGGTACCTTGTATAAAACAATAAGCACTGATTTTTCTGATATTAAAGAATTCGATTATGATATTCTTGTCTTTTACAGCCCTTCCGGTATAAAATCATTGAAAGAAAACTTCCCGGGTTTCGTCCAGGGAGATATAAAGATTGCAGCGTTTGGTCCGACAACTGCCTGTGCCGTGGAGAGTGAAGGATTGAGACTCGATATTAATGCCCCAAATCCTAAAGCCCCTTCAATGACAATGGCTCTTGACGATTTTCTAAAAGAATACAATAAAAATTTAAGGTAGTTATTACCATACCGATTTATCCAGAACTAGTACGGACGTTGCATGCAACGTCCGTACACATATAAAATGAATACCTTTAGAGAGACCTTTAATAAGTCTGAGAGACTCTGCAGCAGGAAAATCATCGAAGCACTGTTTGAAAACGGAAATATTTTTCATACCTCCCTTTTTAAGGTAGTGTGGTCAAAAAATCATGTCCTGCCGGCTGGTCCGGCACAGGTAGCTTTCAGTGTTTCAAAAAGGGGGTTCAGACTGGCTGTTACCAGAAACCTTGTAAAAAGAAGAATGAGAGAAGCTTACAGGAAAAATAAAAAATCTCTCTATGATTATCTTATATCGCAAAACATTCAGATTGCATTTGTTGTTATTATCAGAGGAAATTCTGTTCCGGATTATATAATTATTGAAAGAGAAATGAAAAATGTACTAAACAAACTTAAAGTTCTCACAAATGCTAATTCAGAAACCGGAATTCCGAATATTGAAAATGCAGCTGTATGAAGTCGAAGCATTTATATTTCTTATTTTTTTTTATTTTCGGGCTACAGGCTTCCGTTTCTTTGGCAACAAAATATGTTAAATTTGTCTTAATTGTTTCTTTATCAAAACTCTTCCCGTTTTTTCTTTATAATTTCGCCCTCCTTAATTAAGTAATATTGGTTATGAAAAAGATACGTTTAACCAGAATGATAATTGTTTTTTCCCTGTTACTGGTTGCAGGAGTAAGTACAGGTTTCCTGGTCAACCAGGAGAGCAGGGATTTCAAAATTGCTAAAAATCTCGACATATTTTTCTCTCTTTTCAGAGAACTTAACACTTTTTATGTGGATCCTATTAACCCTGATAAATTGATAAAAGTGGCAATTGACAATATGCTTAAAACGCTCGATCCATATACTGTTTACTTTCCCGAATCAGAAGCTGATGAGTTTGCAATACTTACAACCGGTCAATACGGAGGAATAGGATCATTGGTAAGGGCATCAGGTGATTATGTTGTTATAAGCGAAGTATATAAGGGATTCCCGGCTGATAAGGCAGGAATTAAACCAGGAGATATTCTGAAAAAAGTTGATGGTACATCACTAAAGGGTCTGCCAACTGAAAGCGTAAGTGAAAAACTTAAAGGGGATCCCGGAACTGCTTTAAATATTACAGTTGGCAGAAACGGCAGAGATACTGACTATCTCATTAAACGGGAAAAGATAATTCTGCCACCGGTACCCTATTACGGAATGATTGATTCAAAAACCGGGTATATACGATTTACTAATTTCACTCAAAACTGTATTGAAGCTGTAAAAAGTGCCCTGATTGATTTAAAAAGCCAAAATGCTCAACAAATTATTCTCGATCTGCGTGGAAATCCAGGCGGATTACTTACCGAAGCAGTTGAAATTGTAAATCTTTTTATACCGGAAGGAACTGAAGTTGTTTCTACCAAGGGTAAAGTTAAACAGTTCGATGAAGACTTTAAAACTACAAAACAGCCGGTTGATGATAAAATACCTCTTGCATTGCTGATCAACAGAGGGTCCGCTTCTGCCTCTGAAATTGTAGCCGGTGCAATTCAGGACCTTGACAGAGGTGTGATTATTGGCCAGAGATCATACGGAAAAGGGCTGGTTCAGATAACTCGTCCCCTGGTTTATAATACCCAGCTCAAAGTCACTACTGCAAAATATTACATCCCAAGCGGAAGGTGTATCCAGGCACGCGATTTTTCACATCCAAATGAGGATGGAAGCGTTGGTATTATTCCTGATTCGCTGATCTCGGAATTTAAAACCAGGAATGGCAGAATTGTTAAGGACGGAGGCGGAATCACCCCTGATATTGAAGAAGTACCGCCGCCACTCAGTCAGATATCATCGGAACTCTATGTCAG
>WSSedB1CaDRAFT_10001079_pt1 | contig 10754 bp, 11 predicted proteins | sample WetSurSB1Cattail_FD_9460 | JGI IMG/M metagenome (IMG submission 9460)
TGGCTGCCGAGGGAGAAGCCCGCGGCAGCGTCTATGGAAAGAATCGCTATTATGACCTTATTGGGCGGGTAAAGTTCAAGCCGTACGGTCCCGTCTTCGCCGCCGCCGGTTATAGATACGAAAAGGTCAATATCGACAGGGATGATATCAAGGCCGACACCAGTTTCGGCGGACCATTCGGCGAAATCGGAATTGAATTCTAATCAATTCCGGATGAGTTCGTCGTCAGTAGTTGGGGTACCCCCAACACTTCGTGCAATGAGGGGCCATCTCCTTCCACCATTTTGGGGTGAACCCAACATTCATGTCACCAGGTATCAAGTAGCTGGGAAAACATTGAGTTTTCTGAAAGCTTTACCTCCAACGGCTTGAGGGTCTGCCGCGCGGTGGCGGAGCGAAGCGTATAGTGGCCACCCGCTCCCACCGCGAAAAGCACAACTGGGGAAATTCTTGCGGCTTCGTGTACAGAGACTTTGAATGACTCAGCCCCATCTTGCAGTGCTTGCGTCTGCATTAAAAACTTGCTCCTTGTGCCAGTAGATGACGATACGGATAACACCGTGGGTGGAGAGCGGGGTTCACCGCTCCACCGCCCAGGTTGGTTATATACGGACTTTTCTCCAATACCATATTAACCACCATTTAAAAATACCAATTCGCCCCAATATAAACTTATACAAAGAAGTTTATATTCAGCTTCTGGGCCTTACCGTCCTATTTTTTCCGCTTCGTGAGCCGACCCCTTTTATGGTTGAGCTTCAATTCAAGCTGCTTCCATGTGAATTCAACTTCGTATGATCCGCAGTTTGCCACAACTATGTCATGGGCTTGTTTGCATGTTTTGGAGCATGTGGCGCAAAGCTTATTGTCTTTTGGTTTAACAACTGCCTTTTTCATCTGCCAATTCCCTTGTCTCTTCAGCTTGCTTTAATCGATGAAGCGCCCAAACTCGCTTGACCTGGCTGACGCTGCACCCTGCCAGCTCGGCAGTACGAGCAATCGTCTGTCCGGAGTTACGCAACGCAACGATTCGATCATGGGTCGCTTCATCGGCTTGCCGGCCTGTGTACTTGCCGGCTGCTTTGGCAATTTGAACGCCCTGGCGCTGGCGATCGCGGCGAGTTTCGTAATCGTCGCGAGCCATCTGTAACGCCAGCTTCAGCAAAAGCTCCTGAATAGATTCCAGCACGATCTTGGCTACACCATCGGCCTCCGCTGCCAGATCCGACAGATCCACCAACCCCGGCACGGCCAACCGCGCACCTTTGACCCGAATTGAAGCAACAAGTTTCTCGGCTTCGGCCAGTGGCAGTCGGCTAATACGGTCAATTTTTTCAGCAACCACCACTTCACCGTGCTGTAGATCCGAGATCATCCTGAGAAGTTCGGGCCGGTCTGCGCGAGCGCCGGAAGCCTTTTCGCGATAGACTCCAGCGATGTAGTAGCCAGCCGCCCGAGTGCTGTGTTCAATGTTTTCCTGGCGGGCGAGATCCTGCTTGTCAGTGCTTACCCGTAAATAGATTCGAGCAACTTTCATATTTTATGGCCAACTTGGGTATAGTCCATTTGGCCTATAATAAAGAGGATAGCCAATAAGTCAATTACCAATGTTATTTGGCCATGGTCAATTTGGCTATTTATATTGGCTATATCTCTTCACAATGACCCCATTCTAACGGCTTACGAAAAGCTTATGTATGCTTTCTGTTCCACGGCACCTCAAAACCCAGCTTTGTGAATCTAAAGATTTTATTATAGTTGTGATTCATGAAAGTTGAGTTTTTATAAATTTAGTCTAATATTATATTGGATATGTGGCTGAACACAAATCACTGGAATCATCACCAGGAGGTTATCATCGCTATTGATTCGAAAATGAAAATTGCGTTTTTCAAGATGGCAGTAGAGATTACTAAAGCGGCGGCTGGGGGCGGTTCGACTGGTTCTGCCCATGGTCCGGGCTTGGCTGATGTACTTGAAAAGTACTTATACCAAGTTGGCTGAACTCGTCGAGAACGCAACTACATAGAGGTAAATCCAAAAAAGAGGGACACAGTGGAATTCGGTAAAAAAATCGTACAATACTAAAAATGTTTGCCCAAAATTCAGGGGGTTCGCATGTCACCAGATGAGATCATGATCAGCCTACTTAAGGAGTTAACTAACTTATTGAATTTTGGTCAAGTTGCCAACACTTGCGTGCTATATATTCCGTTTTTTCTGAAGCGACCCCTTTTGAGTCAACCATGATCAGGTGTGCTTATACTGTGCATGGAAAGCACATGAGAGGAGTGTGCCATGAAGAGATCCCAACTTACCCTCTCCATTCTGCCATTAATCCTGGTAGCTGTTCATAGTATTTTTATGGTGGCACAAACGTTTTCCGCCGAGCCCCCAAAAGATCCAATCATTGTGGCCGAGACCGGCATGCACTTTGCGACGATCGACCGTATCGCCAGCGATGCCTACGGCAAGTGGCTTGTGACCGCTTCGGAGGACGAGAGTCTGCGTGTCTGGGAGCTTCCTGTCGGGAAACTTTTCAGGACCATCCGTCCCCCCGTTGGAATGACGGGTGACGGAAGACTCGCAAGTGTTGCCCTCTCTCCCGACGGCGCAACTATTGCCTGCGGAGGATACACAGGAACCGAGTGGGATAAGACATATTCCATTTACCTTTTCAATCTGGCGAGCGGTAAGATGATCGGCAGGTGTACCGGTCTGACAAATGTCATCAGACACATCGCTTTCTCCCCTGACGGCCGTTTTTTGGCTGCCACACTTTGGGGGCAGAACGGCGGCGTCCATCTCTTCCAAACCAGCAACTGGTCCCAGACAGGTGAAGACAGGGAGTACGGCAACCACAGCGTATCCGCCCACTTCAGCCGGGACAGCAGGCTCGTTACCACCTCTTTCGACGGCTACCTCCGGTTGTACGAAGTTGGGACGGAGGGCTCGCTACGCCTTACTGTTAAGGTCAAGGCGCCGAACGGTAATATTCCTTATGCCGCCAGATTCTCGCCGGATGGAAGCAAGGTGGCGGTCGGTTACCATGACACCGCCAGCGTGTCGGTCCTCTCAGGCCGGGACCTCTCCCTCCTCTTTTCACCGAATACCAGCGGGGTGGATAATGGCGCATCGGGTAGTATCGCTTGGTCTAGCGATGGCCGCTACCTCTTTGCGGGTGGAACTTACCGAAAGATAGTCGATGGTGACTGGAATGTTATCATCCAGCGCTGGTCCGATGGTGGCCGTGGGATACGCAGCGACTTTGCCGCTGCCGACAACACAATTATGGACCTGGCCCCCCTACCGGACGGCCGCGTTGCCTATGCATCGTTCAACCCGGCAATTGGCATTCTTGATCAGACCGGTAAGCGCATCCTCTTTGTTCCGCCCCCTACTGCAGACTTTCGAGACAATGGTGATGGATTCCGCGTCTCAAGTGACGGCAGTAAGGTCAGTTTTAGCTACGAGAAATGGGGCAAATCCCCCGCCTCATTCGACCTTAACAAAAGGGGCCTGACCCTTGGGAAACCTGATGCCAGCCTGAAACCACCTCTCACCATGACAGACGGACTCACTATAACTAATTGGAAGCATTCCTGTGAGCCGAAGCTGAATAACGTCCCGCTTCAGCTTGAAGAATTCGAACGGTCTCGCTCCCTTACCATAGCACCGAATGGGAAATCATTCATCCTCGGCACCAGCCTGTATCTTCGCCACTACGACCACCAGGGAAACCTCATCTGGAAGACTGCCCTTCCTGGCGAAGCTTGGGCCGTGAATGTGACCGGTAACGGCTCCATTGCCTTAGCCGGCCTTGGCAATGGCGCCATCCTCTGGGTTCGAATGAGCGACGGTAAGTGGATATTCGGATTCTTCCCCCACGCCGACAAGAAGCGATGGGTACTCTGGACCTATTACGGATACTACGATGCATCCGTAGGGGGTGAGGACTTCATCGGCTGGCAAGTAAACCGCGGCAGGGATCAAGCCGCGGATTTTTTTCCAGCCTCCCGGTTCCGCGACACCAATTACCGTCCTGACATATTCGCCAAAATTCTCGTGACCCTCGATGTTGACGAGGCAGTGCGTTTGGCCAATGCAGTGCGTGGAGTAGCTAAGGGGGCTCCGACCATCACCCAAATCCTTCCTCCAGTGATCGAAATTCTCGATCCTATCGAAAGCAGTATTTCCACAACATCACAAACTGTGACACTTCGCTACAGGGTTCGCTCTCCTTCCGGCGCTCCGGTCAACAGCGTCCGTGCCTTGGTCAATACCCGTCCTATTCCTACACCAAAGGGTATTCCTGTAGCGTCTGGGGAGAAAGATGTCGGGGAGGTTACCGTTACTGTTCCTGAGGAGGATTGCGAGATAGCCCTGATTGCCGAAAACCGAAATGCATCTTCGGTCCCTGCCACCATTCGGGTCCTCTGGAAGGGAAAACCGTTAGCCAAACGCTCCTTGCCCCGCCTCCTCATGCTTGCCGTTGGCATTGGAAAGTATGAAGACGATTCCCTTAAACTCAATTTTGCCGCTAAGGACGCTGACGATTTCGTTTCCGCCTTTAAGCAACAAGAGGGCCTTCTCTACAGTAAGGTCATAACCAAGGAAATTACCGACACAAAAGCAAAAAAGGACAACATCCTCGATGGACTTGAATGGCTCAAGAAAGAGACTACCAGCAGAGACATCGCCGTCATATTTTTGTCTGGTCATGGGACCAATGACCAGGCTGGACAATACTATTTTCTCCCCCAGAACGCTGCCATCGACAATTTGACCCGGACAGGATTGGAACTCTCAACTATCAGGAACACAGTTGCATTTATATTGGGAAGGGTGCTGCTCTTCCTCGATACATGCCATTCGGGGAGCGTTGATTTCAATGGGATCGTCAACACGTTGACCGGGTCCGGAGTTGGGGCGGTGGTCTTTGCATCTTCGGCTGGAAACCAGAAGTCATGGGAACGAGAAGATTGGAAAAATGGTGCCTTCACTAAGGCGTTGGTGGAAGGACTCAATGGTGCAGCCGACTACAAAGGAAAAATTACCATCACTAGTCTCGACCTTTATGTATCGGATCGTGTCAAGGAGCTTACCGCTCAAAAACAGACTCCGGTAGTAGGCAAGCCGACAACAATTCCTGATTTTCAAATTGCCGAGAAGAAAAAAGGGAAATTTCCTGGATCGATGTAAGACCAAGAAAGGAAAACGTTATGGCTTCACATGAAACCAATGACAAAAAAAATGGGCACTTGAAGCGTGTGGGAGGAATGACCACATTGCTTGCGGCAGTAATTCTCATCATCCTTAACAAAATCTTGCCCTTGGTTCCCCCACCTGCACTGGCAACGTCAGCGGTGCTCCTGGCATTACTGATGGCAGTGATCCTCAACGTTCTCATTGAAAGGAGGAAAGGATGAAGTTTCAGATCAAAAGTTTATTCAGGATATTTGCTGTTTTGATGTTGTTTACGCTGTTTATCGTTGCTTGCACTCATAAAGTAGTGCTAAAAACAGCTCCGGCTCCAACCGCAGAAGAACCAGCTCCAGCTCCAGCTCCAGTCGAGGAGCCTGAGACACAAACTAAAGGGACAGTTTTGTACCATGTTTGGGGCGCTCTCGGTTATTATGGTATGGAGCAGAAAGAATACCCCGGATATTCGATCTACACCTATGTACTATTTAATAGCAATTTGCCGGATGCCGAATCTGTTGAGGGGAGAAGGTATGACGCTATTCTAAGAGCTGTACTCCAGGACGTAATGCCACAGCAGATAGGGAACAATGCCGGATGGCCCAAGAATGAAACCAACATTTTCTGTATCCCGTTCGTGACAAGGTTCCCTAAAAATAATGACGCTCTGTACAAATACTCTTTCAAGCTATCCCAGGAATACCTGGCAGTTCTCCAAGGTTCTGCCACAAAGAATAGCGAATTATTCAAACGTTTGGCGCATAGGCCTGGGCCCTTCCTTATCTCACTCTACGAGCCTATGACAAGGCTGCAAGGTAAGAACGTCACCAAAATGCTCTACCTGGATCTGACCGATATGCCAGCGGATGGAATGCGACAGATACTAGATGCCTACAAGCAGCGACTAGGCGATGAACCCATTATAAATGTGGAACGACTAAGAGAATCGCTGAAAATAACCCTAATGAGATACGCGTTGCTAATCGACGAGAACCTGAGGATCGTCGATGTGGCGTTTGCCAGAATCAAATGATTACTGGGCTGCTACGCTGGATGATATCCGTAATGGCATGACCAGTTCACATTTAATCATCCGTATATTTGCCACCGGCATATTCTTGCTTGTGTCTTGCGCATTTCACCACAAAGACGGTCATCTGCAATCCTTTTGTGCAAAAACACGTTTTTGTGAGTAAGCATCCCCCACCAAAGGTGGGGGCTTTCAAAATCGTGATCCGCTCAAAGCGGTTGTTCAAAAGATTATCTGACCACTGTTGGTGGTCATCCTTCGGTCAATAGCGTCAGTTGATCCAAACGATTGTCTTCGTGTTCCTGTTTTAGTATGTACTCACGTATCGACTCTTCATCTACTCCAACGGTGGATACGTAGTAACCGCGTGCCCAAAAGTGCATCCCAGTGTAGTTTTTGCGCTGACCAAGATAAGTTCGGGCAACATAAATTGCACTTTTGCCTTTAATGAAACCAATGACCTGAGCAACGGAGTATTTTGGTGGTATCAATATCAACATATGAATATGATCTGGACATAGATGGCCTTCCAAGATCTTGCACTCCTTTTGCCGAGCTAACTCATGCAAATATTCCGCAAGATCTTTACGAATACGGCCATACAGCACCTTCCGACGGCATTTCGGAATCCAGACTACGTGATACTTGCAATCCCACTTCGAGTGACATAAACTTTGTGAGTCGTCCATTGAAGCCTCCTTTTCGTGTACTTTGAGCGGTTCACGTTAGGGAGGCTTCTACATTTTTCAGGAACTGTCAAACTTTGTGAGTCCCCCGGCAAAGCCGGGGGTTTACTCAAAAGAAATTATTCATGGATTTTTGGATAGGTTTTGCGGACAGAAAAAGTGAATATTTACGGTGGAAGAAAAATATATAAATGTTGTCCATAAAACGAGGGTTTTCTGGAAGATATTTGCAGTTAATTCGGGTTCGTTGTGGATGATTGCAGGTCTGAATTTATGATTGCAGGTCCGTGCCCGGAAGATTGCAGGTCGTTACGCCTTTAGCAAAGATGAAGCGTATGAATACCTAATCGGTGAAAATAAAAAACGCAATGGGTACGACAAAAACACATTCGTCCAGGTCAGATTCTGGGATTTTGTCATCAAGGATGGAGTCTGTACGAACTCGCTTTTGTGAAGTCAGTGTGCACTTACTTCATGCAAGCCTACTGGAAACGGTCAACAAAGGAGGGAAACAGTATCCATCTGGAAGAGTCACTCAAGCACGAAATCACGGGCAAAGAGCACACATCTTCCACGGTATGTTTTGCCGCCCGACAAAAAGCTAAGATCAACAAGTTGTATGTCTGCCTGAAAAACGATGATGAGATTGCTAACGAAATATATTTGAGTGGCCGTGAAGCGATCATGCTTGATGTTGCGATAGGGAAGGCCATCACATTATTGAGGCCTGAGACGATCAGAAACACTGAGGCCGCAATTCTAAAACTGGATGAATATTCAATTTAAGTCCACTCGCCAATATATGTTTCTGGTTGTGCTAGATATTTATTTTGCTATTCTTAAAAAATACTTAAACCATCAGTCCAACAGGGGGGCCAGTGGAATTTTTTCCTGAACAGATTCTGTCTCTTAGTGATGAGATGGCCATAGAAATTCTAAAGAGTTTTGCGAAAGCGCAGCTGCGGAGACATCAATTCCAACCTGAGATACACCGAAGTATGATTGAAGCGGCGGCAATTGCACTTGGAGTAAAAGAACCACCGTTATCTATGCCAGGAGAGGGGGATGTAGCCCGCCAAGCCCTTCAGTTACTTGTTCAAGACTCAAAATTTAAAGATGCGATTATTTCGATGGTTGAGGCTAATTCCAAGGGAGAAAAATTTCTGGGAGTCGCCGAAACCATTACCTTGGTTACCGCAGCTCTTGTCGTCTTACAGTCTCACGTGCAGTTTGAGCGGGGCAAAGACGGTCGGTGGACAGTGAAGGTTGAGAAAAAACCAACAAGCAATGAGCTCCTGAAACCATTGGTTCAAAAGCTATTGGCACTGGTCGGATCCGGTACTTTAGGCCCCCCATGACAACAAAGAGGCAATGCATACGCTGGTGATACGGCATATTGGCGGAAGCGATCCGCCGCAGTTTATGATAATGCGTCTCCGAGATGGCAAGAGCACGGATGGTGCTGTAATTTTGTCTCCAGCTGTCTATCCTGTGGAGGGTTTTCCAAACAGTAACCTTTTGCGAGAGTTGGGCTGGTACCAGGAGCAGTTTCTCGACTACCCGTTTCCTCCTGAGACCGACCATGCTGAGCATGTTCTGTCTGCTCTTCGGAAATGGGGTGAGGAAGTTTTTGACAGCCTCTTTGGCAGCATGCAAGGGCGTGATTGGTTTAACGAGGCTACACACAATGGTCACGACAAACTCCATCTTCAGGTCTCAAGTGATGACCCTCGTATTCTTTGCTGGCCATGGGAGGCAATACGCGATCGCCAAACCGATTGCTTGGGTCTCTTTTGCCCTATTGAGCGAAAGATAAACCAGATTGCAGATCCCCTGCCGCTTCCCGAAAAGCTCCCAAAGGACCGGATCAACATCCTACTGATAACAGCCCGACCTTATGATAACGATGTCGGTTTCCGTTCTATCTCACGTATTCTCGTTGAGCTCATTGAATCACGGCACCTGCCGGCTCGGGTTACGCTGCTGCGCCCACCTACATTTTCCAAACTTCTAACACACCTATGGGAAAACCCTCACACGTATCACATCCTCCATTTTGACGGCCACGGCAGCTATGGTTCACCCGCTGAACCGACTCCAAGCCGTCATAACTTCAAATCTCTTGAAGGGAAACTTGTTTTTGAAGGCGATGATGGCCTTGCTGACTTCGTGCTGCCTGACCAACTTGCAGCACTCCTTCGTGAGCATCGCATTCCTGCTGTCGTCCTTAATGCCTGCCAATCGGCAATGGTTGATGATCAGGCAGATAGTGTATTTGCCTCAGTAGCCGCATCTTTACTGAAAGCCGGAGTTCGTTGTGTTGTTGCAATGGCCTACTCACTATACGTGAGTGGAGCTCAACAGTTTCTTTCGGCATTTTATCGTCGCCTTTTCGATACAGGGTCGATTCCGGAGGCGGTGCGAGTTGGCCGTCAACAGATGTTTCAAAACGCCAATCGGGTCTGTGCAAGGGGAACATATCCGCTTAGGGACTGGCTGGTTCCGGTAGTCTACGCGCAGGATGAACTGGATTTTTCATTTACAACAAAGGCTGTTCCACCCGCTGCAAGTGCCATAAATAATGTTAACCTTCCCACAGAGGCACAAGATAACCAAAACCCCTATGGCTTCATAGGTCGTGACAGTGCTCTTTTGGCATTAGAACGTGCAATGCGACGGTCTGCAGCTGGAGTACTGATCAACGGAGTGGCTGGATCGGGCAAAACCACTCTCGCGCAGGGATTTCTCCAGTGGCGACAAAAAACAGGGGCAGGGGAAAAAGGATACTATTGGTTTAGTTTCAATCAAATCTTCAGCGCTGAATTTATCTTCAACCGCCTAGGAGAAGCAATCGTTGGAGAAAACTTCAACTCAATTCCTCTTGCGCAGAAAGTTGAGGATCTGTCAAAACTGCTGAAGGAACACAGTTTATTAATTGTCTGGGACAATTTCGACTCTGTTCGTGGCTTGGAGGGAACAAAGAGGGTGGGAAACCTCTCCTTTGAGGACCAACTGCTGCTCAAGCGCTTTCTGGAAGAGCTCCGCGGTGGGGCGAGCAAGATCCTGATCACAAGCCGCGGAGAGGAAGATTGGCTTGGGGCCGCAAATCTCTATAAAGTACCATTGAGAGGGCTTCAGGGCGAGGAGAGATGGGAGCTCTGCCGGATCATCTTAAATGACTTGGGTAAGAAAATCGACCGTACCGACACCCAATTGGTCCAACTTATGGACGCTCTCGACGGTCATCCTCTCATGATGCGGATAGTGCTTCAACTTTTAGAAAAAAAGACTCCTGGATTTCTGTTAAACGCCTTAAAAAAGGGACTTAGTGATATCAGTATAGTCGGTGATGCATCCTCGGATAAGCTTCAGTCTGCACTGCGACTCGCAATAAAATCAGTACCAAGAGACTTGCGGCCGCTATTAATCCCACTTTCTTTGAACGAGCGGTTTATTTTCAGGGACGCTTTGGCCCAGATAGCTTATCAGGAAGATAATAAATATTGGACAAGTATAAAAATTGACTCTTTCTTTCGGATCATGAAGGTAGCTGGCCTTGTTCAAGAGATGTCCGAAGGCGTTTTCGAGCTTCACCCAGCCATTTCAAGTTTTCTCCGGAGCACGCATAAAAATACTGAAGAAATGATGGCGTGGACATGGAACTTTGTGGCAGCTTTTGCTGTTTTCTTCAAATCGTTAGCAAATTTACCCTTCCATGACCAACGCCCATATTTTTATTAAATCTTGAAAAACCCCGTCCTCTGGGCGGGGTCAGAGGCATTAGGCTCTGCCTGTAGGATGGGTTTATGCTGCTTCATCTTATCAGTGGCCTCTGA
>WSSedB1CaDRAFT_10001080_pt1 | contig 10753 bp, 17 predicted proteins | sample WetSurSB1Cattail_FD_9460 | JGI IMG/M metagenome (IMG submission 9460)
CCCTCTCCGCGCTCAATGGCGGCCACGGCGGCAGCCTCGTACGCCTTCCAGAGTTCGGGCACGGCGGGGTTTGCCTCCCGATACTGTCGCACCGCGTTGCTAGATTGAGTGAGGGTGAGTTTCAGCCGGTACATCTCCCAGGCGGTCGATTGAAACTTCTCCCCGCCGATGCCCATGCCGAAGCCGCACCCAAGGACCTGCGCCTTCCCGAGTTGCCGCTCCGGGCTCTCATCGTTAAAGTCTCTATAGGGACGCCCAGTATTGGCGGCGGCCATGTAGATGTAGGGGTCCTTGCCCGAACGCAGAATCTTTAACCCCGGCAGGTTGTCGGCCAGCCACCAGAGCACGGCAACCTCGATCTTCGAAAAGTCGGCTACGAAGAGCTCCCATCCGGGCGAGGGGATAATCATGTTCCTAAGCAACGACGAGAAAAGCATCGACAGAGAGGGTCCATACAATAGACGTAGGGTATCCTCATCACATTCAAGTACGTTGTCGATCGCCGCGTAGGGGCGGTCCTTCGACACCTTGATGACCCCTCGGGGGAAGTTGTGCGGCTGGATTCCCGTCCCAGTGTCTCGCCCGGTGGACGCGCCGTGGTACATGAGAATGTCCCGAACGCGCCCATCGTCGTTTACACGGTCAAGAAACCCCTGATATTTTTTAGTCGACGTTTTTGAGAGCGCCTTTCGAATCTCAAGTAACCGATGCATGTCCGGGGAGAGATCGAAATCCTCGAGTTTGTCTTCAACGGTCTTGGCCCTTAGGTTGGGGAGTTTTACCCCCTCGAGTTCAAGAAAAGAGAGAATCGATTTGATAGCACCCGGCTTTGAAACGAGCCCCATGGTGAGCGTGTCGAGCTCCTTCAGGCGAGCCTTGCTCTCGGCTTCCATGATGACCAGAATCTTTCGCACCAGGGGGACGTCAATCGTGAGCCCTCGCCAGTTGAGACGCTGATTCTGATGCCAAATTTCGAGCTCCTCTGGCGGCAAATCAGGGAGTGCCTTGTCGAGCGCCTCTTCGGCCTCGACGTCCTTCACGCAGTATCGGTAAAGAGTGTCCCACACTTCGGGGGCCGCTTCGGGCTCGAGAAACTTCGGCGGCTCCTCAATGCAAATTTCGCAGTCGGCATCGTCGGAACATTCCTTTAGTTTCTTCTTTTCCCATGCCTTCCATTCCTTCGTCGGCTTGCATGTAGCCATCATCGCGACGTAGCCGCGTCTATCTTTTTGAACTGAAAGTTTCATTGCTTCGCCAGCGCCGGCGAGATTCCGTGGCAACGCACACGCGGCAGCCTTGGCGGCTGTACACCTATAGTCCTGATGCGGAATCATCGGCCAGCCGTATCGTTTCACTAGAATGTTGGTGTAGATTGAGCGCTCGAAGAAGGCATTGTGGGCCGAGAATTCGTATTCCTCGTCGAGGTAGCCGGACCATTCCTGACGGAATTTTTTCGGCAGGTCATCCCATTGACGATTTATTTGCTCGAAGGTGAGTAACTTCGTGCCCTTCGAGACGGGACTTTTCCACGCGAGGCAGGTCGGTATCGTCGACGGGTCGAGAGAGTATTTGAACGCGCCGGCCTTCTTTAACTCGCAGGCAGAACGCGTCTCGAAGTCGAAGGTCAGTCTCATTCTCGCCAAAGTTCCACCTCAATGACTGGTGCAACCCTGGCCTCTCGATTCGCCTCTGTCGACGGAAGCGCCTTAACGTTATATCTCAGTTTCGGAATATAGATCCAACCAAGACTTTCGGCTCTAGCGAGAATGCGTTGGATGACATCGGAGATTGCCTGAACGTTTTCCTCAGACTGCGGGATGCCGTTCTGTTTCCTCAAGACGATGAAAGTGGCACGCTGGACGGCACGATAGAGCCGACGTTTGTTTTTGTCCCGCCGTTGCCGACGAGTACGCATTCGGTGCCGTTTAGTGGGGGAACTTATAGTTAGTGTCTTCGAAAAGCTCCCTCTCCTCGACGGCTTCCACGTCAATATCCGTTCCATATTCTTCATTCAATCTTTCAGCCTGCGCCTTGGTGATCTTTCGATCACAGTAGACGCACACCATGTCGGCGCCGAAGTCGCACTGGTCCAGGGAACCGCAGAACTGTTTCATGGAATCTCCCAAAGGGTTTGGAAAGACCACGTACTCCCAGCGTTTCCCTAAATTGTAGCAGACCTTAGTTCGGCTCGGGCGGTTTTACCGTCGATAGTAAAGGAGCCCCGTTTGGTGCGACAAGTCCCAAAGGGTCCTGCGACACCGATGACGGTGCGTCATTGGGAAAGCCCAGCAGCTTTGCGTACTTTTCTTCCATCTTTTTGACGAGTTGGGTAGTGAACTCAACGCCCATTAGTTCTTGAATCTCGTCAAAGCCGGCGTACCCGATGTTGGAGATCATGTACTTCACCAACTGCAAGGACGGCGGCGGCGCCAATTGCGGGCAATGCCCAAGAAAAATACCGAAGCCGTGCCCCTTAAAGCGAATAGCGGTATGTTTTTTCCCACGGGGGCTAAACTTCGCCTCCCGATAGTACATGATCATGCCCGGCCGAATAGGCTGCGGGTCATTCGGACCCGCAGGCGCTACCGGCGGCGCAGCCTCTTTCGTAGGTGCTCCGTTACGATCCATTAAAAATCACCTCCGTCATCATTCTCGTCGTCTTCGGTGTCGTCGGAATCCTCTTCGACCGTCCACGGCTCGAAGACATCCTCGGCGTTCTTTCGCCCACCAAAGGACTTGAACTTCCGGTCCGACTTCTGGATGCCATCCAGAATGAATTGCACACCCTGGGTGCCGCCGAATTCCCACACGCGGCAGAACAGAATCGCCCGAGCGTAGCACCCTGGTGGAATGTCGGACGCCTTCTCGAGGGGCTCCTTATCGGGACCGAGCACCTTCGGCGGCCTGTCTTCGGAGCTCGTCGCCTTGATAGCCCAGTGACCGGCAAACCCCTCCGGGATCTCACCCTTCTTATTGGGGACGTCTCCGTCGTTGACGGGGGAGACTAGTCCCTTCGGCCACTTCTTTTTGTTTTCCCCGAAGGCTACCGTCTTCGCATTGCGAATGACCTGTTTCAACGTGCGAGGTTTCTTCGTCTTCGGACAGACGCCAATAATGTCGTAGTCCTTGGAATAGAGCATCGTCACGGCGTATTTCGGTTTCGCCCCCGGCATCGCGGAGGGTTTAAAGAGCGCCGGGAAGGCCACCCTAAATTCGGGGACAATGATTCTGCATCGGTCCTTATCTGACAGTTCCATGTTTTCTCCTTTTCCGTGTTTTCTGTTTTCTTTCAGTGAACGGTATTTAAATCCCAATCTATTGGCAAGACATTTCCCAACTCGTGGGCGTCAATTTCGGTGGAAAGATGCATCGTTTGAACCGGCTCAAGAAGTTCCATCTTAGCGTCGAAGCCGTCCCCGCAGCGCGCCCAGCCGACGAAACGGGCGACCGCCTTCCCAGTCTTATTGCACCGACAGGTGAAGCCATCCGGGTCAAGACTAAGCCCAATGGTGGCAAGTCGGACCACGAAGAGAGTTCGCACCAATTCGTCGTCGGTCAGTTTCACCAGGGTACTCCGTCGAATGCGTCGGCGACCTTGCCGTAGCTCTTTTCCTGTTTCAGCGGACAAATTGCCTTTGCCTTGCACCAGTGACACCAGCCGCCTTCTTTCAACTCGTCGGGCGAATCCTGTACCTGATGAATCATTTGGTCGAAGACGGTTTCCCAGACACGCAGGTCCTTCGCGGAAAGTTCCCAGAACACGGGGCCGTCGTACCCCTTAATGCGAGGTTGGATGATCCAGATTCGGCAGCGTTTAAAATTCCAGTTGTACTTATGGGCGAGAGCTACCGCGTAGAATAGCATTTGCAAGTTCTCGACCGGTGAGACACCATGCCCGGCACCGTACTTGTAGTCCAGTATGTGGAGCGTTCCCCAGTGCTCGAGCACCGAGGCGTCGAGCGTGCCGAATGCCTCGGGATGCAAGTGATCGAGCCGGACGCGTTGCTCGCAAAGCACCTCGGCGTCGTCGCACCGAGCGGCAAGCGCCATTATAAAATTAACCGCGTTCTCGGCGTGCATCCTCATCTCGTCGTTGTACGGATCACGGGAAAACTTTTCCCATTCCGCGACGGGAAGTTTAAGTCGACGTCTCAGATATGCCTCGAGAACTTCGTGCGCTCTGGTGCCCTCAATCGACCAGATGCTATCCTTGTCGGGCAGACCTTCGGATAACTTAACCGAGCCGGGACAATTACCCCACCGTTCGGCGCCCGAGGCCGAGTACTTCGAGTGAGCACGTTCCGCGTGCGGCTTCGTCGTCATTTAATCGCCCTCTGCGATTGGAAGTACTTCGCGAGATACCCCGCAATGAGCCCGAGCACGAAGCCTTGGGCAATCTGAAACCAAGGCATCGTCAAAGGCGGCGCTGCTACGCAATTCTCCGAGTACATGGACGACCAAAGGTGGCCTGCGATATAGCCGAATGTGAAGACGACGAAGGGTGCTGAGAATCCGACCGCGATCATATATTGGCTGATGGTGCTCGACTTGCCGAAGAAAACGACCAGGATAAAATCGTAAATGGCATATCCAATGGAACCAATCACCAGCGCAAGTCCCACGCCGGTCATCGTATAGTGAACTGCCTGTAACGTGGTATTCATTTGCCGAAGTACTCCTCGGCGGCTTCCTGCGCCTCTTGGACAGTTTCGTAGACCTCGGGAGAGAACTCCGAGTTGGAGACGAAGCTATAACCGTCACCATTCGGGCGCTCAAAAACCGTCGTCACCGTTTTCCGATTCAAGTCCTTGGTGTACCAGTTGCCTCTCGACGATGGCCGCCATCGAACTTCGTTGCCCATGTATCCTCTAGGTACTTCGGACATCTTATCCCCTCCTATAAAAGTTCCCCCGAAACGCTAAGTCGACTTAACGCCTACGGTCCTCGGGAGCACGTACCTTCCAGGGGAGCGCGCGTCGTCCCCCAAAAACCCTACTTCTTATCTTTCGCCTTCTCTGCCTCGAGACTTAGGCGCTGAATCTGCTGGGTACATTGTCCCAGTTGATTCTGCGCTTGAGCCCAGAGTTTCACCATGCTCTTTACGACCTGTTTCGGGTCGGCGCCCTTCTGCCAACTGACCGCAAGTGTCACGGGGTCGATAGAGATCCCTGGTGTCTCGCCCGCAATCTCGATAGGCTGCGGTTTCTGCGGCGGAGGCGACTTGACCTCTTCGAGTTTCTTCGCATCGTCAGCCAGTGCCCCCATGGTGGCGAGCACCAGAATTATGAATAGATGTCGTTTCATTGTCTTATGCTCCTCTCGGGCGGACCGCCCGTTGACTTCATTTCCATTTGCTCGGGCGTCTTCGCCGCCGTCACCACGACGAGCGATTGCTCGTCAAACCAGTAGCCTTCGCGGATCTTCCCGTCCTTGTCGAGATCACGCGGCCTAACGTCGTAACGGACGCACCCATTCACGTAAAAGCAAACGCCGTGGACGGCGCCCTTAAAATCGGAATAGACATCCTGGACGTCGGAGCCCAACGGAATCTTATGCGATTTAGTTTCCATCATCGAGGTATCCATACCTTTCGAATCTCGAGAACTCCGTGGCCGAGATAACCGAGCACGCCGCGTTCCGCTCCTTGATAACTGTCGTATTGCCAAACGGAATCCGTCTGATTGCCGACGCAGGATTCGTAGACGCGGTACACTTCTTTCATTCGAGAGCGCGGTCTAGCCTCTTCGGCGTAGCAATTTACATCCTTCTCTGTTTTTTCCATCATTGGTTATTTCTCCAACTCGGCGTTGGCGAGCTCCACGAAACTCTCGTACTGTTCCGGTTTCAAGTCCTGCGTGGTTTCGACCTTGAAGTGTTTCTTCATGAACTTAAGAACTTTCGGCCGCCCGGTCTTGCCGCCCCAAGCGATGCAAAGTTTCTTAGCCGCGTCGTTGCAATCGTCTTGGGTTAGCTTTTTGCCCTTGCCTTTTTTCGCCGCAGGTTTAGCCTTCGCCTTATGACCCTTCTTTGGTGGCTCCTCGTCGTCTCCGTCGTCCTCTTCTTCGTCGGCGTCCTCTTCGGCGTCCTCGACTTCATCGTCCTCGTCTTCGCCGTCGTCTTCGTCTACGTCGTCTTCTTCCTCGGCATCGTCGTCGTCGTCAAAGGACTTCGCGGACTTTTTTGATGCCGTCGCCTTCTTCGGGGCGAAGTCCTCGTCGTCTTCTTCCTCCTCGTCGGCGTCCTCGACGTCTTCGTCCTCGACTTCGCCGGCGGGAAGTTTCTCCGACAGCGCCTCGAGACGATCCAACTGCGTCGTCAACTTCGACAAGAACTCCTTCGATTCATGCCCCACTAGAAGGGCGATCTCTAACTTTGCCATCTATCTGTCTCCTTTTTGGTTTGAAAAATTCTCAGCATCCGGGCTCACCTTTCTGGTGGCATCAGCCATGCCGGCGTTGTATCCGTCTTGATATCCTAAATCGTAAACGTCTCGAATCATGAGTAGGTAGCGTTCCATGTCGTCCTGGGCGATATCTTTGCCGATTGCCTTTAAAATTTCCATATCAGATCGTTTCACTGCGGCTCCCGTACGGCATAGGTCCAAACCCACGCGGCGTTTTTTGTCATGAATCTTTCGAGAAACCTTCCGAAGTCGGAGCCGCCCAATCCCTTCGCGAAATAGATGGTGAGCATTGCCCGTTGCTTGAAAGCACCATTAGCCATGACGAAATGGTGCGCCTGGTACTCAACGCCGTAGTGATCCACGTAGTACGGAAACGGCTCCGGAATATTTATTTCCTCAATCGTGCCGTCTAGAAGCGCGATTGGCCAGAGGGTGGGGTATTTACCTTTTCCAAGAGGCGGCGAATAGCTATAGCCAAAACGAGATCCGGCTCCGGCATCGATTTTGGTCTCAATTGTTTTGCCTCTGCCCAGCAGGCGGCGAAAAATTCCGTTCCCCATAACCCCTCCAACTCCTCTAAACTCATCTCTCGACAGGCCCCGATACTTCCCAAACGTGCCACTCGAAGCCGCCATCGGTGGCGCTTCCGATATACCTGTCTTTCACGGGGACCGGATGCCCCGTGCCTACGAAATAAAATAAATAACTTTGCTTCGGCTCCTCAGGCAGCACGCACGCCCAGAGGGTTATCATGTTCCCCTGAATGCCGACGCGGACGATCTCAGCACCCGCCGGCATCTCAATTAATTGGTGGATGCCTATCGATTTGGTGATCTGATACTTCCAAATTGTTTTCATCGAGTTCCTTTCCTGGCTCGGTTGTAGGCCTGTTGGCTGGCGGTCGCCCAACGGCAGTTTTTCCGAGAGTATCCTTTGTCGTTATCTATTCGATCGAGAGAATATTTTTTGCTCGGTTTAGAACCCATGTCATGAAAGAAGTTTTGAAACTTTTCCCATCGTTTACAATATGAGATCCCGCGCCCCAAATAATATGGAAAATTCTTTTTCGAAAAACTTCCGCATCTTTGTTTCATTAAATGCCATGCCGTATAGGTCGAAGTTCCTTTGTGTCCGTGAAAGTACGATCCTATCGGTTTATCCGATTGGAGATCGCCGGCTCTTAAGCGCATATAATGTGTGAAGCAATAGCCCAATCTAAGTTTTCCTTTTCGTCGACAAATTTTAACAGCACACTTAACCAATGACTTTTTTCACTCTCTTCTCTTTCGCGAACACGGAAGAGAGGACGACTTCGTCCATCGAATTGGGACAGACTACGTACTCGCATCTCACGAACTCTTTCGTGGACCCCTTCCGGCTGGCTCTTTTTTCACACTGACGGTTAGTTTCATCGGTCCAACTCCACTCAGCAAATATGACGCGATCTGCCCGCTGAAGGTTATGACCCCGCCCACCCGCTGCAATGTTAATGATGAGACAGCGTACGGTCTTTTCGTCGAAGCCTTTGAATGCTCGTTCTCGCTCGTGAGCCGAAATACCTCCGATAACAAGACGAGGCTTGTACTTGACGAGCTCCTCGGCGAGGCGGAACGCGACTTCGCGGTGCCAGCAGAAGACGAGGATACTTTCCTTTTTCTCACGTAGACGCTCCTTCACGTAGTTCGATACCCATGGGACTTTCCTCATGCCGAGCTCGCGGCGAAAGCGGGCGAGGTCTCCTTGAGTATTCGCGTCGGAGAGCTCCACGCTACCTAGATTCTTTCTCTCCCACTTCCTATGCTCCGGTGACCTCACGTCCTCACTCATGTACACCATGGATCGCAGTCGCTCGGGATGCGTCAGGCTCTCCTCGCCGACAAAGTGCATGAAAGTTTTCTGCATCCGGTCGTGGAGCTCGTCCTCGTGGGAGGAGAAATTATACTCCCACTGCCCGCGCTCGTTTGGCTTCGCCCCGCAGTACCTGTAACCGAAGTCATCGCGATCCATGCAGTCTATCGTCTGGGGATCGAGAGCGTAGGTAGGGGCGAATAATTCCATCGGCCGATTCGGCATCGGCGAGCCATCGAGGAAGACGACGTGCCGAGCGTGCTGGAAAATCCCCGGATACGTTTTCTTCCCCACGCGACCTCCGTAGAAGGCGATGGATCTCTCGGCGTCGTGCGTTTTAAATCGGCTGGCCTCATCTACGGCGATGAATTTCCACGCCCTGCCGAGTAGGCCCCGCTGAACCCAGTCACGGGAGAGGAGGGAATCGGGACAAATGATGTAGTCGGCGCGCTCGGGAAAGTTCCACTGATACGGTTTCGTCGGCACGATCCCGATGGTGGGGAAGATGCCGAGCCACTCAGTGAATTTCCAAATCTCCCTCGCCCAATTCAGCGTCAGCGAAGGGGGGACGATGAAAAGTATAGCACCGGGGCCAGGTACTAGGGACGAGGCAATGACGGCTTCGGCGGTTTTCCCCGCCCCCGGTGCGTGAGCTAGATACGACCTCTTGCGTGTCAGTATCCACTCTATTCCCTTTTTTTGGTGCGGATCGAGCGACTTATCGATCCCGCTTAAAGGGAGATGTACGGTCTCGAAGGGGTAAAATTCTTGAAAAGTTTTCTTAAAAAACCGCTCCACTTTCGGCGATGCATCTTTCCGTCGCTCCGTCGCCGCCGCGAGATTGGTGGTGGAAAAGCTATCATGAGGTAGCCGCTTCCACCTCGGATCTTTATACAGCCGTGCGCGCAGCTTTCCATCATCCACCCGAGAGAGGTGAAACGCGCCATCGCGTATAGTCAGATTTCCACCACTTTGTGTCATTGCCCCATGTCCGTTGTTACGGAAAATACTTTTCTCGAAACGTGTGGAAATCTTTCTGCTAAGGTGCTAGGGTTGTCAACGACTAATTAATCCAGACATTTTAATGGGGGCATCATCATGGGGAAGATCAGTCGACCGAAAACTTTCACGGCCTGGCTACAGTCCTACCACGCGCCGACGCTGTCAAAGCTTTTAGGACTAGACAGCGCCACCGTCTACTTGTGGATCGCAGATAAGGAGCGGACGCCGAGGCCCGCTGTTATGCGTCGCATTAAAGAACTCTCCAAAGGTGTCGTCACGTACGAAATGATGATCGACCGGAACGGAAAGTAATCATCTATACATCATTGGGGGGACTGCGCGTGAAAAAAGATTTCGTGCTCGCCGAGGCGCGTCGGCTCTACGACCTGGGATTTGGAATTCACTGGCTGCGACCTAAATCAAAGATTCCTTTGGAGAGCGGCTGGACCACCGGCCCCCGGAAGGATTGGAAACACCTCGATCGAACGTATCACAAGGGATTCAACGTCGGAGTCCGACTAGGAGAGGCTTCGGCTTTTAAGAACTCGTTTCTTGCAGTCATTGATGTCGATGTTAAATCGAAAAACCCTAGACATCGTGATGAGGCTCTTGCCGCCGCGAGAAAAATCCTCGGTGGCAAAAAAGCTCCGGTCGTTAAGTCTGGGCGCGGGAACGGCTCCCGACACTATTATTGCCGCACACGTAGACCTGTCAAGACGTACGATCCGGCTACGAGTACAGAGACGGTCCCCTGTTATCAGCCCTCTAAAAAGGCTTCCCGAAAAGAACTCGAAATCCTAGGGCCGGAAAAGGTCCGCGAGGGAATGCGCCTCTCTGCCGCCTGGCAGGTATCCGTGTACTCCCACGGCAGGCAAGTGGTGCTCCCACCCTCGATTCATCCCGACACGGGGAAGGAGTACTACTGGGGGAGGAGGCTTAAATCGGTGAAGGAGGCCCCTTTGCTACCCCTAGGACGAACGTCTGAGACACCAGGGGTAGATAGGGATATCCCGGTAGTAGGGCAGGAAAAAAGGACGCTGAAGATAAAACCCGTTGACATCGACTGGCTTCCTATATCTCCGGGGAATCTAGCTCTCATCAAAGACTCGACCGATGGCGATAGGTCAGTCGCGATCCTACACGTATCGAAGGCGCTGGCGATGGCCGGCCTTGATGAGGATGAGATCCTCACGGTGCTGACGGATAAGAAAAATAAACTCTCGGAGGTGGCCTACGAGCACGCGAAAACGTCCGACCGGGCGAGAGCCGCCCAGTGGCTCTATAAGTACACGGCCCGAAAAGCCGTCTTCGAAGTCAACGACGTCTCGGAGTACGACTGTCAAACGCCGGCGCCTACGCGATTGAGCGAAGAGGAAGCCGAGCGCATTGCGAATGAATTCGCCGAGGACCGCGACTGGCGACAGGATATAGCGAAGAATCAACAAGGATACCCGCTGAAGACGGTGCAGAATATAGTGCATATAGTGACGCACGAGACGT
>WSSedB1CaDRAFT_10001081_pt1 | contig 10744 bp, 11 predicted proteins | sample WetSurSB1Cattail_FD_9460 | JGI IMG/M metagenome (IMG submission 9460)
GTGAAAGGCGGTACTGCACCTGCTTCAGCGCCTGCTGCTGCGCCTGCTGCTGCCGCTCCGGCAGCTAAGACGCCCGCTGCTGCACCCGGACCGGACCTGGCATCCATGCAGGAAGTGATCCTGATGCCCCGGCTCAGTGATACCATGACGGAAGGGGTCATTGCATCCTGGCATAAAAAAATAGGCGACACCGTTAAAAAAGGAGATATACTGGCCGATATCGAAACCGATAAGGCGACCATGGAACTGGAAAGTTATAAGGAAGGAAAATTATTATATGCGGGCGCAGAAAAAGGTCAGAAAATTGCGGTGAATGATTTACTGGCCATCATTGGCGAAGAAGGAAAAGTAAATGTGCAGATGATCGTGGATGCGGCAAAAAATAAAGGAGGCGCCCCCGCAGCTTCTTCGGCCCCCGTGGCCGAACCCATTACTTCAAAAGCAACACCTGAACCGGCGGCAGCGACTTCACATTCCCTGAACGGCGATGGCCGGATTAAAGCCTCCCCGCTGGCAAAAAAGCTGGCTTCTGAAAAAGGCATCGACCTTACAAAACTGCAGGGAAGCGGAGACTATGGACGGATTGTAAAAAAAGACGTAGCTGAATTCAGCCCGGCTGCTTCCGCCCCCGCAGCTCTAATACCAGGTACGGGTCCGACTGCACCCGCCGGCCAGGTCAGCTTTGATGATGTGCCGGTTTCCCAGATGCGCAAGGTCATTGCGAAAAGACTGGCAGAAAGCAAATTCACTTCCCCGCATTTTTATCTGACCATATCCGTCGATATGGACCAGGCTGTGAGCAGCCGCGTAAAAATCAACGAGACATCACCGGTAAAAATATCTTTCAACGATTTCGTTCTCAAAGCCACCGCACTGGCTTTGAAAAAACATCCGGCCGTTAACAGCAGCTGGATGGGAGATAAAATCCGGATGAATCACCATGTCAATATCGGCGTGGCGGTAGCAGTGGAAGATGGCCTGCTGGTTCCGGTGGTCCGTTTCGCAGACGGCAAATCTCTTTCACAGATATCAGCAGAAGTAAAAGAATTCGCAACAAAAGCAAAAAATAAAAAATTACAGCCGGCCGACTGGGAAGGAAGCACATTTACCATTTCCAACCTGGGAATGTTCGGGATAGATGAATTTACAGCCATTATCAACCCGCCCGATGCCTGTATCCTGGCGATCAGCTCCATTCAACAGATCCCCGTTGTGAAAAACGGAGCAGTGGTTCCCGGCCATGTGATGAAACTGACCCTGAGCTGTGACCATCGTGTAGTAGACGGGGCAACCGGCGCTGCCTTCCTTCAAACACTGAAGGGACTCCTGGAGGAGCCCCTTCGAATGCTTGTCTGACATCGTCACATGTAAGAAGTTCAGAGTACCATTATTTTAGTGCTGGTCTTTTGATTTCCGTTTTCTCCAACCAGGATATAGATGCCGGATTTCAGCGGCGGATTGTCCATTTGCATCACCTGGCTTCCAACACCCAGCCGGACGGACTTAACAACTATTTTGTTTCCATTCAGATTGTACAGGCTGAAAACATAATCGCCCGGTGCACCCGTGTTTACGCGGAAGTATACGGAACTGTTGTTTCCGGTATTGACGGCTTGTACCCGGAAACCACTGACCGGATCAAAAGAGATCATCCGGATGGCCGAATAGGAAATATTCCCGTCTTCTGAAATGATTTGAATGCGGTAAGCATACGTGCCGGATGGACTATTCAGCGGGTCGAAGTATTCAAAATAAGTTTCCGTATTCACCTGGTTTCCGTTGAACTTTTTGATCAGTTCAAAATGTACTCCGTCTGCTGCCCGTTCAATATTCACTGAAGAAAGATTTCCTTCTCCTCCCAGCTTCCAGGAAATATGTGCTGACTGGTTAACGGCATTGACATTAAAATAATCAAACACCAACGGCAAAACCGTTGCACCATTTGCAACAATATCATCATATACAAAACGGTTCAGTCCGCCGGAAGAAGAAGTCGAATGATAACCGTATAAACGAAAGGTAATTTTAGCAGGCAAATTTATAAAAACAACACCCAGCGTGACGGTTTTTGCCGGTGTGCTGTTCAGGGTAAGCACACCGCTTGCAATATCTGTTGCATAAGCATCCAGGCTGCTGCGTAAAGACCAGGTATTCGGTCCTGCGCCGGAAGATCCGGTGGTACTCCTGCGAATCTTCATGACCAGAGACGAAATGGTCAGGGTATTTCCGGGTTTTGGCGTAATGGAAAATTCCAGGTACGCGTTGAGGTCTATGCCGCCGGCAGGCCAGGGTCCTTCCCCGTAATAAACCGTTCCTCCGCTAAAGGCGCCGGTCGTGATGGCACTGCCCAGGGAAGCATTACCCGCCGTGCTATTGGCAGATCCGGTACCGGCTAACATATTGTTGAAAGACCAGGAGGCAACCTGGGCCCTGGTTACAAAAGCTGAAAAAAATAAAGGAACTAAAATAATGCATATTTTTTTCAGCCGGTGGTGCTTCATATGAATTGATTAAAAACATCCTGACGGATGCGAAATCCATACCATGTGATAAATAATTGAATTTCAAATATTTAAAATCCAATTTATCTTCCCGGTCCCGGAAGAATTTCCAAAGGCGGGAGAAACCAATGGCCGGCAGTTCTGTCGGAAGTCTTAAATGTGTTAAGTTGCTAACCAGATTCTTCCTATTTATCAACCCGTATTATAAAGATGATTCAGCGTTCCACGATCCAGTTACTTCGTTTCCATTTTTCCTTTTTCCTCATGCCGGTGTACTTGTTTGCCCTCAGCCAGGTGGTCAGACCGGATGTCGGAAGGGCCCTGCTTATTTTTTTTATCATCCATGTATTGATTTATCCTTCCAGCAATGGGTTTAACAGTTATATGGACCGCGATGATGGCAGCGTTGGTGGACTGAAATCGCCGCTTCCACCCACGCGCCAGCTGCTTTATGTGACCCTTGCAATGGATGCAGCAGCGATCCTCCTGGGACTTTTCATAAGCATTTTTTTTTCAATGGCTGCCATCCTGTATATCGCCGCTTCCCGGGCATACAGCGCCCGGTCTGTCCGTTTGAAAAAATATCCCCTCGCCGGTTACTTCACCGTGGTGATCTGCCAGGGTGCCCTGATATTCTTCATGGTATATCATGGCGCCCATCCCCGGCTCACTCTCAGGGTGCCAACGCTGGGTATGATTTCCGCGTCTCTCCTTATTGGAGGGTTTTATCCGCTCACACAGGTTTACCAGCATGCTGCAGATGCGAAGGACGGTGTCAGGACGATCAGCTCAAAGCTGGGAATTCGCGGCACATTTATATATAGCGGAATTCTTTACGGGATTGCCTATACGGTATTGGGTTTTTATCTTTTAATATCCCTGGAAATAAAAGAATTTTTACTTTTAACAACCTGTATGCTCCCCGTTCTCGTATATTTTACTGTATGGGCGGTACAAGTCTGGCGAAATCCTTTAAGGGCCGATTTCGGACATACGATGCGGATGAATGCAATCGCCTCCTGCTGTACCAGCATTGGCTTTATTCTTGTATTTATGATGCAATACCTGTAAGCTGCATAGAAAACATATTAAAATAACCGATTGAGCCAGATTAAATCCATTGGTACGGCCGTTCCGCAGTTCAAACACCAGCAGGATGAAATTCTATATTTCATGAGCCGTGTTTATGCGTTTAATGAAAAGGAAAGACGAACGCTGAAATATCTCTATCATCAAAGTGGCATTTCAAGCCGTTATTCTGTTTTATCTGATTATAGCCAGGAACCTGCGGCATGGACATTCTATCCGCCTGCTGAAAATCTGGAACCTTTCCCTTCCCTTGAAAAAAGAATGGAAGTTTTTAACGGGGAGGCCGCCGGATTGTCGGCCATCGCCATAAGGAATTGCCTCGAAAACCAGCTGGATCTTTCTGAAATTACCCACCTCATCACGGTGACCTGCACAGGTTTAAGCGCTCCGGGACTGGATCTGCAACTGATGGAGCTTCTCAGCCTGCCCAACAATATTTTCAGAACCTCCGTGAATTTCATGGGTTGTTATGCGGCGATTCATGCGCTTAAACTCGCCGATGCGTTATGTTATGCAGACCCTTCCGCCAAAGTGCTGATCGTATGTACGGAACTCTGCACCTTACATTTTCAGCAAAAAGCCACGACAGATCATATTACCAGCAGTCTGCTGTTCGGCGATGGTTCGGCAGCAGTGCTGGTCACGGGCGACGGAGATCAGACCGGCGGTTTCCCCCTACTTGGATTTTATGGAGAAGTGATGCCGAGGGGAAAACGGGATATGTCCTGGGAGTTATCCTCCACGGGATTTGAAATGACCCTGAGCGGATATATTCCCGACCTGATCGAAGAAGATTTTAAAAAACTGGTAAACCATGCCTTGGCGAAGCAGGGTATTACGCCGGAAGAGATCACCCATTGGTCCATACATCCCGGCGGCAGAAAAATCCTGGAAGCGATCGAAAAAAGTCTCTCCCTGCCAAAAGAAAAACTCGATGTATCCTATCAGGTGCTGCGGGATTATGGAAATATGTCTTCACCCACCATCTTGTTTGTACTTAAAGACATTTTGAAAAGGCTTGACAAAATGAAAGAGCAAAAAATATTTGGGGCCGCGTTCGGTCCGGGTTTGACGATGGAAACCTTTATCGTCGGATCGGGTTCCTGAAATTCTTATATTGGGCCCTGAACCCATGGTGCAGGCAAACCCGTATTCAACCATTTCCCCATGGATTTTTCCCTTCGTTCAGATGAACCCGAATTGCTGGACCAGCCCGATATTCCGGCTGCGGATATTCAACGGAACCTGTTTGAACTGTCTGTTATTAACCAATGGCTCGGGGGCCATGACATCACCTGGACGGGATTTACCCGGCTGGCAGAAAAAGGGAAGGAAATACAGGTTTGTGAAATCGGCTGTGGTGGCGGGGATAACCTGAAAGCCATTGAAAAGAAGGCCTCCGGAAGGTATGGACCCATTTCATTCACCGGTATCGATATCAACCCGGACTGCATCCGGGTTGCTGAACAAGCCGGCTGGAAAACAACAGCCCGTTTCCTGGTGGATGATTATATACAGGTTCAATTACCTACAAAGCCCGACATCATCTTCTGTTCCCTGTTCTGCCATCATTTCAAAGAAGAAAAACTCATCGGGATGTTTCGCTGGATGCAGGCCAACAGCCGCTCCGGCTTTTTCATCAACGACCTGCACCGCCATCCCCTGGCTTATCATTCGATCCGTTTCCTTACAGCTCTTTTTTCAAAATCATACCTTGTGAAACATGATGCTCCGTTATCGGTCATGCGCGGATTTAAAAAAAGGGAACTGAAAAAATTACTGCATCAGGCAGGTATTGCACATTATACCATCCGGTGGAAATGGGCTTTCCGCTGGTTAATCATTGTAAGATCCTGAATACGATCCGCACTTGGGATTTCTAAAAATGTTTTATGATCGTTAGCTCATGAATACAAACCGGACGTATGATGTGGCTATTGCAGGTGGTGGTCTCGCGGGACTGTCACTTGCCATTCAGCTTGCCCGAAAAGGCTGGCGGGTCGGGCTATTCGAAAAAGAATCATACCCCTTTCATAAAGTCTGCGGTGAATATATCAGCATGGAGAGCCGGGATTTTTTAAACGGGCTTGGACTACCCCTGGAAGCATGGGGATTGCCTGTCATCAACCAGTTATATATCACAGCGCCTAACGGAGAATCCATAAAAGCTCCGCTGCCCCTGGGCGGTTTTGGTGTCAGCCGTTATAAATTGGATGCGGCCCTGGCAAACATTGCAAAAGAAGCCGGTGTGGATCTGTTTGAGAACACCAAAGTATACGATATCCATTTTGAAGAAGGGAATCACCGGATTCAAACGTCTGAAGGTTTGTTTAAGGCCAATCTGGCCTGTGCCTGTTTCGGGAAAAAAAGCAACCTGGATGTTAAGTGGAAACGTCATTTCATGAAATATGGAGGGAAACAAAATTATGTGGGCGTAAAATATCATGTAAGAGCAGCTTTGCCGGAACAGGAAATTGCCCTGCATAATTTCCCCGGCGGTTATTGCGGCATTTCGAAAATTGAAGACGGGCGTTACTGTTTGTGTTATCTCACCAAATCAGAAAACCTGAAAAATAACGGTCAGTCGATTCCGGCCATGGAGGAAAAAATACTTAAACAAAATCCGGCCCTCCGGAAACTGCTGGAAGAGGTGGTCCGGCTCTTTGATGAACCGGTAACCATTGCACAGATCAGTTTTTCGAAGAAAACACAGGTTGAAAATCATGTGCTCTGCATCGGGGATGCCGCGGGAATGATCACCCCGCTTTGCGGAAATGGTATGAGTATGGCCCTGCATGCATCAAGGATCGCTGCTGAATCCACCGCCGCTTTTCTGGAAAACCGCGTTACCCGCGATGAGATGGAAAAATCCTACCAGGAAAACTGGAACCGCCAGTTCGCAGGAAGATTAAAAACTGGCCGGCTGATTCAGCGATTTTTTGGCAAACCCTTCTGGTCCATTGTACTGATCCGCATCATGAAACCATTTCCCTTCCTGGTTCGCTCACTCATCCGGCAGACGCACGGTGAAAAATTTTGAATAAATCTTTTATATTGTAGTATGAAACCATTTCTAATCCTTTGCTTTTGTTTTAACTTTTTATACTCTTTCTCCCAGGATAAAAACCAGTTTTATGCACTGGATCAGAACATGAACCAGACGACCCTGGATTCTTCCAAATACATATTATGGATCCATGAAAAAGACAGCACAGACTGGCAATGGGATTATTATTATACCTGGGGGCATTTGATCAAATCCACAACCTATGCCGATCATGACGGAACGATCCTTAATGGAAGATTCTGTATCTACAATTCCTTGGGAAACCTGGATTCCATGGGCATTTATGACCATGGTAAAAAAAATGGCAGTTTTTATAGATATAAAACGTTCGGCAGGGACAGTGTTGGAATTACAGGTCAATATGATTACGTACAGGATAGCCTGTTAAAATCAATTGATTTGCTGGCAGAACCGCTGAAAAATAAAGTTCCGGATTCGACGAACGGCACGGAATCAGAATATCCGGGCGGGATAACAAAATGGACCTATTATTTAAACCACAACCTCGTTTACCCGGACAGGGCCCTTACCAAAAAAATTCAGGGCCAGGTGCAAATATCTTTTATAGTAGATCCGGAAGGAAATGTGGTTGATCCATTTATACAAAAATCAGTGGAATATTCTGTTGACCAGGAATCTATCCGGGTTATAAAAAATTCGGGCAAATGGATTCCTTCCATGCTGGATGGCGTTTATAAAAAATCCTATAAGGTGATACCCATCAATTACAAATTACAGGATTGATGATATTAAACTTTCTGCCCGCCGTTTTGTTATTGATTTATGTCCTCCAAAAAAACACTGGTCCTCGGCGCTTCGGCCAATCCGGGGCGTTATAGTTTTCTCGCCATAAATCAATTGCGGGAACACCATCATCCCGTTATCGCCATTGGGAAAAATACAGCCCGGGTTGCCGATGTGCCGGTTCAGTCGGAAACAACTCCGATTCCGGATCTGGATACCGTTACTCTCTACCTGAATAAAGACAATCAGAAAAAATATTACGATTATATTCTCTCCCTGCATCCCCGGCGGGTCATTTTCAATCCGGGTGCTGAAAACCCGGAGTTTGAAAAAATGCTTTCTGACAAAGGCATTCAGAATATGAAGGCCTGTACACTGGTTCTTTTGGGAACAGGTCAATATTAATCACCGGGAGTCGTGGAATAGTGCCCCCTGTTTTTCCCAAATCGGGACGGTTTTCACTGCAATTAACACCCTGTTTCTTCGTTTTATAACAGCTGCCGCCTGGCTGCTTCCATCCGATGAATACCCTGAAAACGATTTTAAGTGGTTTTTCCCTGCTGTGCTGCCTGCTGGTTTCAGCTCAAAAACAAGATTCGCCTGCTGAACTTCCCTATTCAAATAAAATAGAATTGCGTGACCAGGCTTTGGAAGCCCTGTTCCAGGCCCAGGTGCATATTTCCCTGGAAAAAAAAAAAAATCCGCAACAAAACCGACCACGGTGGTTCTGTGGTTTCACTGCTGATTCAGGTGGAAAGTCACCCAGGTGGCATGCTGAGTATTTCCCGCTATTCAGACCCTAAGGGACATATTCATTATACCGGTCATCTGATGAAGTTGCATGAACCCGAGGGCCTGATGCTGGTTGAAAAGGATCAGCATTATTATTTTATCGAAACACAACAAAGATTCCTGGTGGCTGAATGAAAAGATATTTTTCACATATCGCCTTATGCCTGTTGCTGATGATACGAATACATTCATCTGCACAGGTTCCCATTCTCAACAGTTATTCTCCAGCTGATGCAACGGTTTACCTGGATTTTGACGGGGCTGAAGTGGATGGAACCATCTGGAATCAAGAGGGAAAAATCGTTGCCGAACCATCCGGGCTGAGCCCCGCTACGATCACCTGGATACATGAAATGATCGCAGACCATTTTAAACTATTCAATCTCAATATCACCACCGACCCGGCAGTATACGAAAGGGCTCCTGTACACCAGCGCACCCGCATCATCATTACGCCGGAAGGGAACTGGTACGGACCGGTCTCCGGTGTTTCAGCCATAGGATCTTTCGTTTGGGGTGACGATACCCCGGCCTGGGTATTCATACATGCCCTGTCAGATAACCCCGCCTTTATTGCAGCTGCCGCAACACACCAGATCGGTCATACCCTTGGATTACAGCACCAGAGCGCGTACGATTCCTACGGCCTCATGATTAGTGAACTGAGCGGTGGGGAAAACAATATATTTTCCAGCCAGGCGCCCCTGATGGGCATACCCTTTTATAAAGCGGCGGACTGGAAAAACGGGCATCCTTCAACCGGAGTCCAAAATATTCAAAGCGATACGGCCATGATCGCCGGCGCACCTAACTATATCGGATACCGGAAAAAAGGTGAAGGAACCGTTACCGGCGACAACACCGTTAAAATAGAAAGACAGGATCCCGGATCCCTGGCACTCAACAGCCCGGGTAATTACAGCTACCGCCTCTTTGATATCAGCGGTCGCTTACTGACGCAGGGTATCCTGAAAACGGGTTATAATGAAATCCCCACCAGCAGGTCATCTTCCGGGGTTTTGGTTCTTCAATGGCAGGGTGAATCCGGATCCGGTTCAGAAAAAATCCTGCATTAATAACATATATTTTTTTTGCTGAACTGTTTTTTCGGTAAATTCGAAAAACCTATTGTCATATGCTATGGCGAAAATTTAATGGCGACCTTATTGAACTGCCAATTGCCCGCGAAGTGGAAAACGCCATCCGGCGTGAAACAAAAAATGGATTTCATCTCAAAGTCTGTATTGGAACCGACTCCCAGGTTAAGGGGGCCGAAACAGAATTTGCTACCGTGATCGTTTTTTTACGCGAGGGACATGGCGGATTCATGTTCATCCATAATGAAAAAACAAAAACACGTTATAGCATCAAGGAACGCATGCTGGTGGAAGTAGCGAAAAGTATTGAAATTGCCTATGAACTGTGCCCACTTTTCACCCTGTACGACGTGGATATGGAAGTACATGCCGATATCAATACCAATCCGCATTTCAAGAGTAACGACGCGCTGAAGGAAGCCATGGGATATATCCTGGGAATGGGCTTTGCGTTCAAAGCCAAGCCGGAAGCCTTTGCCAGCAGCAGTTGCGCCAACAAAGTCGTGAACTGATTACCGTTCTGTATTTTTCCAGTCTGTATTCATCTCTCCGATCAGCCGGAGTATCTCACCCCTGCCCGTCTTCTTTTCCGCACTCGTAATAAAATGGCGGGGCAGGAACTGCCAGTGTTCGCGCATTTTCTGAAGAAAGTCTTTTACATGACCTTGTACGGTACGCTGATTTTCCTTGTCGGATTTTGTAAAAACCAGGGTAAAAGGGATCTCCCATTTCCCCAGCCGGTCTACAAATTCAAGATCCAGCTTCTGGGGTTCGTGGCGGCTGTCGATCAGTAAAAACACATGGGCCAGGGTTTCCCTTTTCTTTAGAAAATCTTCGATCATGGTCTCCCATTTTTTACGCTGGGCAATGGAAACCTTTGCAAAACCGTAACCCGGCAAATCTACCAGCCACCATTTGGTAACCACCCGCTTTTCATCAATGCTTTCTATATTGAAATGATTGATGAGTTGTGTTTTGCCGGGGGCCCCCGAAGTCTTTGCCAGCTTATCGATATCAGTAAGCATGTTGATCAGGGAAGATTTGCCCACGTTACTTCTCCCGATAAAAGCATATTCCGGCAGGTCTGTCAGGGGGCAGGACTGGTAAGAAGGACTGCTGATCACATATTTTGCTGAGCGGATCTCCATACTGCAAGGTAGGATTCCCCCTCGAACCCTTCAAGCACACCAGATTTTATGTAAATCCTGACAGGAACCAATTAATTTTGCAGTCCATGCCGGAATACAAGCACGATACCATCGTACCATTTAAGGATTCTGCCGTTTCCAAGAAAGTGCAGGTGGCCGACATGTTCAACCAGATTGCATTCCGCTACGATTTCCTGAACCGATTCCTCAGCGGGGGAATTGACAGGGGCTGGCGGAAACAAGCAATCCGTGAACTCAGCTTGGTCAGGCCAAAAACCATCCTGGATGTGGCCACCGGAACCGCCG
>WSSedB1CaDRAFT_10001082_pt1 | contig 10737 bp, 8 predicted proteins | sample WetSurSB1Cattail_FD_9460 | JGI IMG/M metagenome (IMG submission 9460)
TCATATTTATTGATTATTTGAGATAATCTTTTCATCACTGAGCGCCAGCGAAGGATCTCCTACTCATATTTATTGATTATTTGAGATAATCTTTTCATCACTGAGNGCCAGCGAAAGATAATCTCAAACGGAGTTATTTTATGCAGAATAAAAAGAGAGGTTGTCCTTATGCAACAACCTCTCTTTATTGTATATGTTTAAATCTTACTACTCTGTCTCAGTTTGAGTAGTTTACGACGCTGTCTCCTGATATTCCTTGTATAAATTACAGAATACATTACTGGTATAAGAATGAGTGTCAGGAATGTAGCAAAGCTTAATCCGAAAATAATCGTCCATGATAATGGTCCGAAAAACATAACATTATCACCTCCGAAATGCAGATGAGGATTCAAATCCCTCAGCAATGTGGCAAAATTAATATTCATACCAATTGCTAATGGAATAAGTCCCAGAATTGTAGCGGTAGCTGTTAGGACAACAGGCGTTATACGTGTCATTCCAGCACCGATAATCGCATTTCGCGTTTTAGAACCTTGTTCTTTTAACTTATCGGTAAACTCAACAAGCAATATTCCATTCCTCACAACAATACCGGCAAGTGCCACAATTCCCATACCTGTCATGATAATGGATATTGTCATTCCAAATATCATGTAACCAAGAAGAACTCCGATAAGGCTGAATACCACTTCAGAAACAATTATAAGAGCTTTAGACATTGAGTTAAATTGTGTAATCAGAATAAACATAATCAGGAACAAACAGAGGATCATTGCTTTAGACAAAAATGCCATAGATTCTGCCTGGTCTTCCTGCTCTCCTGTGAGTCGTATATCAATATCCATTGGTTTAGAAAACTCTGGCAGAACTTTCCGAAGCTGAGCATTAATAACGTTTGCATTATAACCGTCAAGAACATTCGAAGAGACCGTAATAACCCTTTTCAGGTTAAGACGGTTGATCTGTCCATAACTGTTTACATATTCAACATGCGAAACGACCGAGAGTGGGATCTGACGAATGAGACCCGAAGTCATGTCGCGGTAAGTAATTGTAAGGTTCAGTAATTGCTCGAGATCTTTACGCTGGTCATCTTCAAAACGAAGCATTATTGAATACTGGTCTTCGCCTTCGCGGTATTTTGAGACCTCTTTGCCAAGCTGACCCGTACGTATAGCATCTCCAACAGTTGCCGCAGTGATACCTTCTGTATTGGCTCTTTCACGGTCGAGAACAATCAGAAGTTCAGGTTTAGTTGTAGCAAAATCAGATTTTAACTCCTCTATACCAGGTATTTGCAGCGAATCAACAAACCGTTTAAATTTATCGGAAGTTGCAGCAAGCTGTGTCAGATCTTCTCCTGATATTTCAATATTTATTGGCTTGCCTGTAGGAGGACCCATTTTTATTTTATCAACAACTATCTCAGCGCCCGGAATATCTTTCAGCGCGTCACGCATTTTATTCATATAAATACTTGTACTTTGTCCATGCCTGTATTTATATTCAACAAAATTTACTGCAATTTTAGCCAGATTAGATGATTTGCTGGAATTATCAAATGTATTGTCAGAGGCCAGAAAGGCAACGTTTGTAACAACAGATTCCACGATAGGATTTTTTTCACCCAGAACGCTCATGATACGGTTTTCAGCAATCCTGGCAACCGAATCAGTTACCTCAATCTGTGTACCAATCGGCATTTTAATAAATGTGTTTATAGTATTTGGTTCATTATCAGGAAAAAATACCACTTTGGGTTTCACAATATTATTTAAGACCATGGTAAAAACAAAAAGGCCGATCATTCCAATAAGTATATAAGCCGGTCTTCTGCCTTTCAGAACCCATTTAAGTGTGTTTTCATATTTTTTCAACAAAGCCGGAAGAAAATGCGACTGAAATCTTCTGAAAACTTTATAGCCGAATAACTCATGGCCAAGAAAAGAGATTGCCACGAACATTGTAAAATTGGCAACTCCTCTCGCTCCAAAAAGATAAAAAGGTATTGAGATTAATGCTATCAAAGCAGTAGTCCTGAAAACATTGCGTTTGTTAACCGGAGCATCTTCATCGTCAAGTTTCATGAAATCTACTGCAAATACCGGATTAAAGATATATGCCACAATCAAAGAAGCAAAAAGAGTAATGATCAGCGTAACAGGGATAAAAACCATGAAACTACCAACCACACCTGGCCAGAATGCCAAAGGGAAAAATGGAGCAAGTGTTGTAAGTGTACCCGAAAGTATCGGCACAAAAACTTCTCCCGCTGCATACTTTGCAGAAGAAGTTATGTCCAATTTTGTCTTCGTATGAATACGATGGGTATTCTCTATAACAACAATAGCATCGTCAACAACAATTCCAAGCGCAAAAATAAAGGCGAACATCACAAGCATATTCATTGTGAAGCCGATAAAAGGGAGAAAAATAAATGCTATTGCCATTGATAACGGGACGGATAATGCCACGAATAAAGCGTTCACCAGGCCCATAAAGAACATCAGGACTATCGTAACAAAAATGAATCCGAGTATAATGGTATTATTAAGCTCATTTACAGTATTCCTGGTATTTCGCGACTGGTCGCCCGTAACCTCAATTTTGAGATTTGATGGGAGCTTTGTCTTTTGCATTTCGGCAATGATGTCTTTGATCTTGTCGGAAGCATCCAATAGATTCTGGCCGCTTTTCTTTATTACGTTCAGAGTGACCACATTTTTACCATCATATCGTGCAAAGTTTTCAGGTTGATGGAAGCCATCCCGTACAGTTGCAATATCACGGAGTTTAATAATTGCTCCGCTACCCGTGCTTAATATAATATTTTTTATCTGTTCAATATTTGTCACTTCACCAACGACCCGGATAGAGCGACTCATTTGCTGAAGATCTATATTTCCACCGGACACTGTCATGTTATTAAGGCTCACTGCCTGCTCCACATCTCTGAAGGTAAGACTGGCTGCTTTCATCTTATACATATCGACATCTACCTGGATCTCCCGTGTGAGAGCTCCTCCTATTTCCACACGGGTAATTTCTTTAAGACTTTCGATACGATCCTGCAGCTCATCGGCATATTTCTTCAGACGGTCGAGTGGTATATCACCCGAAAGATTTATATACTGAATAGGTATCTCCGAGAGATCTATCTCCATTACCGAAGGTTCAATAAAGGAAGGATCAGTAGGCAAGTCCTTTTTGGTCTTATCAACAGCATCATTTACTTTTTGCTTTGCGTCTTTAATCTCAATACCTGTGTTAAACTCCACGATGATCGCAGAAAAATCCTGTACTGAGCGGGAGGTAATCTTCTTAACCCCACTCATTGATTTTAAATTCTTCTCCAGGGGCCTTGTAACAAGGTTCTCCATATCCGCTGGTGAAGTTCCGGGATAAATAGTGTTAATATTTATCATTGGAATCACAATCTCGGGAATCTGCTCTTTCGGAATGGTATAATAATTAATTAAACCAAATACCGCTATTATGAATACCAGCACATAAACACTGATCTTATTGTCAATTGCCCAGCTGGTAGCAAAGAATTCTTTAAACTTTTTTTCCATAAAAATATTTTTTACTCTGATATTAAAAGATCAGAATGGTATTTAAAATCTTATGTATTCGCCGTCTACCAGTTCCTGATAACCAACAGATATTATTTTATCTCCTGTTTTAAGACCATTTAGAATTTCCGCAACACCGTTATAAGTAGTTCCCAAAACAACAGGTTGTTTGAATGCAGCATTATATTTTTCCTTTGAACGTACGACATAAACATAACTACCGTCCTTGTCGGTCTGAATAACATTCATCGGAACCTCGATTGCATTATCAGCGTGATAGTCGTTTATCTGAACAATAGCTATCATATTAGCTTTCAGATTACTGAAATCATCAAGTAGTTTGGTCTCAATCATAAATGTTCTGTTCACCGGGTTGATATACTTGCTTACAAAATCCACCCTGGTGTCATATTGCTTATTAATATCCGGGAAGATAACAACAAGTTTGTCACCGACATTAACTTTTGCCGAATATGCTTCTGATACTTCAGCACTAACCTTCAGATTTTTAAATGCAAGGACACGGTAAGCAGCAGAACGTGGATCAGGAGAAACCACACTGCCAACCTTTATATTGCATTCTTCTATTGTGCCTGTAATTGGTGATTTGATCTTAAACTTATCAACCTGCTGTTTCAGAGAAGCAATCTGTTTCTCCAGAGCTTCCTTATTTGTTTTCGATTGCAGGTATTGAACTTCACTTCCGATCTTCTGATCCCAAAGTCTTTTCTGCTTATCGTATAAATCGGATGCAAATTTATATTGGCTCTCCAGCCCCTGCATTTGACTGAGGTACTGCTGATCATCTATCTGAGCCAGTACCTGACCTTTAATAACTTTATCTCCCACATCAGCAAATTTTGATGTTATTGTGCCCGGGGCTTCTGCAAAAACTGCGGCATTTTCATCACCGTCCAGTTTACCCTGCACTCTGATAAAATGATCAAATGTGCTACTGCTTATCTCCTTAATTCCAACAAACTTAAATTTTTCAGGATTCAAAGTATCCTTTGGATCCGTGCTTAATTTGCTCTCAAGGTTTATTATTTTATCTTTTATCTCCAGTTGCTGTTGTTTTAATTTATCAAGTTCAGCCTGCTTGTTGGTGCTGCAAGAAAACATGAAGAATAAACCTGCTGAAACTGCTAAACATAATTTTATGGTTTTCATATCTGATCTGATTTGTTTTAATATCCGGATTCTAAAAAAATAGTTTATTTACTTGTGCTTAAAATACGATCGAGCTTTGCTTTAGCATTCAGCAATGCCAGAACAGAGTTATAGTAATTAGATTCTGCTGTTAAGAATTGATTCTGATTTTGAGTGAGTTCGAAACTTGAAGACACACCTTCTTTGTATTTTATAACTGTTTTATCATATACCTTACGGCTCAGATCCATACTTTCCTTGTTAGTAATAAAATTGCTGTATGCGGTCTGGTAAGTGCTTTTTGCGGTTTCAAATTCCATGATCAGACCCTGCCCTGCATCTTCTTTCGCAAGATCAGATTTTGCAAGGTCAAATTTAGCCTCGCTGACCTTTGCATTTCTCATCCCGCTGGTGAATATGGGAATATTAAGAGAAGCGCCAACCACATCTTTCACTGCGAAATTAAAAGCAGGCATATTTGTCTGTTCTTCATGCCTGTAAAAAGCAGATATGGTAGGCAAATATTTTGATTTCTCGCGTTTTAGCATTAAAGCAGAAATTTTTTCCTGATAATTTACTAACTGATAGTCTACATTGCTTTTAATATCAAATGCTGCAGAGGATAAATACTCCATCTTTCCCTGTTCAATGATCCCGGGAAGGCTATCGGTCAGCTCAATATCCTGGTCGAAACCAACGCCAAGCTGATATTTCAGAAGTTTTACAGAAATCTGCTTCTGTGATTCGATTGAAGCAATAAGAGTCTGTATATTCGATTTACTTATTTTGACCTGATCAACATCAGTTTCCTCGTTTAAACCCTGCTCATTCATTTTCACAAGTTCATTATAGGTCTTTTCAACTGATCTCAGACTCTGACTTAATACTCTCTCATTTTCACCCAGTACTAAAATAAGATGATATGTCCCGGCAACAGATTCTTTTGTTGTATTTTCTGTTTTTTCAAGGCTTTTCTCAGTCATTTCTTTAACCACTTTGGTCGCCTGCAACCCCACCAGATATTCGCCGCTGAAAATTAGCTGAGAGACTGTGAAATCGATAGTCGTATTGTCATGTACACCCAGAGCAAAAGTAGGAGATTCTTCATAGGCATTTTTAATATCAGTTTGAGTGATAAATCCACTCAGGGGAAGTTTATCCGGATTCAGTACCATCCCTAAGCCTAGTTGAGGTACCACAAACTGATGAAGATAATTTGCAGCAACATTGAATTGTGGCAATCCGGTTGCCAGATTTTCCCACACTTGTTTCTCAGCATGCAGAATATCAATCTTTGATGATCTGACAGCCCTGTTATTCTGAAGGGCATATGCCTGGGCATCTGATATCGACAGTTTTAAAATTTCTTTCTTATCCTGACTATATCCCTGAGTTATTAATCCAAGAAGAATAGAGATTAAAAGGTATTTACGTATAAAATTCATATTATAAATTATTTATTGTAAGCAATTTCCAATTCTTTTATTTTCTTTTCCAAAACAGTTATTCCTTTTTCAGTTGCAATGCCGCGGATATGATAATTGAGCAGTTCTACAAATAATTTGACAGAAGGAAACTCTTCTGCTGCAAACAACTCGGCAAGAGTTGCGTCTTCCGATCTCCACAGGTATAATTTTGCTATTATATTATTATTCATATCCTTCCGGTATAACCCTTCTTTTATTCCCTTCTTAAGGTTCAGAAGAATGTAGTTGTAAATTCCTTCCTTCCGTGCTTTGAGCGTCTTCTGATAATGAACAGGATAGTATTTCTTAAGATCGTATTCTGTGGCGGGATTCTGCTCGCGGATTAATCGATTCATATAGATTGATATCTCAAACAATTCCTCGATAGCGTTAAATCCCGTAGAGAAACATTTACATATTTCTTCCTGTCTCATCAAAATTTCATTATCTACAAACTTTCCGACAAGATCATCTTTGTCATTCACATATTGATAAAGAGTTTTTTTTGAGATGCTAAGTTCTTTGGCTACATCATCCATTGTTATGCTCTTGATCCCATACTTCATGTATAACTCACGAACTTTCAACAATATATTTTTAAGCTCTTCATTCATGCCGCAAAAATAACATCAAAAAACTTAGGAAACAAATATTCTAATAAATGTTTCCGGGGTTTTTAAAGATTTAACAATTTTGTAACCTGAGATATTTTATCCCCTCAAAAATCGACTTAGTAAATATGTAAATGAACTACGCCTGAGGCATTTAGAAGCAGTTTCCATGTTACTGTATGTTGTCAGTTTGCTATCAGGAATGTCGTTCCTGAAAGGGTTGAAGGATGTTGAGAGATAATATTTGGAATTCAACATCTCTGATGTTGTTGAATTCATTGCAACATTATAACAGACTTGATTATGGTTATTGGAATTTGACACCTTCAGAGTCGAAACTATTAAAAACATATTTAAGTCTTTATTGTTTTTAGTATTATCATTCAAAGAATTAAAACCATGAAAGCAATAATTTTAAAAGATTTTGGCGGAGTTGAAAACCTGGTAAATTCAGAAGTTCCCATTCCTGATATTTCTGACAACGAAGTACTTATAAAAGTAAAGGCATTCAGTATCAACCCTGTTGATATTAAAACACGTTTAGGAAGAGGAGTTGCTTCAAGATTAAAAGAACACCCTCCTATGATATTGGGATGGGATTTCTCAGGCATTATATCTGATACAGGAAGATCTGTGAAATCTTTTAAGAGTGATGATGAAGTGTTTGGACTTATTAATTTTCCTGAACCGGGGAAAACATACGCTGAATATCTGGTTGCTGCAGAATCAGAGCTGGCATTAAAACCTTCAAACATCTCGCATGAAGAAGCTGCAGCAGCACCATTGGCAGCACTGACAGCGTGGCAAATACTTAAAGATAAAGCAGCCATATATCCGGGAAGTAACATCCTGATTCATTCAGCTGCCGGAGGAGTGGGTCATTATGCAGTACAAATGGGCAGACATCTGGGAGCTTATGTTATCGGCACTGCTTCTGACGTGAATATGGATTTTATATTAAGCCTTGGTGCTTCTGAGCATCTTGATTATAAAAAACAGAGGTTTGAAGAGGTTCTTAAGGATATTGATTTCGTATTGGATACAATAGGAGGAGATTATATCGACAGGTCATTGAAGGTATTAGGGCCGGGTGGCAAATTAATAAGCATTCCTTCAGGGGCATCTGAACATGTAAGAGAAAAAGCACAAGCTGTGGGAATGACCGGGGAATCGTTCAGCGTAAGACCAAACGGAAAAAACATGAAAGAGCTGGCGGAATTATTGGAGCTGGGTATCGTAAAGTCTTTTGTTTCAAAGATATATGGGTTTAATGAGATTCAGGCTGCACATCAACAGATCGAGAGTGGCAAAACAAAAGGGAAAATTGTCGTCTCCTTACATTAAATGTCTAATTTGACTATTGTAATTATTTTTTAACCACAAAGCTCACAAAGCAAACACAAAAGTCACAAAGGTCATGTCTTTAAATATCAGGTCTTTGTGATCTTAGTGTAAATACTTAGTGTCCTTTGTGTTTAATGGATTTTTTTTCTTTGGATAATAGAATAATTGTCTTATAAATAATTTCAGTAATATTGAAATTAAAAACTGAAGTATTATGACTCAACAGATTAAGCAGATTGCTGAAAGAATAAAAGAAATCCGTGAGATCTCCGGAACATCTGCCGAGACTCTGGCAGGAAAACTTGGAATTCCCGCTAAGCTTTATAATCAATATGAAAGCGGTGAAATTGATATCCCCGTTGGAATTATTTTCAATATATCGGAACTTTTTAATGTTGAGCTCTCGGTAATGCTTGGCGGCGATAATCCTAAGCTGCGCATTTATGGAGTAGTAAGAAACGGGAAAGGTCTTAAGCTTGAACGCCGGAAGCAGTACAAGTACGAAAGTCTGGCTTATAATTTTATTCACAAAAAAGCAGAGCCCTTTATGGTTACCATTGATCCCGATTCAGAAAATAAATTACTTGAATTTAATTCTCATCCCGGACAGGAGTTCAATTATGTAATTAAAGGATCAATGATGAGCATAATTGACGGACACGAAATAATCCTGAATGAAGGAGATTCCATTTTTTTTAATTCAGGTTGCAAACATGCTATGAGAGCATTGAATAACGAACAGGTGAAGTTTCTTGCAATAGTTCTATAAAACAGCAGAAGAAAAATGGTGCTAAATAAATATCTCGATAAAATAGATTTTAATTCCTACGAGGAATTTAAAAAAGATTTTAAAATTAAGATCCCTGAAAATTTCAACTTTGCGTATGACGTTGTTGATGAAATGGCTGTAAGTACGCCTGATAAAATTGCAATGGTCTGGTGTGACGATAGAGGAAATGAAGCTATTTTCACATTTGGACAGATGAAGCTTTACAGCGATAAAGCTGCGAATTACTTCAAATCACTGGGGATACGCAAGGGAGATGCAGTAATGCTCGTTCTGAAAAGGCATTTTGAATTCTGGTTCTGTACTCTTGCCTTAAACAAACTCGGTGCAATAACAATTCCCGCAACTCACCTGCTGTCTGCTAAAGACATGATCTACAGAAATAATGCAGCTGATATAAAAATGATTGTTTGTGTTCCCGATCCTGAAGTTATTAAGCATATTGAGGAATCAGAAAGTAAATCACCTACTCTGAAATTAAAAGTGGTAGTTGGTGAGGACCGTAAGGGATGGATGAACTTTACTAAGGGAATAGAGAATAGTTCTGACAGTTTTGTAAGACCAACTTCCGACCAGGCTACTGTTAATACCGATATTATGCTTCTCTATTTCACTTCAGGCACAACAGGAATGCCCAAAATGGTAAATCATGATTTTATTTATCCTCTTGGACATATTCTCACAGCCAAATACTGGCAGAGAGTCGAAGATAATGGTCTCCATTTTACTGTTGCCGATACAGGATGGGCCAAATCAGCATGGGGTAAGTTGTATGGTCAGTGGATATCGGGCAGCGCTGTTATGACATATGATTATGACAAATTCGTTCCAAAAAATCTCATGGAAGTAATTGAAAAATATAAGGTTACTACTTTTTGTGCACCTCCTACTATTTACAGATTTCTGATAAAAGAAGATCTTACAAGGTATGATCTCAGCAATCTTAAATACTGTGTAGTTGCAGGAGAACCTTTGAACCCTGAAGTCTTTAAGCAGTTCCTCGATCATACAGGGATCAGGCTCATGGAAGGGTATGGGCAAACTGAATGCACTGTTGCGGTAGCGACTTATCCCTGGATGAATCCGAAACCAGGTTCCATGGGAATGCCATCTCCGGGTTATGATATCATGATTATTGATGATGAAGGGAACCCTTGTGAAGCAGGAGCTGAGGGAGAAATCGTAATCCGAACCAACACCAGCAAACCAGTAGGCATGTTTAACGGCTATTACCGTGATGATAAGCTTACCATGAGTGTATGGACAAATGGAATATACAGAACAGGAGATATGGCATGGTGCGACGAGGATGGATATTACTGGTTTGTGGGCAGATCAGATGATGTTATTAAAAGCTCCGGCTACCGGATAGGTCCTTTTGAAGTGGAAAGTGCTCTGATGGAACATCCTGCAGTACTTGAATGTGCTATTACTGCTGTACCTGACCCTGACAGAGGCCAGATAGTCAAAGCAACAATTGTTCCCTCGAAGAATTACCAGCCGAGCGAAGAACTTGCAAAAGAACTGCAGGAACATGTAAAGAAGGTAACTGCTCCATACAAATATCCAAGGCTTGTAGAATTTGTAACTGAACTCCCCAAAACGATAAGCGGTAAAATAAGGAGGGTGCAGATCAGGGATGAGGATAAATAAGCACACCGACTTAATATCCTATGCTATGGACATAAGAATCAATTTAAGAAGTGTAGGGACGTAAGAATCAATTTAAGAAGTGCAGGGACGTAAGAATCAATTTAAGAAGTGTAGGGACGTAAGAATCAATTTAAGAAGTGTAGGGACGT
>WSSedB1CaDRAFT_10001083_pt1 | contig 10720 bp, 10 predicted proteins | sample WetSurSB1Cattail_FD_9460 | JGI IMG/M metagenome (IMG submission 9460)
ATAAGGTTATAAGTATCGTTTAGATTGATTTGATTTTTAAGGTTTCCAAATTTAGTATGCCGATCTCAGTTCCGGCGTCTTGGTTTCAGACGCCGGTTTATTTTTTGACAGAATAGAATTGGCGTCTGACGCTGCGGGCTTGGTTGGTTTTGCCTCACTTGAGTTTATCGAATACAAAAAATTTTCTGATGAACCTTTTAACTCGATTGAAGAGTTCTCTTGTGGATCCATTCGTCCGGTCTCACAACCCTCCGTGGTTTGACGCTCGAGGAGTCTTCGTGGGGCTATTTGTAGGCACGGGCATTCCCCTTGGAGCCCAGACTATTTGTTTGGGCCTATTCAGATTGGCCCTACGATTCAATGTGATTTTGGCGTTAGCGTTTACCTGGGTGAATAACCCAATAACCGTAGCGCCGATGTATTACGGGTTTTACCTCATCGGGTCGTTTGTATTGAACAAACCTCCTGTAAGAGATTTACATGAATTTTATCTCTTAATTGCCCCCGTCCTTCAATCTGAAGAGGTTCTTGTAGCTATAAGACAATTTCTGGCGTTGGGTTCGGATGTTATTTTAAGATGGTTTATTGGGGCTTTTCTTACAGGCATACCTATAGGGCTAGTTGGATATTTTGTAACTCTAAGAATCCAGACAGCCAGGGCGACAAAACGCGCTTCGCCCTAATTCTCCCCTCATGAGAGCGGTGGCCCCAATCCAATAAATCATTTTCTCTTGAACGCGCCTTACCGACTTTTTTTCACACCAACTCGTTGACAATAATCTGATATCGCGCATCTGGAACAAAATGGAGAAATAGGAGTACAGACATTTTGGCCCCAAGTCACCAAAAGATCATTGTATTCTATCCAATAATCAACAGGCAATTTTTCCCGAAGGGCCATTTCAGTTTGTTCCGGCGTCTTGGTTTTGACGTACCCGAGCCTGTTGCTTATCCTATGAACATGCGTATCCACGCACACCCCTAGTTTTCCGAAGCCCAAGGTTACAACCAGGTTCGCTGTTTTTCGACCTACACCTTTCAGCTTCAGAAGTTCATCCAGATCGTCTGGGACCTTTCCGTCGTAATCATTAATGAGCCTGACACAGATGTTTATCAGAGTCTTAGCTTTGGTTTTGTAGAAACCTACCGGAAAGATCAGGGCGGCTATTTGGCTCTCCTCCAAAGCCAATAAATCCATCGGGCTTGAAACCAGCTCAAATAAACGACTAGAAGCCGCACGAGTAACTTCGTCCTTGGTGCGGAGTGATAATATTGTCGCTATGAGGACCTCGAACGGCGATCTCTTGCGCTGTGAAATCTCCGTAACTATTGGAACTCGCAAAGCGCCGGCCGCTTCGCGGAGTGTCTCTACTACCTTGTGGATATCAGTTTTTACCGTATCTGCTCCTTTAGATGATGTGGACACAATCCAAACCACTCAATATTTTATTCCGACTTTTCTTCGAACATCCTCTATTGTGGGAAAAGCTATTTCCCTAGCTTTTCGTGCCCCATCGGCCAATAATGACCTTATATGGCCGGGATCGGCCATTAATTTATTTTTTTCGATTCTCTGCGATCGAAACATCTCCCATAGAATTTCCACCAATTCTTTTTTTATGACTCCGTAGGAGGCTCCACCCTCAATGTACGATTGTTTGACATCTCTAACCCTGTCTGCAGGGGCAAAATGCCTGTAAATCTGAAAAAGACTGCATGTTTCAGGGTCTTTAGGTTGATCCACCGGTGTAGAATCAGTTTTTATACTCATAACTTTTTTACGAAGCGTTTTTTCGTCGAGAAATATCTCAATAGTGTTGCCGTATGACTTGGACATTTTTTGCCCATCCACACCGGGCACTGTGGCTACTTGATCATTTATTTCTCCTTCCGGGACAACAAACGTTTCCCCATAGACTCCATTAAACTTGATGGCTATGTCTCTAGTAACCTCAACATGTTGTTTCTGGTCTTTCCCAACCGGCACCACGTTGGCCTGATACATCAAGATGTCCGCCGCCATCAACACTGGGTACGCGAAAAGCCCATGATTAGGAGAAATTCCCTTGGCTATTTTGTCCTTATAAGAGTGACAACGTTCAAGCAGGCCCATTGGAGTAATACATGTAAGTATCCAGGATAACTCCACGACTTCTGGCACATCGGATTGGACCCAGAAGATGGACCGATCAGGATCCAGCCCCAGAGCAAGAAAATCCGAGGCGGCTTCCAGCGTCCCTTCCGCAAGTCGTTCACCATCCGTCACACTCGTCATGGCGTGCAAATTGACTATAAATACAAAAAGGTGACTCCTATCCATATAGGAAATCATCGGTTTCATCATTCCAAGGTAGTTTCCCAGATGAAGCGCTCCACTGGGTTGAATGCCTGAAAGAACTCGCAAAATTATAACTCCTTTCTAAAAGGCGCCGGCGCAAAACTGATTGTTTTATGGATTAGAAGCCGTTTACTATAATTACATGATCAGGTCAACAATCGTTGCTTTTACCAATCGATAAATCAGAATTCCACTAATTGACAATCAATTGAGTCGATTAGTAAAATTTTGTGATAACTTGACCAGTGTTAGACAAAAGATAGAAACCTTTAATCTCTTCTTACTTTATTAATCATCACGAAAGGATGGACATGTATCTTCCAGAAATTTTCAAACAGTTCGTAGAACGCCACGGAGAAGTGGCGGACAAATTTAAGGAAGTGGGGGAGCTTTGCTCCAAGGCCGGGCGCCTCGACACCAAAACTCAACACTTGATACAACTCGGTATCTCCGTGGGCGCAGGTTCAAAAGGCGGTGTCAGGTCCCACGCAAGACGCGCATTGGAAGCCGGGGCGTCGAATGATGATTTGCTCCAGGCTACATTGCTCTCGGCCACAATAGTTGGATTCCCGGCAATGATAGCAGCTTACGGGTGGGTTCAGGAAATTATGCCACACGCAGAGAAGAGTTAGCCCCCTGTACACCGTGGATTAGCGCATTAACTCGATTGTATCTGTTCAACGACCTTTCCATACAGGGGTCTTTTTTTCAAGAAAGGCTTTGATTCCGTTTTGCGCATCCTGTGTCATGAGATTCATCGTCATGACCTCGGTCGCATGGTCGTAAGCCTTGTTTTCAGGCATGTCGATCTGCGCGTAGAAAGCTTTTTTGCCAATAGCCAACGTCAGCGGACTGGATTTGGCGATCGCCTCCGCCATCTCTTGAGTGGTTTTTTCCAATTCTGCTTCAGGGGTGATCCGGTTAACAAGACCGTAAAGCTCAGCCTCTTTTGCTGAAACAAAGCGTCCTGTCATTAGCATTTCAAGGGCGCTTTTCCTCCCTATGGCTCTGCTGAGGGCAACCATGGGACCGCTACAAAAAAGCCCTATTTTTACGCCCGGGGTAGCAAACCGAGCTGACTCGGTGGCGACAGAAAGATCACATTGGGCTGCCAACTGGCATCCTGCCGCGGTAGCCACACCGTGTATCTGCGCGATGACGATTTGTGGGATTTCATGGATGAGCAGCATCATGTCCGAGCATTGTCTGAAAATAAATTTGTATGCAGTGACATCCCCGTCAATCATTTCCGTCAGATTGTGACCCGAACAGAAATGCCTACCGGCGGCCTTAATTATTATGACTTTTGTTGAAGCTTCGTCGCGGAACGTTTTGAGCGCGCAGGTTATTTCGCAAATCATGTTCTTGGACAACGCGTTGGCGGTATGCGGCGAGTTCAGGGTTATCGTCCCAATGGAATTTGAGGCGCTGACAATAATGTCTTTGTAATCCATAGTGTTTCCTCTTTGTTGAATTGTTGGCTATAATGCGGCAGCGATTTGTGATTCAGTTTGTTGAAATTATGTGCTCCGGTCAATGGGTACGACGAAAAAATGTTAGAATCGTCATCAATTAATTCAAATCTTGTAGCTCAATTCTCTCTCGAAGTATTTGAGATCGCCATTTGTTTATGAACAGGATCTGCTCACTATTTTCGTTCCGTTTTAAAATAGCCTCGCTAATTGTTTGGGTCTGTGTTTTATCAGCTTTGGCCTCCACATTCAGCAGTGCCCAAACCCAGCCTTCGACGAAGTTTCAAGAACAACTACCGGTCGCGTCATTGATCTCTAAAGCCAGGCTGTTTAATGAAAAGAACAATTTTTCTATGGCTGTTAAGTATCTTAATGAAGCGTTGAAACGTTCTCCAAAATCTGTTGAAGCGTATTTATTGCGCGGAGAGGCTCTTGACAGGATGGGTCTCCCCATTAAAGCTCTCCAAGACTTGAATAAATATATCGAACTGCGACCGAATGATTTGGAAGGCTTCATTAAGAGGGGTGACATCAACAATTTCAATCATGACCCTAAATCGGCCATCAACGATTACAACAAGGCCCTGCATTTTGTTCCGGATTCAAGGCCCGCCCTTCTGGGAAGAGGCATGGCTTACGCAAGTCTTGAACGCTATGATCTTGCCATACAGGATTACGAATCCCTTTTGAACAAATATCCTTGGGATCACGAAGCGTGGGCAAATTTGGGAATCGTTTACGCTCAAACAGGAAAAAAAGACCAGGCGCTTCAGAGTTTCGCAAAAGCTCTGAAGGTTGAACAAAATAGCGAATGGAGGACCAAAATAAGTCGAATGATGGACGAACTCTCCGTCTCATCTAAATCCGAAAAAACAAAACCCAAAGGCCCAACGCGGTTTCCGATGAACCGGGACTCCAGGATGTGGTAAAGCCTCCATGCGTTCTTTACATCAATGTAACCGTGCTCTTGGATCCATAAACGTGAATTTAATATACGACATGGCCTCTTCACCCATCGAGGTCGATCTAATTACTGGCCGCTGACAGCAAGAACTTCAACTACCATTGAAGGCGCTCCAACATTCCCAAAGAATTCGAAATCAGATCCCAGGAAAATGACTCTTTTGAAAAGATCGAGCATATTTCCGGCTATTGCTATCCCTTTGACCGGGTGAACTATTTGTCCCCCGGAAATCAGAAAACCTGAAGCTCCTACCGAGAAATCCCCCGTAATTGGATTCGCCGTGTGCAACCCCATCACTTCGGTGATCATGATCCCTGAATTCAACTCCTTCATCAGATCCCCAATCTCCAAATTTCCTTTTTGAATGAAAAGATTGGTTATCCCATTGAATGGAGGACTGTCGAAGCCTGAACGCCTGCAATTTCCGGTGATTGGCGCTTTCATCTTACGACTGTAATAACTGTCGGAAAGAAATGAATTGATTCTTCCGCTTCCTACAACTGTGGTACGCCTTGCCGGCGTCCCTTCTCCATCGAACGGAAAAGCGTAGGCGCCATCTGCGTCCAGACCACTGTCGAATATATTAACTAATGGAGAAAAGACGTCAGCCTCAATTGTTATTCGTGGAGAAGCCGTCTTCTTAAAATGACTTTCAGCGAGGAAAGTATTTGCAAGGGTCTCGAGAAAGCTCGCAACCACGACGTTTTCGATCAGAACCGGACATTTTGTGGACGAAATCCGTTCCCCTCCGAGTCTTTTAATAGCTCGGTCCGAAGCAATTTGAGCCAAACGAATGGGATCAAGATCCCTGGGGTTCCTTGATTGATACCTCCAATAGCACATTTCCTGCTCGTCCCCCGTTTGTGCCATCAGCTCGATCCATATTGAAGCCAATCCAGATTTTCCTTGAATTCTCAAACCATGAGAATTCCGGATTTCAACATCAATCTCGACATCAGAATACCCCGAAGACCTGATAGCAGTGACCTTCTTGTCATACGCGAACGCTGATTCTTCAATGATTCTAGCTATACCAATTTTGTCGAGTTCTTTGGTTTCGTTAATTTCAGGATCAAATAGTCCATTTGAATCGACTGTTGAACCGGTAGGCTGGACAAAACCGTAGTCTGAATCTTCAATAGTAACATCGGCTATTGCATCCGCCGTTTCAATAGTTTGCGCCAGACTCTTCGCATCGAGATTTGAGCTGAACGAAAATCCTATCTTGCGGTTTTTAAGCAATCGGATGGCTATTCCAGAAATATCCGCCTTTTGAAAGAAATCCGTTTCGAGTTTCTTGGTCTGGCAGCGAAAGCTGGATGATTTCTGCCGAAAAATCTCCCACTGATCTAAGTTCTTCTTGCGTAAAATATCTTCCGCTATGTCAATTGCGTCCACCATGTCTTGGCCCTCTTTCTAAAATCCCTTTTGCTGTATTCTACGACGATTATCGAATAATAGGCTACCGATTAATGTTGACAAAAATTGATCCAAACATTAGACATAGTGTTATAGAGGAAAAAATGGTCAATTATTCTACTTTGTATTTTTACTTTTATTTTAGCACAAGGAGCGGACCGCGTCTTCGCTAAGGATGACAGGTATATAAAGATTAAACCAAAGCGGAGCGCAAACTCCGCTTTTTTTATTTTTAAGAGGGAAATCCCAGGATGTTAGAAAATGTATCTATAGAAGAATCTTCAATTAAAGATTCGTCCCTGAAGAAACTGAATATCACTGACCGCCTCGCGCTCATTGGACTCATCCATGATGGAATTCGTCACGGCAGCGAAGACTCTCCCGTCGCAGCGGATCTTTACGAAGAACTCTGGGATCTCGTAAATACCACCGTATCAGGCGCCAAAATTGATAAATTGAATGTGGGTAGAGCCAACAAAGGTTTCCGGACTTTGGAGATTAATTCAGAAGATGGCGCAAACCTGGGGCGATTGAACATGCTTTACCTGAACAAACCAATCCCCTGTTATTATCTGGTTTATGTCGAAGTTTCACCGCCGTTTCGAAACAAAGGGCTGGGAAATTTAATTCTTCAAGAGTTCAAAGATTTCTTGATCGAAAAATCCGCCATCGGGGCCTTGGACAACATAATACCCTCAGATGACCCAACTTTTGAAATCTATAGGAAACTTGACTGGAGATCGTTCCGGGAAGTCACTGGCGGGCAGGAACGGGAAAATGGAAACGATGACGCTTACATGATTTACATCCCGCCGGCATTTAATGGAAAGGATTTAAAAGACCCGATAATCAAACTCGTTCACCACATAAAAAGAAAGCGTCCATCAATAGATATGCGGGATAACGAACAAATGGTCCAGAGAACCATTGAAGAGTTCAAAGATTTGTACCAGGCGTTGCTGATTTATTTTCGTGATCAGCTTGATTCCGGTAAACATGATTCCCTGATGCGGTTCATGTTTACACGTTACGTCACCAAATTACTGGGATTTAGAAGGAGAATAGCACAATTGCTAGGGTACACAGGCGGCGAATCCATGGAACAGATCTCGCTGGATTTTTCGGTCCGAAACATGCCCGCCCAATCATACGGTCCTGCGGAACTAAGAAATAGAACGTGCTTTGTGTCAGGGGACAGAGAACTCTGGCTGCGTCTTCCCGAACAACTAAAATCCAACCCTGCCCGGTTCATTGAAGCGTTGCCCAATTACAAACGACCCAGCTTCATTGAGTGGCTGAAGCAAAACAATAAAAATTCGGAAGACTCTCTGACTCTGGGAGATCTTCTCGACATAGGTTTTGACCCAACACGGCTCAAAGAGTTGGAAATTGATGGAGAAAGCTTCATCTTCGAGCGAACCCAGATTCGAGCCCTACCCCGTGTGGAAAGTAAGAAAGAATTCCTGACAAACGCATCTAGGAATGAATCCCATTTCCAGATAAGAAATACTCATGTCCGCTTCAATCCACCACTGCTTATAATCCGGGATAGAGGCAACGCATATGTTCTCAGGAGGAAAGTGCCGGGCATCCATTGGGAAGAAGCTCTGGAGCAACTTCAAACCACGCCTGCCCTGAAAGAGTTAAACAATCATCTAGGACTGGAAAGAATCATCTCCAGAGCGGTGGCAAAAGTGATGGAAAAGTTAAGATCCCGTCTTAACGGAGTGGATGAAAATGTAGTCGATCCATCCGGGATATTTGTTTCATGGGACTTAAAGATAAATCAGCCCCGAGTATTGGTCGATATTTCCAATTCTCACCTTGAAACGTTGTGGGTCTCCTGATCGTTCTTCGTGTTTATTTGGCGCAGACAAAAAAAAAGCCCGACCTTTGAGTCGGACTTTGGAGGGTATTAAAATTCAGGTCGGGCTATATGATGGGGGAATTCAGGACCTGCTACCGGTTTCTGGCATACTAGAATAGGAAGCCGACCTGCACAAAAGCGCCGCCTATGGATGTGTTAAACATGTTTCGGTTATTGTCTTTTTCGAAGAAAGAATATCTGTAGCCGCCTTTTACAAATCCAAACCTACCAGTTTTGATCGGAATCATGTAGTTGAGGGCGGTTTCAGCGTCGAACCCAAAACAGTCGTTTAGAAACATCACGTCCGCCTTGCAGCTCAGATTCAAGCTGTTTCCGCGAATGTTCTTGAGACATTTGTCAAATTCGACACCCACTACAGCCAGGTTACGAGTAGCGTCCCAAACTACTGGTGTTATTGCGCCAACTCCACTTCCGATTGACAACTTGTCCTGCAAATACATCCACTCGGCAAAAATACTCGCCCTTGAGCTTGTAGAATTCGTGAGGTTAAACGTAACACCCGCTCTGTGTTCAAAACGTTCCCATTTCGATTGAATCAGGGATCCGGCTGCGAACAACTGGTTGGCAAAGGTGAAGGAAGCCGGAGTCGTATATGTTGAGTCCACTTTAATTGGACTGAAAGAATATCTAAGTCCGAATCTTGGTCTGAGCTGATACTTTGCGTCAACCCCCCAGATCACAGTCGCGTTCTGCCCGAACCCAAGATTATCATTGAAGTTTACTGAAGTGCCGGGGACAGCGTTGGCGCCGATTGTTTTTCGGGCCTCACCTTGGATTTTTCCGAACCATACCTTTGGACCCGCTAGAAATTGTCCTTGAGCTGGAGCAGGGAGAATGCATTCCTCTCCCCAACTCGTAGGACTGAGTCTTGACAGCCCTTCCAGTCTGGACATGATTCCTGGGCGAACCTTTGTTGGTATCGGCTCAGATGGTTTCACCTTAGAGATTGCTTTGTAATTTGGAGAGGCTTCCAGGCTTGCTGCCGCATAAGAATCCAGGTCTCCCGGGATTGATTGAGCAGATGCGCCGGCGACCCCTACCATGAACAAAACAGAAAAAATACACAAATAATTCAGACACCTTCTTAGCATAACACCCTCCCTCAGGGTTCTAGTTAGTGGCAAGGTGGAGATTAGCTTGTTTTTTCTATTTGTCAAGAAAAATATAAAGGAAGTTGAGGTGATATATCAAATAACTAGAAAATTGTTTAGCTAAATGGCTTCATCTGACTGGTTTGGGTGAATAAATCGGGTTAATAGCGCGCTCACCACACCCTTTAGATTATTTTCTCAACCTCCCAACATGTAACATTTGAATTTGATTGGAGCTTTTTTGGAGAGACTCTTGTGACTAAAGATCAAGCGCTGCAATTCAGACCCAAGAGGATGCGCTTTAAGTCTTTAATTAATACGGTCATATTATTAATATGAAACAATATTTATGAATATGCTAGATAAGTGCGCCGAGATCGTGGAGCCCATCAGCCCAGACGGATTCCATTTCCTGATCATGTAATCAGATTACCCCCAATAAACGTTGTCAAAACATTTTAATGTTTGGGAACAGTATCCCTAACTGACTTCTTCGTAATAGTCATGTTTCGGTCGCTTGGAAGAACGGTCAAATATACGGAAGGCGCATAACCCGAGCTTTTGCAGCCTGAATCGGAGCGCTGTCCATAAGACGCCGAATCCGTAAACCACTGATCGTCTGAAATTGATTGAAGACGCCTCTTCAAAATACCTTGTCGGGCATGACATCTCTCCGACGTTAAACCCAAAATAAACGGCCTGAACCAACATTTCATTATCAAACATAAAATCATCCGAATTCTGATATATTGGCAGGTTTTCCAGGACTCTTCTGGAAAATGCCCTGTACCCGGTGTGAAACTCTGACAATTTTGACCCTAGCAGAATATTTTCCACAAGGGTTAGCGCTCGATTTGAAATGTACTTGTATATTGGCATTCCTGATTTTCTGGCTTTCCCGCCCAGAATTCTTGAGCCCAAAACAACGTCATATTCTTCAGACACAATCATTGCAGCCATTGCTGGAACAAGTCGAGGTGAATATTGGTAGTCCGGATGCAACATCACTATTACGTCGGCTTCGGATTTTAGCGCTTCTGAATAGCATGTTTTCTGGTTTCTCCCATACCCGTAGTTTTTGTCGTGGAGAAAGGAACGAATACCAAGCTGTCGAGCGAGTTTGACCGTGTGGTCCCTACTGGAGTCATCCACCAGCAATATTTCATCCACTACGTTTCGGTCAAGTTCCGACACCGTTCGCTCTAAAGTCTTCTCGGCGTTATAAGCCGGTAGCACTACAATGATTCGCTTCCCGTTGAGCATATCTTTTTGATCAAACCTTATCGTTTAATTTTCTTGTTCTTTCCTGAACTAATTCAGCCACAATTGATACAGCTATCTCTTGAGGCGTTTCACCTCCAATCGGCAGCCCGATTGGAGCATGAACCCTAGCCAGGTCAGACTCTTTGAATCCTTCTTCAATTAAAGAATCGTAAATTAGCTTGATCTTACGCCTTGAGCCGATCATTCCTATATACGCCGCGTCGGTTTTTAGCGCCTGCGAAAGAGCGACCTTATCATGTGCGTGTCCCCTTGTAACGATGATGA
>WSSedB1CaDRAFT_10001084_pt1 | contig 10719 bp, 2 predicted proteins | sample WetSurSB1Cattail_FD_9460 | JGI IMG/M metagenome (IMG submission 9460)
CTGTTACTCAGACTTTTCTTGTATTATCTGGAGTTTTGAGATAAACAAAGAATTTGCTTTTGCGTTGGGTTTCAGAATTCCCTGATCATTCCTTTGCGAGAAAACGTCACAGAAACAGCGCGCTTCGCCCCCCCTTACCGCTCTGGTTCATGCTCACAGAATCTGTTGAACAATTTACAGGAGATACACGTTTGATGCCGTTTCAGCCACAGGGTAATGCCATATCGGAGCACTGTTTTCTCGGATGGTGTCAGCCCTCTCCATCGACTCACTCTCACACTGAAACAAGTATATCCGCAGCGCTTCGCTTGCTCCGCCAGCCCGTTTTTGTTGCCGGCAGCAGCGGAAACCTGATCGCCCTGTCCAACGCACATTTGCTGCACGACGGAGGACAATCAACACCCGGCGCCCTGCCTCTGATCGGTTTTGTGCCGCCCTGTCTCCCCGAAAACCTGGGTGATCCCGCTTTGTGCAAGGAACTGGGAATCCGCTACCCCTATCTGGGCGGATCCATGGCCAAGGGAATCAGCTCGGCCGCCATGGTGGAGGAATTGGGAAAAGCGGGCATGCTCGGATTCTTCGGAGCGGCCGGCCTGACGCTCTCCGATGTGGAAGCAGCGGTCGATCGCCTATCGGGAGGAAATTTTCCCTTTGGCTGCAACCTGATTCACTCGCCCCACGAGCCGGAACTGGAACAAGCGCTGGTGAAGCTGTACCTTGAAAAGGAGGTCCGGCTGATTGAGGCCTCCGCCTTCCTGAAGCTGACCCTGCCGCTGGTGCGTTACCGCCTGCGCGGCATCCACCGGGACGCCGACGGAACGATCCGCGCCCCGAACCGGATTATTGCCAAGGTTTCACGTGAAGAATTGGCCGCAAGGTTCTTTGCGCCGCCACCCGAAGCTTTTCTGCGGGAACTGCTTGCAAACGGCGAAATCACCGCCGAACAGGCGGAACTGGCCACCCGGATCCCCATGGCCCAGGAGGTCACCGCCGAAGCCGATTCCGGCGGGCACACCGACAACCGGCCGGCAAACGCCCTCTTCCCCACCATCGCATCCCTGGCCGCCCGCATGGAAACCGGGCACGGCTACGACCTGAAACTGCGCGTCGGACTTGGTGGAGGCATATCCACTCCCGCGGCGGCCGCATCCGCCTTTATCATGGGAGCGGCCTATGTCATGACCGGCTCCATCAACCAGGCCTGCGTCGAATCCGGCACCTCGGACGAAGTCCGCGCCATGCTGGCCGAGACCCGACAGGCCGATGTGGCCATGGCTCCTTCCGCCGACATGTTTGAAATGGGGGTCAACGTCCAAGTCCTCAAGCGCGGAACCATGTTCCCCATGCGTGCCGCAAAACTCTACGAGATCTACCGGGCCTGTCCAGGCTTGGAGGAAATTCCGGCCACGGAACGGGAGAAGCTGGAAAACACCATCTTCCGCGCACCGCTTGAGGACATCTGGAAGATCACCCGCGACTATTTTCTTCAGCGCGCCCCGCAGCAGGTCAAACGCGCCGAACAGGATCCGAAACACCGCATGGCGCTCGTCTTCCGCTGGTACCTGGGACAGGCGGCCCATTGGTCGAAAAACGGTAACCCATCACGCAAGATCGATTACCAGATCTGGTGTGGACCGGCAATGGGATCCTTTAACGAATGGGTTGCCGGTTCTTTCCTGGAAGCCCCCGCCCGGCGAACCATCGTAACAGTCGCGTTCAATATCCTCTACGGCGCCGCACTACTGACCCGCGCCAATTTTCTTCGCTGCCAGGGCGTCCCGATCCCACAGGATGTCCAGCGGATGAAACCGCTCGAACTCGCACAGATCAAGGAGTACCTATCAGGTGAATGCGCACGATCGTAAACCGTCTACATCCAGCAATTCCGTACCAATGGCAATTATCGGCATCGGCTGTCTCTTCCCCCAGGCAGACGACCAGCATACCTACTGGTCGAATATAACGGAGGGAGTCGACTCCATCACCGATATTCCGCCCACCCACTGGAAGGTTGCGGATTATTACGATCAGAACCAGAAGAGTCCCGATCACACCTATGGCCGGCAAGGCGGTTTTATCTCACCGGTTGACTTCAATCCCATGGACTTCAACATTCCCCCCAACGTTCTTGAAGCCATCGACACCTCCCAGCTTTTGGGTCTGGTTGCCGTCGGGCAGGCCCTCAAGGACGCCGGCTACGGCCCTGAGCGGGAGTTTGACCGGAGCAAAACCAGCGTCATACTGGGCGTCACCGGTACGCTGGAGCTGGTGATCCCCCTGGGCGCCAGACTCGGCCACCCCATCTGGAACAGAGCGCTCAAGGAAGCGGGCGTGGAGCAAAGCATTGCTGATGATGTGGTTCAGCGTATTTCCGATGCCTATGTTCCCTGGCAGGAGAACTCATTTCCCGGCCTGCTCGGCAACGTGGTGGCCGGCCGGATCAGCAAACAGTACGACCTGGGCGGCACCAACTGCGTGGTGGACGCGGCCTGCGCCAGCTCCTTCAGCGCCCTGCACCTGGCCACCATGGAACTTGCCACCGGCAAGTCCGACATGGTTATCACCGGGGGGATCGACACTTTCAACGACATTTTCATGTACATGTGTTTCAGCAAGACACCAGCCCTTTCACCCACCGGCAGCATCAAACCATTCGACGCATCGGCGGACGGCACCATTCTGGGCGAAGGCCTGGGGATCGTGGTCATTAAACGGCTGGCCGATGCGGAACGTGACGGCGACAGGATCTACGCGGTAATCCGCGGCATCGGTTCCTCCAGCGACGGCAAGGGGGACGCCATCTACGCCCCCAGCGCCACGGGCCAGAAAAATGCGTTGCTGGACGCCTACGACCGCGCCGGAGTCACCCCGGAAACGATCGGGATGGTAGAGGCGCATGGTACCGGCACCAAGGTCGGTGACATGGTTGAAGTCAGCGCCCTGCGCGATGTATACGGCGAAGCGGCAACCCCCTGGTGTTCCCTCAGCTCGGTCAAATCGCAGATCGGCCACACCAAGGCTGCCGCCGGAGCCGCGGGCATGATCAAGGCCGCCCTGGCCCTGCACCACAAGGTGCTGCCACCCACCATCAGGGTCAACAATCCGCTCAAGGAAGTAACCAGCGGAGCCACCCCCTTCTACCTGGCAACCCAAAAACGCCCCTGGCTTCCCCGTGGAGAAACTCCGCGCCGCGCCGGAGTCAGCGCCTTCGGCTTCGGCGGCTCCAACTTTCACCTGGTGCTTGAGGAGTACCGGACGACCAAGGAATCCATCGAATGGAGCGGTCATATCCAGATTCTCCCCTTCTCCGGGGCCAATGCAGCTGAACTGGAACAGGCTCTCGCCAATCTGCCGGTCAATGGCTCCTGGAACGAAATCAGAAACGCTGCAGCTGCCAGCCGGGCCTCGTTCGACGCCGGCGCCCCCTGCCGTCTGGCTCTGGTGGCCGAGCACGGCCAGACCCAGCTGACCACGCTGGTTGCCAATGCCCGGACAATGCTCGCGAAAAATCCTGACAGCGCCTGGAACACACCGGACGGGGCCTTTTTTGCCCGCGACAATAAGCCGGGCAGCCTCGCCATGCTCTTTCCCGGCCAAGGCTCCCAGTATACTGGCATGCTCAGGGATCTGGTATGCAGCTTTCCCCAGGCACTGGAAACACTTACCACAGCCGACAACGGTTTCCGTTCCACGGACAGCGGACTGCTCTCCGACCTGATCTACCCGGCCAGCGCCTTTGACACTAAAACACGGGAGCGCCAGGAAGAGGCCCTGCGGGCAACCCAGGCCGCCCAACCGGCCATCGGCGCGGTCAGCCTGGCTGCCCTGAAGATCCTGGCGGCATTCGATGTGCTGCCCGAAGCGGTGGCAGGCCACAGCTACGGAGAGTTGACCGCACTCTACGCCGCGGGATGCTACGGCGAGGCCGAACTCCATGAGCTCTCGCGCCTGCGCGGCCGCCTGATGGCCGAAGGCAGCGGTGACAGAGGCGGCATGCTGGCGGTGCAGGCGCCCCTGGCAACAGTGGAGAGCATCATTGCGGAAGCAAAGCTCGACCTGGTGATCGCAAACCGCAACGCCCCCCAGCAGGCCATCCTGTCGGGGAGCAGCGCAGAAATTGAACGGGCCGTAGCCATCTTTACCGGCCGCAGCATTAATGCCAAGCAACTCCCGGTGGCAACCGCCTTCCACAGCAGCCTGGTTGCCGATGCCGCCGTCCCCTTCCTGGCCGTGCTTGAGAAAATGAAATTCAAGCCGGCCCGCATCCCGGTCTACGCCAACAGCACCGCCGCGGAATACCCCACCGACAAAGCAAAAACCAAGACCCTGCTGGCAAACCAGCTGGCCCGGCCGGTAGAGTTCGTCGCAGAAATCGAAGCTATGTACGCGGCCGGTGTCCGCACCTTTGTGGAGGTCGGTCCCGGCGCCCGGCTGACCGGTCTGGTTTCAGCCATCCTCGGGGAACGTGCTCACGTGGCTGTGGCTCTGGATGCCTCAACCGGCAAACGTTCCGGCATGGCCGACCTGGCCCGCATCCTGGCCCGTCTGGCCGTTCTGGGTCACGACGTACGCCTGACCGCCTGGGATGGCGACTACCAGCCACCCGTCGCAACCGGCAAAAAACCGGCCATGACCATACCGATCTGCGGAGCCAACTATGTAAAACCGAAACCGAAAAAGCCGCCGGTTGCCCGGACTCATCAGGCCCCGGTGCAAACTCCGGCATCCTCTGCAGCTCCGCTTCCATCACCGTCAGCTCCCGTCATCGCCACGCAACCAGCTCCCGCTCCCCACTCCCTGGTTCCCGCTCCTCCATCCCGCGATGTTCTGGTGGAATCACTGCGCATAACCAGGGAAGGCATGGCGGTCCTGCATAAGATGCAGGAAGAAACCGCCCAACTCCACCGGCGCTTCCTGGAAGGACAGGAGAGCGCCAGCCGTACCATCCAGACCCTGCTGGAACAGCAACACCTCCTCCTGCAGGGCGGGACAACCCAGCCGATTCACCACACAGTCCCGGCCCCGCCAATCGCAACCCTGCAAGCGGCAGCGCCGGTCGCAACACAGATCACTGTCCAGACGCGCCAAGCCATTACAACACCGCCAGCGCCGATTCCCGGCAACAGCATCACCGAAGCCCTGCTGGCCGTGGTCAGCGAGAAAACCGGATATCCGGTGGAAATGCTGGAACTGGAGATGGGCATGGATTCCGATCTGGGTATCGACTCCATCAAAAGGGTCGAAATCCTTTCCGCACTTCAGGAGCGCCTACCCGGCGCACCCGCCATCGGACCCGAGCATCTTGGCACACTGCGCACACTAGGAGAGATCGCAGCGCATCTCGCTGCCGGTGTGACTCCCGTTGCTGCTACCAGCCAAACCGCCAGCGCCACACCAGCTGCTTCCTCCAATGCCGTCACTGAAACCCTGCTGGCGGTTGTCAGCGAAAAAACCGGATATCCCGTGGAGATGCTGGAACTGGAGATGGGCATGGATTCCGACCTGGGTATCGACTCCATCAAAAGGGTCGAAATCCTTTCCGCACTTCAGGAGCGCCTGCCCGGTTCGCCAACCATCGGCCCGGAACACCTGGGTACCCTGCGTACACTTGGTGAAATCGCCGTTCACTTGGCAGCAGGTGCGACACCCGCTGCAATCACCAGTCAGGCCGCCAGCGCCATGCCAGCCATTTCCTCCGCCACCGTTGCCGAAACCCTGCTCACGGTGGTCAGCGAAAAAACCGGCTACCCGGTGGAGATGCTGGAACTGGAGATGGGCATGGATTCCGATCTGGGTATCGACTCTATCAAAAGGGTCGAGATCCTCTCCACACTCCAGGAACGCCTGCCCGGCGCACCAACCATAGGTCCCGAGCACCTGGGCACTTTGCGCACACTGGGGGAGATCGCCACATTTCTGTCAGCGGGCGCCGTTCCCGAGCCAGCAGTCATGGAACAACCTGTTACCCCCACGGCGCCGGCACGGAAACCGGAGCCAGCCAACAGCGCGGTACCGGTCAATCGCAGCACCATCGTACCCGTGCAACTCGACGGCGCAACCGAGCCGATCACCCTGGCAACGGAAGGCGAGGTCTGGGTAACCGATGACGGTTCCTCCTTCTCCGCCGATCTCCGCGACCTGCTGGCAAGCAATGGCCGCACAATCCGCCTTCTGACCGTGGAGGATGCCGAGGAAGAAGCACCAACGGCGGATGTCGCCGGACTCGTCATTGTCGCACCGGCAACTGGAACCGACGACGCTTTTCTTGAACAGGCCTTCCTGCTCCTGAAGAGCGCCGCCCCAACCCTGCGCCGGGCAGGTGCAACCGGAGGCGCGCTGTTTACAACTGTTTCCCGCCTGGACGGCTCCTTTGGCTGTGGCACCGGAACCGAACTCGGCGACCCGCTTTCCGGCGGTCTGGCCGGCCTGGTCAAAACCGCCAGCCGCGAATGGTCCGAAGTAACGTGCAAGGCTATTGACCTGGGCAGGTTCTCCGCTCCCAATGCCGCGGCCCGTGCCGTGGCGTATGAACTGTTGCGTAGCGGACCGCTGGAAGTCGGGCTCACCCCCTCGGGACGCATGGCCCTGGATCTCGTCGCCCTGCCCGCGCTGCAAACACCCCTGACGCCGCCCATCCGGGAAGGGGAAGTGGTGGTGGTAACCGGAGGCGGCCGGGGTGTGACTACGGAAGCAGCGGTAGCTTTTGCACGGGCGTACCGTCCCCTGCTGGTCCTGCTCGGCAGGAGTCGCCTGCAAGCCGACGAACCGGCCTGGCTGGCACAGTTAACCGATGAAAGCCAGATCAAACGGGCCATTCTGGAACACGCAACGGAAAAACTCCATCCCAAGGCCATCGGAGAGCAGTACCGGGCGCTGATGGCGGGGCGCGAACTACGCGCCACCCTGGCCAGGGTCGAGGCTGCCGGGGGCACGGCGCTCTACTGTTCCGTGGATATCCGCGACAGCCAGGCGGTCAATGATCTGCTGCAGCGGATTCGCCGGGACCACGGCCCCATCCGGGGCATCATCCACGGCGCCGGTGTCCTGGCCGACCGCCTGATTACGGACAAGACCCTGGAGCAATTCGCCATGGTTTACGGCACCAAGGTCGGTGGCTTGCGCTCACTGCTGGACGCCACCACCGGGGACGATCTGCGTTTCATCGCCCTGTTCGCCTCCACTACCGGACGATTCGGGCGTTCCGGCCAGGTTGACTATGCCGTGGCAAACGAAGTACTCAACAAGCTGGCCCAGGCCGAGTCGCGCCGCCGCACCGGCTGCCGTTGCGTTAGCATCAACTGGGGACCGTGGGATGGCGGCATGGTTACCCCGGCCCTGAAAAAGGTTTTTGCCGGAGAAGGTATCGGCCTGATCGGGCTTGCCGAGGGAGGAGAACTGTTGATCCGTGAGATCGCCGCCACGGATGCGCCGGTGGAAGTGGTTGCCATAGCCGCCACCACACGGGAAGCGCGGGTTCTTCCCAAACCGGCGTCAACCAAGCAGCTCTCTGAAGCATTCAGCCTAACCCTCTCCGTTGACGATTACCCCTTTCTGCGCTCCCATGTCATGGATGGCAAGGCGGTGCTCCCCATGGCCATAATAGTAGAATGGCTTTCCCACGGCGCGCTGCACGACAATCCCGGTTTCCACTTCCACGGTTTCAATGACCTGCGCATCTGCAGGGGGGTTGTGTTCGAACGCACCACTCCCTATAACGTGCGGATCATGGCGGGACGCGCCGAAAAACGCGACTCGCTCTATAATGTGACGGTGGAGCTTGTCGGCGCGGGCTATGAAGGCCGTCCCGTGCTGCACGCCCGTGGTGAAATTGTTCTGGCCGGAAAACTTCCCGAGGGAATCCGCTCCATTCCCGATCCCCCGGCTACTCCCTATGCGCCGCACAATGGCCGGATTTACGATCCGCAACGCCTGTTCCACGGACCGGACCTGCACGGCATCGAACAGGTGGACAGTTGCTCCGCCAAGGGAATCTCCGCCCTGGTCAAGGCGGCCCCCCAGCCATCCAGCTGGATCAGGCAACCCTTTCGCAGCGACTGGATCAGCGACCCGCTCTCCCTGGACAGCGCCTTTCAGCTCATGATCCTGTGGAGCTTCGATCGTTTCGGCGCCGGTTCCCTACCCTGTTTCGCGGGGCGCTTTCGCCAGTATCACGACCGTTTCCCCCGCGACGGAGTCCAGATAGTGATTCGCGTCACCTCGGAACGTGAGCATGGCGCCACCGCCGATATGGAATTCCTCGACCGGCATACGGGAAAACTGGTGGCGCGCCTTGAGGGATACGAGTGCGTCATTGACCCGTCGCTGGCACATGCCTTCCAGCACAACCAACTATCCCAGGCGAATCGCAGCGCACTGAGAGCTGCCTAAGATGCATCAATCTTCATCAGTCGCAATTGTAGGGATTGGCGGCATCTTTCCCGATGCACCGGATCTTGCCCGTTTCTGGGACAACATCCGGCAGGCTAAAAGCGCCGCCCGGATTGTGCCGGAAGGACGATGGCACATCCCGGTGGAAGCTGCCTATCACCCCGAGGTTGGCAAAGCCGATCATGTCTATTCCCGCCATGGCTGTTTTATCGAAGAAATTCCTTCCCTGACTACCCTGTCCGGTCTGGCTCCCGGATTCGAGGCGCCCAACGGCCTGGACCCGCTCTTTCACCTCCTGATCCACGCGGGAAAACGAGCCTTTGACGACGGCATCACCGAATCGCTGGATCGCTCCCGCATCGGCGTCATCATCGGCAACCTGGCCCTGCCCAGCGAAACATCCGCCCAACTGGCCCGGCAATTGCTCGGCAGAACCTTTGAGGAAAAACTTCTCGGTCACGCTTCCACACGGACCGATATCAACCCGATCAATCGCTACGTGGCCGGACTCCCGGCCGGGCTGCTGGCCGCAGCCCTCGGTCTGGGCGGGGGGAGCTGCACCCTGGATGCGGCTTGCGCATCATCGCTCTACGCCATCAAGCTTGCCTCAGAGGAACTGCTCTCCGGCCGCGCCGATGCCATGCTGACAGGTGGTCTCTCCCGGCCCGATCCGCTCTATACCCAGATGGGGTTCTCCCAGCTGCGCGCCCTGTCGCGACGCGGCATCTGCTCCCCCTTCGATGCCTCCGGCGACGGTCTGGTGGTGGGTGAAGGGGCCGGTATCTTCCTGCTCAAACGTACGGAAGACGCCCTGGCCCACGGCGACCGGATCTACGGCATCATCAGGGGAATCGGTCTCTCAAATGATGTGGGAGGCAGCCTGCTGGCCCCCCTTTCCGAGGGGCAGCTGCGCGCCATGCGCAACGCCTACACCCGGGCCGGTTGGGATCCCCAAGACGTAGACCTGATCGAATGCCATGCCACCGGCACCCAGGTGGGAGACGCCACCGAGGTCGCCAGCCTGCGGGAACTGTGGAGCAACGCCCGGCCAGAGGGAAGACCCTGCGTCATCGGCTCGATCAAATCCAACATCGGCCATCTTTTGACCGCCGCCGGCGCGGCCGCTTTGACCAAGGTGCTGCTGGCCATGGCCGGGGAGCATCTTCCCCCCACCGCCAATTTCACCGTGCCCCAGCCGGGGATGGACCTTGACAACAGCCCTTTCCGGGTGCTGACCGAAGGAATCGCCTGGGAACGCCGGGGCAATGGCATTCCCCGGCGGGCAGCGGTAAGCGCCTTCGGATTTGGCGGCATCAACGCCCATCTGCTGGTGGAGGAATGGCTGCCGGAGAGCGGACATTCCCGCCAGTCTAAACATGACCAGAAACCGAAACAGCGCGTTCCGGTGGCGGTGGTCGGCATGGACGCCCGCTTCGGGCCCTGGCAGTCATTGCGTTCCTTTCAGGAACGGGTTCTGGGGGACACGTCGCAGGCCATCCCCACGCCCCCGAGAAAATGGTGGGGCGCCACGGAAAGTGCCTGGTTCAATGAGCAAGGACTGAGGAAGTCTCCCTTCAACGGTTTCTACCTGGACGAAGTTGCGGTTGCTGCCAACCAGTTCCGCATACCGCCCCGCGAGATAGAGGAGATGCTGCCTCAGCAGATCATGATGCTCTCTTCAGCAGCGTCGGCCATGGCCGACGCAGGCCTTGACCGGGAGGATAACCTGCGGGCAGGGGTCTTTGTCGGTATTGCTCTGGACCTGAACAGCACAAATTTCAGCTTCCGCTGGTCCCTGGCCGAACATGCCGCAACCTGGGCCAGGGAGCTGGGACGCGAACTGTCAGCGAAGGAACTGGCTGCCTGGACCGCGCAACTTCGGGACGACGCCGGTCCGCCCCTGACCGCCAACCGCACCATGGGCGCCCTGGGCAACATTGTAGCCAGCAGAATCGCACGGGAATTCCGGGTCGGGGGGCCGAGTTTTGCCCTTGCCAGTGAAGAGAATTCCGGCATCCGTTCCCTGGAAACGGCGCTGCGCATGCTCCAGTCGAATGAGATCGACCGGGCCCTGGTTGGAGCCGTGGACCTTGCCGGTGACCTGCGCACAGTTCTGGGACAGCACGCCGGAAGAGAATTCTCACGTTCAGGCCGTGGGCTTCCCTTTGATCAGCGGGCAGACGGCGCCATTGTCGGCGAAGGAGCCGCCTGTGTGGTGCTCAAGCGCCTCGATGATGCCGAGCGGGATGGCGACCGGATCTACGCGGTAATTCGCGGCATCGGCAGTTCCGGCGGCGAAATAACCATCCCGGACCGGGACACCTATTGCCA
>WSSedB1CaDRAFT_10001085_pt1 | contig 10713 bp, 10 predicted proteins | sample WetSurSB1Cattail_FD_9460 | JGI IMG/M metagenome (IMG submission 9460)
TGGGACAGCCCTTCGGCTTCTGGGTTTTTGATTCTATGGACAGCGGCGCCTTGAAGTTATTGGTCAATCTGCTCATTCTCCTGTCACTCATCCTCATGCAGGCCGCACATCGCAAAATAGCAGAAAAGCCCCGCAACTCTTTCATAACCGGCATATTTTCAGGCTTTACTTCGATCACCACTGGAATGGGCGGCCCGCCGTTCCTCATTTATCTGGCCTACACCAAAATGACTGCAGCTGTGTTCCGGTCTACCTGTTTTGTGTTTTTCTTCCTGTGCAACGCCACATCCCTCACGAGTTATCTGATTGGCGGCTTCAGTCTTGTTCCTGCTCTGGGGGAATTCATCTATCTTTTGCCGGCGCTGGCTGCAGGCATTATTGTGGGGCACCTCTCCTACCACTATGTACCAGTCAAACTCATCCATCGTCTGATTTTCCTGCTGCTCTATCTGACATCCATCAGCGCAATCATCTCTGCACTTTACTACAAAATCATTGCCTGAAAGCGGATGCAAATAAACTGCACAGCCTTCAGGCAATGAGAAAATTTGTGGCAATGAAACCTGTGGAAATACAGAATCCGTTTGTTATGGCAGAACTGGTGTGCTATAATTTAGTTTAGAGATAGTTAATGGTGTCGGTTTTTCTACTCCCATAGTAGGGGATGGTTCCATGACAGTGTATGAAACGTTATCTTTAATGATAGCTTTCGGTATTCTGCTTGTTGCCATTCTTTCATTCCGTAAATAACGGCATGAAAAAACCGCCTAGCGGTTTGCCAGCGGTCTTCTTCAAAGAATGTTTAATTCGAGGAGAGCCGATGCAAGCACACATCGACTATCTCTTTGTTTATATTATAACATGCGAGGATATTCATATCAATCCTTTGGAAAAGTTCTCTACCCTTAAATCCTTTGCCTCGAAGTTCTATAGCTTTTAGCTACTTGGAACTTTGCCCATAATATGCCTTAGAACCATGCTTGCGATAAAAATGCTTCTTCTTTATTGCCTCTGGTGCCGGTTGGATGGCTGGATTCAGCATTTCCGAACGACGAGCCATTCTGGCCACTTCCTCCAGTACCACTGCATTATGGACCGCCTCTGCCGCATCCTTGCCCCAGGTAAAGGGACCATGATTCTTGCAAAGCACTGCCGGCGTATATTGAGGATTGATGCCGCGTTTCTCCAAGGTCTCCAGAATAACCAAGCCGGTATTTTTTTCGTAATCCTTGTCTATTTCTCCGTCCGTCAAATCCCGTGCACAGGGAATCGCTCCCAGGAAATAATCCGCATGCGTAGTCCCATAAAGCGGAATGTCCCGACCCGCCTGCGCCCAGGCAGTCGCTTCCGGCGAATGGGTATGCACGATACCACCGATCACAGTATATTTTTTATAAAGTTCAATATGCGTTGCTGTATCTGAAGACGGGTTATACCGTCCTTCTATTTTGTTGCCCGCCAGATCCATAATGACCATATCCTCCGGCCGCAGCAAATCATAATCCACCCCGCTGGGCTTAATAACAAAATATCCCGTTGCCCGGTCAATTTCACTGACGTTTCCCCAGGTATAGGTAATCAATCCACGTTTAGGAAGTTCCATATTAGCTTCATAAACCTTTTGCTTTAACTCTTCCAGCATTCTTTTTCCTCCCTTTGCCCGTCCAACTTACTGTCAAACAGTCAAAATTGGAAATCGCCAAGCCAAGAATCCGTGATTCTCTAAGCAGCAATTTCCAATTCTGCATTGTCGATTGCCGTCTCTCTTACCCGGCTAAGATTCACAGGTACGCAGACATTTCGTAGAGCGAATCATAGATACAATCCGGTTTTATCCTGGATGCCGCTACTGTATTCATATCGGCTTCACCGGTAAGCACCAAAAAGCCTTTGGCGCCGTTATTCACGCCCGTAGCCACATCGGTATAGATGCGGTCACCTACAAAAGCTATTTCTGGAAGCTGCAGTCCCGAACGCTTCAATACCATCTGGACCGTTTCCTGACATGGTTTACCCAGATATTTGGGCTTAACTCCGGTAGATGCAGTGATAAGCTCACATATAGCTCCACAGTCCGGCATAAAACCATCCTCCGTAGGACAATTTATATCCATATGCGTAGCCAGGAAAGGCACACCCTGCCGTATAAAGCTGCAGATCTTATCAAGCTTCTCATAAGTGAGTGAAGTATCAAAGCTCTGTACCACTACATCGGGATGATCCTCCACCAAATAAATCCCCGCCCGGCCAAAGCTTGCCGTCAGAAGAGATGTCCCATTGAGATACACTCGTTTGCCCGGATAATGCGCCTGCAGATACGCAATGGTCACATCACCAGCAGTAATAATATCAGACTCCTGCACCGCCAGCCCCATATGTTCCAGCTTCTCCTGGTAAATCGCCGGTACACGGGAGGCATTATTGGTGAAAAAAAGGAACTGTCTCTGGGTAGATTTTACCTTGGAAATAAAATCCAGGGAACCGTCAATGATTTTATCCCCCAAATAAAACGTACCATCCATATCCAATACAAAGAGTTTTACATCAGAAAGAGCCATCTTTTTATCCATACAATCTCCCTCACATAGTAATGACCGTTTCATAGAAGTCATAGAACTTCAGCACGCGCATAAAAGTGATACGGGCTCTGACATATGGCGACATGAAGGCCATCTTTTTGTAGAAACTGTCATCGAAGCCAAGGTCTGCCAGTGAGTTCACCCCGCCGACTTTTTTCAGCATGTCAGCCAGCGCTGCTGCAGAGGGAATTTCTTCGATGATTTTGATAATTTCGTCGGTTTTTTCCACCAGACGTTTTGGCTGGATAGCAGACAGGATATTGGGCGTATTTTCTTCCATGATGGAGTCATACAACTCCCTGACCCTGAAAGCATCCGCAATAGCAGACGTCTCAACATCTACATGGTCTTTTACCTGAAAAGCGTGCTTTTTCATAACAGCAGCGGCCTTATGGTATATATCCGTGACCAGGATCAGGCCTACACCGACTTTTTCTCCATGATAGAAATCTATATAGTCATTGTAGGCTTCCATCTCCCACAGATGGGACATATGATGCTCCGCTCCCGAGGCCGGACGCGAGTTTCCCGTCATCTGCATAGCCAAACCGGACAGCAGCAGTCCATACATCAGCATCTCATAGGCATCCGACCGGCCCTCATTCAATCCGTCCAAACTGGCAATGAGTGAATCCAGCGCTTTATACTCCAACTGGCAAATCGTATCACATATATATTCACCCGTCAATGCATGGGCAATCTTCCAGTCTGCCAGTGCCGTATATTTGCCCAGAAGGTCTCCTACACCAGAGGCTGTCAAACGTTTGGGAGCGTTCTTGAATATATCGGTATCCGCCAATACGACCACGGGAGAAACGGCGGTAAAGCTCTTCTTGAAGCCATGCCAGGTCATAGCAGCTACGGTGGAAACATAGCCATCTACACTGGCAGCTGTAGGAACGGAGAAGAACGGAATCTTCCTGTTGTAGGCATGGTAGCGAGTAATGTCATGTACTGTACCAGAACCCACAGCAATCATCAAATCCACCCGTTCCAGTTTGTTCAGCTGCTCTTCACAGGCAGCTACGCCATGCTCATTGGCATGCAGGTTAACTGGATTCAAAACGATTTTTTTCAAACCAGGCACGATGGCTTCGACCTTGCGGCCGGCAGCCTCATAGGTATTGGCATCACATACCATGACTAGGTTCTGCATATCTTTATAGGGTGCCCGGGCCAAATAGGCGGGCAGATGCTCCCCCGCCCCGCTCTCAATCACCACATCATCGACAAAAATACTGTGTTCCCGGCCACAAGCGCACGGCTTGCGGAATTCTTCCATATCCAGCTTCATTATAAATCCCCCTCAGCGGCAGCCTGATTACGGTTCGCCATTTTTTCCATATAGTCTTCAATAGCAGTTCTCTTGAACCGGAAAGCTGCATAACAAAGTGCATAAATCACTACAGTCATACCGATAAAAATCGGGTTCTGGCTCAGAAAAGCCAGGAATACAAACCCCAGCATCGGTTTACCAAGGATGTTGAAGCTGGTAATAAGCGCTGCACCAGCAGGAATTGCAAAGCCTGCGCTGATGGCTACCTCCGTAAAGAGATTCGCTGTATAGGTACACATGAGGAGACCAAGGCTGAACCAGATCGTCCCCGCTACAATAATCTTGGCCATGTTGCCTTTGTAGACAGCTACCAGGCCCTGCACCATATAGGGAATAGCTAAAAGGTCAACGACCGGCAGTACCTGATTGCCAGGCAGCACAGTTGCTACAGCAACCATGATAGGAATGAGAAGCAGCCCGCTCGTAAGAGTAGCCGGTTCGCCGTAGCCTACAGCATCATTCACGGCAATATACCAGGTACGTCCGTTGCCATCGCCCATGAGTTTGCGGGCCGCATCGGTGATTGGCGCAAAAGCCTGGGCAAACATACTGGCCACCTTCGGGAAAAGTGCCATAACGGTGCAGGTAGCAACCGCTACATAGAAAATCTGTCCCCAGGTCTTCAGGGAATCCAGATGCCCTACACTGCCCAATATGCCAATGAAAAGGCCCAGGAATAATCCGATGACCATCGGCTCGCCAAACACGCCAATTTTCTTCTCAATGGACCGCGGGTTGAGGTTCACCTTGTCGAGATGCAGGAGATTCAGGATTGGATCGAACAGAATCGCAAATACCGCTGGTTCTACATTGTGCATAGCAATAATCGTACAGTTTGGATAGTTGTAGTAGGAAGACCAGCGTTTCGCCACGAGTTCTGAAATGAGCAGGCTGTAAAGATTCAGCAGAATCATACAGGCAATGCCCAGTGTAAAACTTCCTGTGGCATAGATGACCATGGCACCCCAGACAATATAGGAGTAGTTGTTCCAAAGATCCGAAGGCTGGAATATATTGGTCCATTTGATCAGGAAAAGTATCGTTTGAAGCAAAATGCCTAAACCCAGATAGATCATACCGGCACTCGTGGCAAACGCCACAACCGCAGTGGCCTGCCAGCCTACATCAAAGGTATTGAGCGCTACGCCCGTGTATCCGGACATCGTCCCGGACATGGACTGGATCATCGGTGAGATGATCGGTGTAAAAGCACCAATCAGGAGCGTAAACCCCATCAGCGCAACGGCTGCATTCATCATCGACAAAAAGGCCTTTTTGATTGTAACCTTAAAGATCAACGCTATGACAAAGATAATTACCGGTACAATGATTGCCGAACTAAAATTATCGATAATTGCCTTCATCGTGTATAACAATCCATCTATCACTTTTATACCCCCCAAATTCATAAAATCAATGTCAGGTGTATCTGGAAACCGTCTTTATTTCCCGACGCCATGCAGGGCAGCTACCACGTCGGCAAAGAATTTATCTTCACCGATTCCCGTCATACAGGCAAAAGCATTGATTACTGGTATCCCATAATCGCCGGACGGCAGCGGGCTCGTATGTACCAGCACATCAAAGCTGCCGGACTGTGCCATATTCAGTGCCTCGGTCGGGCGCGCCTCCGTAGCATGTACCTGATAGCCATCATCCAGTAATCTTTCCTTGAGTTTCTCTGCTACCATAGTCGAAGTTACGGTTCCGGAACCACACACGGATAAAATATTTACTCTGCTCATTTTGCTTTCCTCCTGTTATATTCACTTGTTTTCAATGGCTTTTTCTTTTGCCTGGATAATGTGGATGATTTCCGCTGCATCAGCTGCCGCTATAATATCCTTGAGAACTTTGGTGTCCTGTATGACCTGTATGATGCGCTGCAGCGTACCGATATGGGCATTGGGATTGGTTACGGCCAGTACAAATACCAGCTTTACGCTGACTTTTACATCCGTAGTACCCATCTGAAAAAAAGATACCGGGCTGCGTAAAACGCCGATAGCAATACCAGGCTGATTGACATGCTCCGGATTGGTATGGGGAATCGCTACCCCCACGCCATTCATATCAATGCCTGTGGGAAAGCTCCTTTCTCTGGTAATAAGAGCATCCACATAGGACTCCTTGACATATCCTGCGTCCGTCAGCTTCCCTCCTACAATCTTCATGACGTCTTGATAAGAAGATGCTTCGATATCTCTGCAAATGAGGGAATCTGTCAAGCTTTCCCATATCATTTTCAAATCCCCCCTAGATTTCAATATCAGCGGCCACTGATTTTTGATATTTAAATCATACCATGACAACAATAGCAAAAACAGTGAAACACTTTTCATACAATACGGAAAAAAATAAAACGATACAAAACACTTCCTAAAAACAGGAAATATTTTGTATCGTTCCAAAAATCACTTACTTGCGATCGTATTGCTCAATAATCCTGGCAGCTTCTGCTGAAGTTCGTGCTTCCCGCAGCAATTGCTTAAAGGATTCATCCTGCAGCATGTTGATAAGGGAAAACATTGCTTCCAAATGGGACTGCTGATCCACCGGGCTCAGGCAGCAAACGAATTCCACCGGATCAAGCTCAGCATTGCCAAAGGCTATCGGCTGTTTTAAACGAATGAGGCTCATCCCCATTTTGATGCTGCCATGCTGCGGGCTTTCATGCGGCAGCGCAAACCCGCGTGAAATAACAATATAGGGCCCATTCCGTTCGATGTTTTCTATAATGGCCTGCACATACTGCGGCTTAATATACCCCAGATTGAGAAGGCATTGTGCGGACTCGCGCACCGCCTCCTGCCAGGTACGGCACTCAACGTCCATGCGGATATGCGATGCCGGCAACAGGTAATGCAGCATATAGCCTAAAGGCCGTTCCGCCTGCACACTGGAAAAATACAGGCGAATCGTCTTTCGCACATGGCGCAGAGCTTCATCGGAAGCCTCTGGGAACTCCTGCCGGAGCACTGGTTCCAGCTGTTCTATGATTCCACTGGCACTGATTTCCGGTACTGGCTTGCGTATGCGGCCGCCCATCGTATTGCGCAGGGTTTCCATTTTGGCCGCGATACGCAGGCAGTCTTCATCTGTAAGCAGTGGTGATACCACAACAGAGTCGACATCGCAGTCTGCAAGGGGTACCGTCGTAACAATGAAATCACACTCTCCCGGGCTGATATCCTTGGTATTGTGCGTAGCCATAATATCCACAATTCGAAAGTTGAAATGCTTCTCGAGCTTTTCCAGCAGCAGCCGGGAGGTACCGATACCTGCATTGCAGGCTACGATAACATTGAAGGGAACGGATTTATTTTTCGCCCGTTCCACGGCCGCGCAGATGTGCACCATAATATAATCTATCTCACACACAGCCAGACACCTGCCCGCATAGGCCTCGAGTATGGATTTGTAACGGCACACCACCTCATAGATTTCCTGATGGCTCTCCACCAGCTTATGGATGGGACTATCCACCGTATCAAACATCAACTCCGTCTGAAGCGTAGAAATGAGATGATTCGACAAATTTTCAAAGAAATCATAATCTCCAGCTATATTGACCGCCAGCTGCGCTGATATTGCCGCTATGAACTGGCGTGTCAGAAGCTGTATCTTAATCGCTTCCTCATCACTTTCCTGACGTTTCAGATAATGTGCCTTTCCCAGGAGTACACTGAGAAAGGCCACTTCCGGCAAGGGGGCAGTCACAGCATGATACTGTGCCACTAAATCATACAGACTCCGGGCCATATTCATCTTATCTGTATTCCCGGATAGCCCCGACGCCAAATGGCAGCCCTGCTTCATGCGAAATATAGACACCCCTAAATAAAGCACAATCTCCCGAAAAGAATTGTCCGTCAGATAGCACTTATACTGTTTCTCCTTCTCACGGAGTATTTTTTGCAGAATCAGGATATCTTCCGCTAAGCAGCCTACACTACTCATCATAGACTGCTGCAGTGAAGTGTTTTCGGCCTGATACAGCATCTGTATAAGCAGCAGGCGCCGATTTCCTTCATCGCCTTCCACCCGCAGTCCTTTGCTGGAATAAGATATGAGCTTCAGCCTGCCCCTGCGGATTACATCCTTGATATTATCCAGATCCCCAATAACCGTAGAACGGCTGACAAACAAATGATCACTGATCTGCGCCAAAGTGATGTAAGCATGCGCCGTAAGCAGCATTTCCACTGTTACCCCTACACGCTCCCTCTTCGAAAGCTTATAGGAATAGAAATTCCCCTTCAAAAGCTCCACCGAGGATTTCGCCATATCCGCCGGACAAATGATCCGCCCTCCGCGGGCAAAAGCAATGCAGCCATAGCCAGCATCCCTCAGTTCACTGTTGATCTCTGAAACATCATTGCGGATCGTACGCTCAGAAACCTCATAGTCCTGCGCCAGCTCAGCCAAAGTAGTATCCTTCGCCTCTGTAAGCTGTATTAAAATTCGACTGCTGCGTTCTTTCATATATTCCCCCAGCTAACTAAAAAACATGCAATAACGGCTTATGCTTGACTGCTCACTGTGCATCAACACTCGTACAACAAAAGAACCGTTCCTATCCCAAACACAAGTATAGCACGAAATTCTGGATACATTATACCTGTTCCGATTGATTTAAAAATTTTTCATATCGAATTTGGTCTCTATTATCAATAAAGACCCTGTCCACCGCTTTAAACCCATTACTTTCGTAAAAATTTCGCAGTCTGTGCCGCAATGTACCGCAATTGAGCCTTAGACATTGTATTTTACGCTCTTGGCATATTCGTTCAGCAGATTCTATCATTTTACTTCCATAGCCCTGTTTGGCGCTTTGGCGGCAAACCGCTACCTTGTGTAAGATGCCAGCTTCATTCTCCGGCGAACTCGCCCAAAACAGGGGATCATGCCATTGTAAAACATATACTCCAATCAGGCTGCCCTGCTCATAGCATAATTTCATATCCTCGACACGATACTGCTTCATCAATGCTGCACTGGTTATATCTGCATACTTCCACATGGGTTGATTGACAGAATTCAGCCATACAGCAGCGTCCTTTAAAACCCGGGAAAAAATTTCTATATTTTCACACGTTGCATTTACTACTTCCAAATTTATTACTCTTTTCTATAGGAATTTTCCTGTTTCAAGCAGGCTGCGGAGGATTGCTTCGAAGATTCTGAGGCAAATATATTATTTCTGCATCGGCTATACGCCCTTAGCCTCAATCCCCGCAAAAGCATACTCTATCAGATTTCTGATAAAACATGTATCCAATGTTTCGCCAGTTATCAACAGGCGATAAAACAGCGGCCCATAAATCAAGTCTATGGCCAGCTCTATATTGAGATTTTTCCTCAGTTCTCCCCGCTTTACCCCACGTTCCAGGATATGACGTGAATCGAGCCGCCGAGGATAAAAATATCTTACCCGATATTCTTCGGCCAGCTTTAGATCGAATTGTCCTTCTGCAATCAACTCATTGATTACTTTTCCTTCCTGACTCGTCAAAAATTTGGCCAGGTTGCTGACCTGCATAACTATATCATCGACAACTGAGCCTGTATCCGGCACAGGAAGCCTTGCTGAAGCAGCAGATAGAAAGCTGTCCATCACAACTGCAGCTTTGTTTGACCACCATTTATAGATTGTCGCTTTGCTGACTTTTGCCCGCTCGGCGATCTTTTCAACCGTTACGGCCTCGAAACCAGTCTCCAGCAGCAAATGATAGGCAGCTGCAAGAATGGCTTTTTGCGTTTCGACGTTACGGGGACGCCCTTTTTTCTTTTCCAAACGACAATACCTCCCTGTATATTTTACTTTAACTAAAACTATACGTACATTATACGATATAATTTCTCACAAGGAAAGAAATTATATCTTTACAAATACTATACGTTCAGTTTATAATAGTATTAAATACAATACTATACGTTTAGTATTGTATTTTCAAGGCAAGATTTGATAAAAACTATACATGCACAAAGGAAGGGATTATTCTATGATGAACATTCACCCCGAAACTAAAAAAGCTCCCCGCTGGATTACATTCCTATTAGCTGTTTCATGTGGGGTAATTGTGGCAAATCTTTATTATGCGCAACCTTTAGTTGGCCCTATCAGCGCAGACACGCATCTCCCTCTGGCCTCAGCAGGCTTCATCGTAACGCTGACACAAATCGGCTATGTTTTAGGCTTGCTGTTCATTGTGCCACTCAGCGATCTCGTGGAGAATCGGCGGCTGGTTTTGTCAGCATTAGCTGTCGTTATTTGTGCATTGGCTGCAGCATATCTGGCAGATAATGCACTGTTCTTTCTTATTGCATCCATGTTCATCGGGCTGGGTTCAGTCGCAACACAAATTCTGGTACCTTACGCAGCCCATCTGGCAACCGAAGAACAGCGCGGCCAGGTTGTGGGGAATGTGATGAGCGGTCTCCTGTTGGGAATTATGCTTGCCCGGCCTGTCGCCAGCATGATTACAGATTTTTTGGGATGGCGGTCCGTTTTTGCTTTATCTGCTGTCATTACTGCTGTCTTAGCTGGATTATTGGCTTTCGTTCTCCCCAAGCGCATACCTGCACCTGCCATGAATTATAGTGCATTGCTCGGCTCTTTATGGGAACTGTTTAAAACAAAATCTGTTTTACGCCGCCGTTCTTTATATCAAGCTTGTTTGTTCAGTGCCTTCAGTCTGTTTTGGACAGTCACTCCTTTATGGTTAGCCAGTCACTTCCACTTATCACAGCAAGGCATTGCCTTATTCGCTTTTGCTGGTGTGGCTGGTGCCATAG
>WSSedB1CaDRAFT_10001086_pt1 | contig 10698 bp, 30 predicted proteins | sample WetSurSB1Cattail_FD_9460 | JGI IMG/M metagenome (IMG submission 9460)
TGTTTTTCACTATTATGTAGACTTACTTGAATTTTATTCACCATTACTTCTGTTTCATCTAAAACACGTAGACATTCAAGCCGTGAACTTTCAGGTTTAAACAATTTTACTAACCAATTCATCTCTCTACCTACTACCTTTTAAAATCTCAATACTTTGTGGCTTACTTTTGTCCTTCAGGAATTGGAGTCCATTTAATTAACCAAGTCATACCGTTCCATAAAGTTACATGCCAACGTCCCTCACAAAAAGTATAGATCGGTTTTTCTACGTAATCATGGTCACTTAAAAATGCTTCTAACCTTACATCAAACATGCCAGAATTACCGTCAATGACTTTATTATTTGCTAACTCTCTAGCACATTTTTTAATTTCGTTCTTCTCTAAGTTTTCACAAATGACTACTCTAAAAGGTGCGTCACCAAAATTATTACTGAATAACATTGCAAAATCTTTATTGTAAATTCTTAAACAACCAATGTCTGAATTAACAGTTAATACTCTCATTATTTCACATCCTTATTTTTTAAATAATTAAGAACAATCATCCGAACAAACGTAGTAGTTTGCATACCATTTTTCTCAGCCTCTAATTTCAAAGCCTGTTTATCACCTGAAGCTAAGTGTAAGTTTATAACCGGATTATCACGCATTTTATCTTTTAACATTCTCTTTCCCCTTATTGTTTTCTAACTCGATTACTTTTAGTATACCATTACTATTATGCTCTGTCAACTATCAATATTACGAAGGTATTGCATTGGTAGTAGTATCGTGTTATAATAGTGTTAGTAAAGAATATACGTATTATGAGGAGTTATTTATGAAAGAAACAACCGACCCGTTAGAATCACTCACAAATAATAAGATAGTGGAATGGGAAACTCTTAGGTCTGTAATTTACATTAGAGATAATGGTAATTGTTGGGTATGTGGCAATTTTACTAAACTATATAATTATGATTGTGGGCATATTATAGATAGATGTAAGGGTGGAAGTTCATTGCCTGATAATGTAGCAGTAATGCATGAACTATGTAATAATATAAAACCTAGACATGTTTCCATCGATGATGCAATTAAATGGCGAGATTGGTTTCGTACAGAATTTAAAGAATTACAAAGGACTGGCGATATTGACGTACTGAAAAAACTTATTGCGTCATACTTTGAAGATCGTCCAGAACTTCAAGATGTAAAACTGCTTAAGAGAAAGGTTAGATTTATACCTGAAGAACTACGTGAGGCAGTTTCTATATTATCTAAACGACTAGGGTTTCCTTACTCTACAGTATTACATTACGCAAGAGAAATACAGGCTATAAAATTTTAACAAAACCTATTGACATTTAGTTTCTAAGTGCTATAATTGTAGAGAAGGTTAGGATAAGCCTTTAAGGAGAAAACAATGCGTAGTGTAAAAGCCATCAAAGAAAAGTTCGGAGCTAATGCGTTCCATGCCTGGGGAATTAAAGGTGGGTCTAAAATTTTGAAAGATAAAAGAGTTATGAAAGCCTATAAAGAAGGTCGTGTTAGAATCGTAAAATAGCCTTCAAAGGTTAAGCCTTTCAAGCCTCAATTTTTAGCGCAAATCAGTGATTTTTTGCGCTTTTTTTGTTGTCTTTTTTGTGGAATTAAAGTGGTATAGACAGTCTAGTGTGAGTGGGTATCCCCCACGCTCAAAGCTCAATTTTACCCTGTCGCATCGGGGCGCATGACTAAATTGCCACATCGGGGCGCACTCCGACGCATCGGGTCGCCTATCGGGTCGCCTAGCAGGTCGCCTTCAAAAATTGCCAGTTATTGCAATAGCTCAAAAATCGCCTATTCGATCAATCATTATAAATAGTTGCATAGTGTCTAAAATTGACACAGTGACAAGCTAAGATATTAAGCTGACAAATTACACGCAATCGAAATACACATAGTCTTAAATCGAATTGTACGCATTGCCAGATATACCAGATTAATTTTTTATACTTGATATTTGGATATATATAATGTAGTTCAATAATTAGAACATTTGTACACCTAGTCTAAAGTATAGTCTTTTAAATTGCCTATTGACAATGTATACACATGGGTATATAGTGAATACATAAAGATAAAAACAAAGGAGATACAAACCGATCAAAACAAGAACTACTCAATATGAGTAGTGAGCCTGATTAGCTATTGTAAATTTAAAAATAAATAGACTGCTAAAAATGCGAATAGGCAGTTACATCTAGGGTAATAACCAGATGTCAAAATTTAATAAGTGAACGAACTCACATTAAAGAATCACTTGAGCGTGATTAGTTGAGGGAGAATGAATATAGCATAGTAAATTACAATTTAATTTTTTGGAATGTTGGATAGCTCAATACAGATTACGTTAAAATTATTTTTAGACTAATTCGAATAGTTCGCTTGCAGATAGGTTTGAAAATTAGATTTTAATTCAAATGTTTTTTGTTATCCAACATCTACAAGTAATTAAATATAAGGAGTATTGAGAATGATTAATCCAAACCATAATAATAATATTTGTAAGAATTGCCCTGGTATGAAGTCATGCCATACTTCAACTAATGACTGCCAGATAATCAAAAAATATCAATCTAATGGTGGTAAAATTTTAAGAAAATCGACAACATTTTACGATGCTGCCTATTGTGATGAATGCGATATACTTTTTAATTTCGATTCGGACGGTGTTATTATTAATCATACTCAAAAATAATTATAAGTATAAGGAGTTAAGACAAAATGAGTAAAAAAACTCACGCAATGAGTAGATATACACTGCCTCAAGAGCCTAAAAAACCAGAACATTCTTTCGGCATTAATGGGTATTATTGTAACTATGGAGAATTAAGGACATATTCAAATCGTACACAAGGAGAGAATAGAGTAGCATTATTAAAGTCTCTAGGTTTTAAATGCTACCTGTCTTTTAAATGGCCATTTGTAATTATTCAAGATAACCAGTAAAAATATTTAACGTGGGAGTGTATAAAATGGAAACTATTGAGGCGATGACTATAAAAGAAAAGGGTATCTTAATTAGTAACATCTTAACTCAATTAAAATTTATGTCACACAATGAAAAGAAGGTGTTTGATTATGGGAAATCTTTTTTCGATCTGGCATTTATGAACGATGAACAATTAAAAAATATTGCTAGACTTTTAAGAATTTAAGGAGCACATAAAATGACAATGACAAAACAGAATATACCCATCACTTTAGATATGAAAGTTGCTGCTAAGAATGTATTTATGGCAATGGCTTTTACTCAAACTATCAGACCAATTGTTGAAGGATACCAACAAAAAATTCTCAATGAAATGAAGCCAATAGTCTCAGCTAAATTTTTTAAAATGGGGTTTGATAAAAAAATAACCAACTCAAATGATACTTATTTAATGAACGAATCCGATTTTCAAACCTATCTTAAACGATGCAATGAGGAAAGAATAAAAGCAAAGTTACACGTTGACAATGAGGAATACTGTCCGCTATTAGTTGCTGAAGAGTTGCAAAGAAAAGCGGAAAGACTTTTTATAGAAACTATGGAGCCGATAACACATTTAACGGCTGAAAAGGTGCTTTGCTCTAAGGATGGACTAGCCAATTATAAAAAATTATAGGAGTTGACGCAATGCCTGAACTATTAAACTTTACTCAATACTGTGTTAAAAATGGGTATCCATCGGACTATGATACACTTTTCGAGGCGCAATATAATGGAAGTCTAGGACTAGCTGGACACGTAGCAAAGCGAACTATAAACAAGCTACATGAGAACGCAAACAACAACCGGAATCAAAACAAAATAGCACATATAAAATATACTGAGGCAATTTTAAACGATGAAATTATAGACCCATCAGGCGAAATTGTGAAAGAAAATATATTAAAATACAGGCGCAATGCTAAAATAAAAGAGCTACAAAATCAAATATCAATCGGACAAGGACATATAAAATTTATGTTGTCTTTGGGTAAAATGTCCTATACTTCGAGTGGTAAAATTAAAGCGAATTGCCAGCGTGTTATCGATAGTCACCAGATCGAAATTGACAAGGCACAAGCGGAATTAAATACAATCAACAATTAAAAATTAAGGGAGAGGAGTGTATAAAATGATAACCAAATTAGATTTTAAATTGACTTTAATGAACGGTCAAAACGTTTATCTGGCAGAGCCTTATAAGGTAGTACACTTTGATTATTCTGATAATTCTAGCTCATGTATTGAGAGAGAAAATTGGAGAGCATACCATCGTATAATGTGTCCTATCTCTCATAAATGGCTATTTGGTAATGCAGTCGAACACGTGCAACAATTTAAGAGTGTAGAATATTCCGCTAAAGAACAAGCTATGAACGCTTGTCAAAAACATTTTGAAAGTGAATCAGGACAACAATTATTAATAGACCACGCAAAATATTTTAAGAGGAGTTAACACGATGTTAAAACGATCAGACATAACAGGACATACCCTAAATATTTTGGGATATTCTATTGAATTTGTGTACGTTAAACACTGGTTAAACTGTGTAGCAATTTATAAAAATCATAATAGCCAACTGGTCAAACGGTTTGAAATTTAACATCTTAATACTACTCACAATTAAAAATAAGCTAAGGTATAATTATAATATTTGTGGGTAGTGACTAGGATATTAAAAAGAAAATTTGTGAGGTGTAAGTATGGCTTGGACAGATGCTCTCTTAGAGCCTGAAGTAAGGTATCAAGATCAAGTATTATCTCAAACGTGGGGACATTTATACCCTAAAGACAATAATAAGCATGATGGTTTTATTTTATTTTGTCATGCGTGTAATGGAGATATAACGCCCATTGATTATGATTTTAAGGACATCGATTCATCGCCCTGGTTTTATCAAGATTTAAACAATTTTCTATATGACAAGGTTGTTAAAAATGGTAAAACATTATTGGAGCAAGGCCACGTATACAAATTTGTTGGGACATATACTAAATTTAAAAATCAGAATTGCAGATTTTCAGGACAAGTCACTATGATTAAAATTTAAGGAGTGTGGACTATGGATATTAGAAAACAATCTAATGGTAATTTAAGAGTGACATTATCTGATTCGGATTTAATTGACGCATTAGAGAACTAGACTAGCAAAATATACCAGAACATTACAGAGACAAGTGTAGTCCAGAAAATCACGAATGAATACAACCGGATTGAGATTATTATAGGCGATAATGAGGAGTAAAATTTTTAAAAAGTATACTGAGTATAGGAGTGTGAATGATGAAAATTAAAGTTAATGTACATATCGAAATTACAACCAGCAAAAAACAATCTAGCATTGCTAATATCTATATTAATGATGAACTTTTAGGAATGATAACATTCGATACTTATAAAACAAACGATCATGCTATCTACTTTTTAGACCATCACGAAAATAATGTTGCTGAATTTTACGACTACGATATTTTAAAAGTGGATTAAGCAAAGTCTAGGTGTCAATAGGTAAGTATAGGTGTCAAGACTACGCAATAGACTACTCAAAAAAGTTTTAAAAGTCAGTCAAAAAAAGAGCCAAATTTTAGTGTTTTTTACATGGTATTCTACAATTAAGAGTTATGTTTTTAAGGCATAAGCCTATCAAAAAATAAGGAGTGGATCACAATGAATAGCAACTGGCTTTTAATCAATTCCGAAGATGGTTATTTGTGGCGTAAAATTATACGCTTAGAAAATGGTTATGATGCTTTTATCTTTCAACTAACTTCAACTAATGTAAAACCTATTGGAAACTATGGGTACTATACTAAACACGAAGCATTACAAAACATTGACCAAATCCAAAAAAATGCTGAAAAGTTTAAGGCATAAGTCTAAAATATTTTAAAGGGTCTAATAGATAAGGAGTGAATTAAAAATTGGCAGATATATACATAGATGATGCGTAGGGCAGATGGGACGCTATGAAGTTTTACTGATGGGTCTAATGCTTTGGCATATGACTGTGTAGGGCGGAGCGGACGATGAAACACCATTCTTCACTTGTATATATCAGTGGGTTAATTATGATTATGGCATGGTTAATAACCTAAACTATGATAGAAGTAATTAACGTCTTATCGGTCTGGCAAACTGATAAGATTACCTCAAAGCCAATAACTACTTTATAAGAACTATACTATTTAATAAGGAGTGAATTAAAAATGGAAATAAGGATTTGGCCTTGTAAAATGGGACACAGTATTATCATAAAAGATTTAGATGAAGCCCAAAAACTTCGTGTAGCTATTGACAAATTGTTTAATGATATTTGTATCTATCCTGAAGCCTCATCGATACAACCATTATCTAACGACAAATCAAATAATATAACGATTGAATACAACGTAGATTGATAATATGGAGTAAAATAAAAATGACCGCAATACAATTACAATTTAGTAGTCTAAGTCTAAGTGACAATGCAAGAAAAGCCTGGTCAGAATATCATAAAGGTTTAAAAATTTCAGCAAGGTTAAGTATGAGTTTAAAATTTAAAAAGGATGTGAATTAAAATGTTAGCTGAAAATATTACTTGGATTAGCGAACCAGATTATACACATTGGAAACCTTTATGCCAACAATTTATATCATGGGAATACACAGTTAAAGGCTCTGGTAAAATTTATAAAATGCAAAATGAAGAGCATGTTTCTTATGAAAAAGAAGTGGAGATTTTAAAAATTCTAAGAGGTCAACTAATCGATCAGGCTAAATTAAAACAATTAATCACTGAATATGGACATGCTAAATATTGGCATGGACAACAAGTATTAAAAGATGAAAGATTATAAAATAATTCGTAGTCTAGTTGATTAAAGATAATAAGAGAGGAGAGAATTAAAATGTTAATTGAAAATGGTAATGGTACTTATACAGCAGGACAAGGAGATATCATTTGTATCTTACAATTACCTGCTAAAACTTATCATGTGGCTTTCTTTGAGGAACACCCTTTTGCTGGACAAATTAAACCAATTCAAGATGAAGATTTGTTAAGATTAAAAAGTAAAATGCACCATACGACAGGCTCTCCAACATTGGAAGGAGCACAAAAACATTTGGATGATATGCGTACAAAAATAATTCTACCTGATTCAAATATTGTAAGAGATAGAGCAATTAAAGTGGAAGACCCTGTGAGTGTTTGGGTACTACCTAATTGGATTAAACAACATAAAAATCTATCCGAAGTTTTGAACTAAAGAGAGAGGAGAGAATTAAAATGGTTACAAAAAATAAAGAATCTTATACTCAGTGGTGGATAAAATATCCTTGGCATGTTTCAGGTGAACTTGAAGGACAATACCCTTCTGATGAACATGGTAATTGTACTTGTCAATGTAAAGGATGTTTAAAACACGAACATAAAGCAACTAAACAAGCTCATATGAGTTAATAAAAAAGATGAGGTTAAAATAAAATGATAATCTTCTATAAAGGTAAGTCAAAAAATCTTTGGTCTGAGTTGTATCTTTTAAAAAAACTACATGGTAACTGCCTTATAAATAAGTTTTATTGTGGGGTAAAATAAAATGGCACTACGAATGCAAACTGAAAAAGAAATTGTTGATTACATTGACCAAAATAATTTGTGTTCACATGAAGTTGGTGGTTGTTGGTTAACCAAAGAAACATATTATTACTTGCTTGACTACTATCCACAATTTGAAACTGTAATTTGGTTGTTAAAACATAATGCAGAAGCCACAGAGCAAGGTTGTAATATCGGGTCTACTATGTGGCAACATTATAGAAAAACTATACTCTAAAAGTGAGGTAAAATAATGAGAAGGAACAAAAATACTTGTGACATTTGTAAAGAAAATTGCCATAAACATCCATACCATTTTACATCTATTGATGGTGTAGTTTCTACATTATGCGCAAGAAATAGAGGACAGGCTATAAGGATAAACAGGGCTGATGAAGGTTATTACCCTTCTAAATCTTGTAAACGTAGCAAAACTTTATAAAAATTAGTGAGGTAAAATAATCAAATGGAAGTTAAAACTTTAACATCATTTACTCGTGCTGAATTATATTACATATTCTGCACACTTGCTGAAAGAGACATCGATGAAAAATATAGAAATGAAATTATGAGTAAGTTAAAAATCCCATTGAATTTGTATAAGTCAAATAGTCGTAAGACCTTTTTTGTTGGTATATAAAGTGAGGTGTAAAGATGGAAAAGGCTACTATTTTTGAAGGCAAAATTAAACGAAACGTTTTTGGAAGTTGGGAAGATTGTAGCCCTGGATTATACTTAGACACTGATAAAATCGAAACAATTTTCAATCGCTATGAGAATAAAAATATACGGATTACTGTCGAAATATTAGAGGATTAGTGAGGTGTAACAATGGAGTACACTTGGGAAAATATTGTAGCCTATCAAGTTTGGGAATGTAAAATTTGTCACGAAGTTCCTGATGAAGATATCTTTAAACACTTAAATAAAAAACATGGAATTATAAGTGCATCATTCTTTGACGATGCTGTTTATTCAGACCAATTTAAGTATCCAAATATAATTAAAGGGTGAGGTGTAAAGATGCAAAAACTTTCACGAAAAATCAAGACAATGGATGATCTTTTAACAAGGGATGATATTAACGCAACATTACAAGAAGTCTTAAAATGTAAAAAGGATATCACTGATATTATTATCATCTATAAAGATTCAGATGGTGTAATAAATCAATCGGCAGCAGTTAGCGAAGCAGGTGAATGGTCTAAGGATTGTGACTTAAAAGTCTTAGGTATGTTAGAGTATGTTAAAAATATGATACTTAATCCTATTGATGACTGTGAGGATGAATAAAATGACAAACAACGGTACAATTAAATGCCCACATTGCCAACAAAATATTAACGAAGTGTATGAAAAATTCCTAATATGGCAAACCTATCGCACGTTTTACACTAAAGACACAGACCAAATATTATTCCGGCTTGGTAACGATAATGCACAAATTAAAACAGAAAAGATTGATAATAGAAATGGTTACTACTGTCCGTTATGTGACAAGTTAATAACTAAATCTAAAAGACAATTACGTATCCTTTTTAGAGGTGGAACTTTAAAACAATTAGCAAAAAGTGAGGATGAATAAAATGGTTGCATATAATTTAAAAACTTTCGGAACTTGTGATGGATTTTATTGTTCGGTTAGAGCTAGATTAATGTTTGAAAAAGATATCCTTGAATTTGAAAGATTAGTCAACTACAACTGTAAAACTTGTAAATACTTTAAACCTATTGAACAAAAAGGTGAGGCAAAATAAGATGAACTATACAAAAGGTGAATGGACTTACGATAAAACCAGTGGGAGTATAAAGGCTATCAATGTTGGAACAGTTAATAATTCACCAATGGTCGCTAACGTATTTGTGACTGACATTATTGAACAACTAGAAACAGATGTAAATGCTCGGCTAATTTCAGCAAGTCCAGATATGTACGAAGCTATTAAGCATTTTATGGAAGTCACTAGCAGGGCTAAGAATGTTAAGTTTAGTCCAGCTATGGGAATGGCTTATTGTGGATTAAGAAATGCTATCGATAAAGCAGAAGGAAGGTAAAATAAAATGAAAGACTCAGGTTATATTGAACGTAAAATCGATAGATTGGCAGATGCATATTATGAGAACGAGAAACCCGATCCACGAGTTCACGCACAAATAGAAGCACTTGAATGGGTTATTGGACAACATGATTCGGTAATAGATGATATGGAAATTTCAGGCAGACCATTAACTGAGGATGAGATTAAACAAGCAATTGTAATGCATTGTAAAAGTAAAACTAAGTTACCTGAATATTCAGTATTTGGTGATAATAATTGGCGAAACATCGATGCACAAATTGATATTTTAAATTGGGTATTGGAGACAAAATAATATGGCAACAACAAAACTATTACATGATTACAAAGGCCATTTCAAGCCAGTATTAAGTACAAAACGTGATGAAAGATTAGTAGTGAGATTAACTTTAAAAGAGAAGGATGCTATTGAAACATTAGCAGAGGCACAAGGTCTTAATACCTCAGACTTTGTAAGATACGTAGCTATTCATTCAGAAATGATATTCGGGATGGAAAATTATTGGAAGCAAATGAACAACAAATAGGTATTGACAATCGCTATATTTTAGACTACAGTATGGTTAACCTTAAAATTTTAGAAGGAGAGATTATTTAATGAATAATTATATCGAATGCAAAACACAAAAAGAACTAGAGGCTTGTTGTAAAAATCACGATATTGCTATTGTCCGATCTGGTATCTTTACAGCTTGGGGAAATTCTCAGGTAACAGCTAGGGAAAATTCTCAGGTAACAGCTTGGGGAAATTCTCAGGTAACAGCTTGGGGAAATTCTCAGGTAACAGCTTGGGGAAATTCTCAGGTAACAGCTAGGGAAAATTCTCAGGTAACAGCTTGGGAAAATTCTCAGGTAACAGCTAGGGAAAATTCTCAGGTAACAGCTAGGGAAAATTCTCAGGTAACAGCTTGGGAAAATTCTCAGGTAACAGCTAGGGGAAATTCTCAGGTAACAGCTAGGGGAAATTCTCAGGTAACAGCTAGGGGAAATTCTCAGGTAACAGCTTGGGAAAATTCTCAGGTAACAGCTAGGGGAAATTCTCA
>WSSedB1CaDRAFT_10001087_pt1 | contig 10694 bp, 8 predicted proteins | sample WetSurSB1Cattail_FD_9460 | JGI IMG/M metagenome (IMG submission 9460)
CAGTATTTCCGATCTTCTGAGATCAAAGCTGATATCTTTAAAAGAGGAAGAATTGGATGATGTTAAATGATCTACCTGCAGACATACATCACCAGGTTCACTTACTATTTCCGGAAATCGTTGTGTCGTTACGCGTCCTATCATCAGATTAATTAACTTGTCTTCGTTAAGCTCCGGTGCAGGATATGTACCGATTTTTGCGCCATCACGCATAACGGTCACTTCGTCGGCTATCTGGAATATCTCACTCATGCGGTGAGATATATATATAATTGCAACCCCATTTGAACGAAGATCACGAATTATCTTAAACAGGTGATCCACTTCACGCTCTGATAACGATGAGGTAGGCTCATCCATTACTACAACAGAAGCTCCATATGATACCGCTTTTGCTATTTCGCAACTCTGCTGTTCCGCTATTGATAAAACATCCATATTTACTTTAGGATCAATTATCATATCAAGGCGCTTTAACAGAATATCAGTATCCTGTTCCATTCTTTTATGATCGATAAGGTGAACACCAGAATTCTTTCTCAGCGGTTCACGGCCCAGCCACAGATTCTGACTTACCGTACGTTGCGGAACATTCGACAGTTCCTGATGAATCATTGAGATACCGGATTCCAANGCGTCCTTTGTATCCCGGAATTTCACTTCTTTACCTTTGAATATAATTTTTCCGCAATCCGGATGATATATTCCAAAAAGGCATTTCATCAATGTTGATTTTCCGGCTCCATTTTCTCCCATAAGTGCATGAACTGTTCCCGGACGCACATAAAGTGACACATTATCCAGTGCTACCACTCCGGGAAAATGTTTTGTAATATTTTCCATTCTGAGGATATATTCTTCACTCATGTATTTTTCCTTTTCCCTGTCAACTATAAAACAGGCTTGGTAAACCGGAAAGAGGATATTTTCATTCCCGTATAGCCTCTTTCCATGCGATTGAAAAATGTTTACCGTGTCACCGGTTTGAACGGTACAAGGAAACACTGTGCCAGTATCGACGGATCGGTTACAGGATCTTCTTTCGTAACTTCCTTCGCCGCAGATATCCCTGCTTTTGTCGTATAACCTATCGCTGTCCCGCCGGTCGCACATTTATAGACCAGTTCAAATGCGGTCGTCGACTGTCCCACTGAATCCTGTAATACCGTCGCATACATCTTGTTTTCCTTCATCGACCGTCTTCCCGTTTCCGTTGCATCTATGCCTAATACCGGTACTTTCAGGACCGTTCCGTCTCCGTCAACATCTTTCGTTACATCTTTCGGATCATCCGTGTATTTGTTCGTAAGCATCGACTCTATCGCTCCCAGGGCCATATCATCGTTCTGCGCCACGACTGCATTGAACTTCCCTGCATACGCTGCAAGCCATGCATCCATTTTCTGCTGTGCTTCTGCCGCTCCCCAGTTCGCCGTATCTTCCGCTATGATATTTACTTTATACCCGCGGTTCATCAAACCCTGCATTACTCCCACTTTCCGGCTGATCTGCGCCGGATGCCCAAGCTGGCCGTCCAGCAGAAGCATGTTCACCGTTTTACCAGGTGCTTTCGCCGCATACTTCTTGAAATAATCATCCAGTATCTGTGCCTGATAATCTCCCGCTATCGTCTCAGGTGATGACGCAAAGTAAATGTTCTTCCCTACTTTCAGCGCTGCTACTGACGGCTGTATGTTCGAAAACGCTGCTGCTCCTCCCTTCTCATTGATCAGTTTCGCCATCTGCTCCGTCGCTCCCGTATCCTGCGGTATTATCACATAATACTTTATTCCCTGCGTCAACAGTGTCTTCAGCTGGTCCAGCTGAGTCGCCACATCTCCGTTCCCGTCCAGAAGTTTCAGTTCCACATTATTTTCTCCTGCCAGTTTCTTCAGGTTATCCGCATAATCCCTCACAAACGTTTCATTCAGATTCCGGATCAGCGCTCCCATCACAATCTTTTTCCCTCCGCCTCCGCTGTCCCCTGTTCCGCCTGCAAAAATCATCCCTGCCGTTATGGCCGCCACTGACAGAACCGCTACCATCTTTTTCATTTGTCTCCTCCTTTCAACAGAATGTATTCCTCTTCTGCTGCCGCAACATACATAAAAAAGGAATTTTTTCCTTTCCCAAGTCCACTTTCAAAAGTCTATTATTTTCGAAAGCAGCTTTCCACATTTTTATACTGTTTTTCCTTCTACTGCTTAAATTCATCCTTTACTGGTACTACACCTTTTTTCAGTATAATATTTCCATATGGTACAGTTTCTCCTGTCATGATTACTGCATAAGCCGTTCTGGAACGTTCATAAAAGGCATACCTTTCTATACGTTCCACAACGGGAGTCCCTGGCCAAAGTTTATCTATTACTTCTCTATATGATTTTTCCACCGAAGGATCCTGTTTATCACCGGGGGCAGGAGCCATCATAAAAAGAGGCGTTTTCACATACGGGTCAAGATTTATAAGTCGAAGGATTCCGTCGAGCAGCTTCGGTATCCGGATCCCATCTGCACGGATAACCCTTGCATTGCAGCTGTCGCCCGGAAAGAACGCATCGGCAAGTACAATTTCATCTCCATGTCCCATCCGGTGCAGAACAGCGATCAATTCCGGACTGATAACAGGTGATACATTTATAAGCATATATTCCTCCTTTGCAGCCATTTACACCTTCCAGTCATTGCAACCGGAAAAAAATACTGCCTTCTTATTTCAATTCTTCATCAAAACAGACAGCAACCTTTCCGCACTTTCCCGATGCCATAAGCGCATATGCGTCTCCGGCTTTATCCAGGGCAAACCGGTGGGTTACCAGTTTCTCAGGATGGACATTCCAGCGTACAAGCCGTTCAACAAGATCTTCCATTCTCCATAGGGATGTCACCCATGAACCGTAAATTGTTTTCTGTCCGTGTATAATATCAGGACTTGGATGAAAAGTTACCGTATTACCTTCACCCACCATAGCGATCTTGCCCCATTCCCTCGTCGCACGAATTGCAAGTTCCCGTCCGGCAGGATTTGCACTGCAGTCAACTGAACGTTCACAACCGAATCCTCCGGTTACTTCCCTGATCTTTGCTTCTGTCTCTTCACCGGGAGCAAATACATAATCAGCCAGCCCGAGTTTTTTTGCTACTTCTGCCCGTTCAGAGATCCCTTCAACTCCGATTGTTCTATTAGCCCCCATTGCTTTTGCAAGCATCAAAGCTGCAAGACCAACAGGCCCCAAACCTACTACAAGGACAGCGTCATCCCCGCATACGCCGATTTTTTCAAGTCCCTCGTAGACGGTACCGAATCCGCAGGCTACCTGGGCGCCGTCTGTATAACTTAGTTCATCTGGAAGAGCCACAAGGTCTTTTTCTTCTGCAAGAAGATACGGGGCCATACCGCCGTTTCTCTGCCAGCCGTAAGCCGCACGGTACGGACTCTTACAGGAAATCTGATATCCCATGCGGCAATCATGACATACACCGCACCCTGAAATATGATAAATAATAACACGGTCGCCTTTTTTGAAGCGTTTAAGTCCCGGTCCGATTTCTTCTACGATACCACAGGGTTCATGCCCGGCGATAACTCCCTGATATGCTTCAGGCCCTTTTCCCAGGTGCTCACGGTATATGCAGCGTATATCACTTCCACAGATAGTCGAAGATTTCATCCGTACAAGAACCTGTCCATATCCGGGAACAGGTACATCGTATTCCTTAAATGCAACAGAACTATTGCCAGGCAGAATTGCGCCTGTCATCTTTTTTCCATGAATAAATTCATTCATACAGACCTCCCTTTATATATTTTTTTCTATTTCCACAAATCATGCCAGTCAGCAGCATCTTTCCACAAGAAAACCTGCCCCTTTATCAGCCGGCTGTTTTTATCAACCTTTTCTATTTCAGTCATTTCTTCTTCAGTGAGCGGGTCCTCCATAACAGCTTTAAAGTTCGATTCTATATTTCGTGGATTTGTCGAAAAAGGAATTGGTACGGCACCACGTCCAGCTTCCCATTTCAGACAAACTGCAGCGGGATGAATTCCATGCTGTGCAGCTATCTTTCGAATGACAGAATCTTCCATATCTACTGCATCATCAGGGGTCCGGTCACGTTCCGGTCTTCCCGGAGACCCCAGCGGACAGTAAGCGACAGGTACTATACCGTTATTTTTAGCAAAGTCCAGAAGATCTTTCTGCTGGAAAGTGGGATGTAATTCCATCTCATTCACATATGGTTTTATCCGTGCATCGCGCAGAACCTGTCCCAGTTTGGAAACAGTCATATTCGAAGTTCCTATGTGCCGTACAAGTCCCTTATCAACGAGTTCTTCCATCTTATGCCATGTCCTCATATATTCTTCATGTATATACGGACGTGCATCAGGGCTTCTTGAACTTACATCACACTTTGGCGGATGATAGTTGGGAAACGGCCAATGTACCAGATAAAGATCCAGATAATCAGTCTGTAAATCTTTCAAAGTTTTTTCACATGATCTGATAACATCTTTCTCTGCATGCATATCATTCCAGAGTTTCGATGTAATCCATACTTCCTCCCGTGAAAGTGTACCGGCCATAAATATCTTTTTTAATACGGTCCCTATTTGAGCTTCATTTCCGTATACTGACGCACAATCCACATGCCGATATCCATAATCCAGCGCATATTCAACTGCTTGAGATACCGTATTGGCATTAACATGATCTGAACCGAACGTTCCTATACCTATCCGGGGGATATCAGTCAGTTTCATTCTCTGCTCCTGTTAAAAAAAATTACATATCTATATATTTTTACAGTTAGTATAGTGAAGTCATTTTTCAATACGGACAATTCTCTTTTTGCGTACCCTATATTCCATTTTGCGCAATTCGGATTTATACTGCATATATGCCGGCAAAAAATATCGGATTATATATTACGATTGACGATGCCTATGCGCGGGGTATAGCACGAGGAATCATTCAATATTCCCGGCAAAAAGCAGACTGGAATCTGCTCGGATACGACTGGATGTTTTCTTACGGCCTTGATGCAAGCTGCAAACTTGATGGTATTATAGCCAGAATTGAAAGCCGTTCTGATGGAGCAAAACTTTCAAAACTGGGAATTCCCATTATTGATGTTGCCGACGCATATTCAGGACTCGGCTTTTTTGAAGTAAATAACGATGATTATGTTACCGGAATCAAAGCCGGATATTACCTTTCACGGCTAGGGCATAATCATTTTGCCTGGGCGGGAGTAAATGGTGCACAGTGGTCTCAATACAGACTGGAAGGTTTCCGGAAGGATATACATGACATTGCCCGGTTTGAAAGGCCCCTGAAATGGTGGGAGCAGCTTGATCTTGAAACAGAAGGACTTAAAAAATGGCTGCTGTCCCTCTCACGCCCGACAGCTCTTTTTGCTGCTAACGATACAATAGGTTTGAAAATTATAAAAACATGCCGCAATTCACGGGTAGAAGAAAAGCTTTCTGTTCCATCGGATATCGCTGTTCTGGGAGTAGATAACGAAGATATCCTCTGTGAACTGGCAAATCCAACACTTTCCAGCATAGCAGTGAATTGTGAACAGATAGGATTTACTGCTGCAAAATTACTCGATTCGCTTATAGACCGAAGGCAGAATGATGCAGTTTACAACTATACGGTATCACCCCTTGACATATTTGAACGGGACTCTACCCGTATTCTGATAACGGAAGACGATCTTGTAAGTATTGCATTAAATTTTATTATAAACAGTGCTCATACAGGAATTACGGTAAAAGATATACTGCAAAAGGTTCCTGCCTCCAGGCGTACGCTGGAATACCGTTTTAAGAAAATTACCGGCAGAACACTCCACGAAGAAATTATTTTCAGAAAAATCCAGCACAGTAAAAAACTGATGCATTCATCTGATGCACCGATCGATGTCATTGCAGAGCAAAGCGGATTTGGCTCCTTACAAAGATTCTATAAACAGTTTAAAAAATATGAAAGGATTACCCCTGCCTCCTGGCGAAGCAGTAAGTAATACAGAGGCCTGCGGTATCACGGGTATATGATCCCGCAGAATTAATAAAAACAGGTTGGTTTTGTTCCCCTCTATTTTATTTTGCCCCGATATATCTATTTTTTACCGTACATTGGTCCAAATTGTGCACAGGCACGGTAATCCTGGCCTTCCTTATCCATTCCGAAAGCATTCCACGCTGCAGGACGGAAAATATCATCTTCATCAATGTTATGCATGCAGACAGGAATACGTAAAATGGAAGCCAGTGTAATAAGATCGGCACCGATATGCCCATAAGTTATGGCCCCATGATTGGCACCCCAATTATTCATTACATCGTATGCAGATTTAAATGGTCCCCTTCCCGTACACCTTGGTGCAAACCAAGTACACGGCCATGTGTAATCCGTACGTTTCCAGATACTGTCTGAAACTTCATCCGGAAGATGAACCGTCCAGCCCTCAGCTATCTGCAGTACAGGACCAAAACCATCTATTATATTTATACGCATCATGGTTGCAGGCATTTCAGCACGAGTCAGATATCGGGATGAAAAGCCACCCCCGCGAAAATAACCAAGATCCGCATAATTCCACGTTGTCGCTTTAAGACATGCAGTAACATCTTTTTCCGTCATTTCCCAGAACGGCTTAAATACCCCTTCGCCATTTGTATCTTTGACTTCCCCGCAGGCATCAAGACAGGCTGCCCCTGAATTAATTAAATGAAGGAAACCGCCAGCATCTTTTGCATGTCCGGCAAGGCTGTATCCGGTTAGTTTTTTTACAGCATCCTGACTCCAATAGGTCCGTACATCAGCAAAAATCTGAGCCCGGTTGGTCAGTAACTTGCCTAACAACATTGATGCACAGTTAAGTGTATCATTCTCTGTAGCAAGTACGTATGTTTCCCGGGGACCATTCCAGTCAAATGTAGTATTACAAAGCGCTTCTGCAAAGTCACAGTTCGGATAAAAATCTGTCCACTGCCGCTGCCCCTGAAAACCGCCGGCAATCGCATTATGTCCAACCATTTCTTCTTCGCAACCCTTGGGAAGATTCTGATTACCGTTAAAAAGATCTTTGATGATACACATCATTTTCACAACAAATTCAAGTTCCTTTTCTTTTTGCACAGGCATTCGCTGCATTTGCTGCGGATTCTTGTCAAATCCCAGCGGACAATTCTTTTTTGTCCAGGCAACTGCATTCTTAAAATCAGCTTCGTCATAAATGCCTTCTGTCATACGACGTATAATTTCTACTTCATCGACGGACTCGACACGCATACCGAGATATTTTTCAAAAAAACCTACATTTATAATCGATCCTGCAATTCCCATACAGATAGAACCTATCTGCAGATATGATTTGCCCCGCATTGTAGCAGCAGCGACAGCTGCACGTCCAAAACGTAAAAGCTTCTCCTGAACATCAGGAGTAAGTCCGCTCGCATCGGCGTCCTGCACATCCTTTCCGTAGATCCCGAAAGCAGGTAAACCTTTTTGTGCATGCGCCGCAAGGACAGCAGCAAGATAAACAGCACCAGGACGTTCCGTACCATTAAAACCCCAGACACCTTTTATCGTCATGGGATCCATATCCATTGTTTCAGAACCATAACACCAGCATGGGGTAACCGTTAAAGTTATATCAACACTGGCTTTCTTAAATTTATCAGCACATGCCGCAGCTTCGGCAACACGGCCTATCGTCGTGTCTGCTATAATTACCTTTACCGATTCTCCATTCGTATAATAAAGATTTTTTGTAAACAATTCTGCGGCAGACTTTGCCATATTCATTGTCTGAGCCTCAAGTGATTCACGTACCTTCAGGGGTCCCCGGCGTCCATCAATTACAGGACGAATTCCAATAACCGGATAATCGCCAATCAATCTGTTTTTTGCCATATAAAAGCCTCCTAACATATACCATTTTACCGATCAGCAACGAATCAGTTCTGTTTTTAAACGTATCACACGATTTTCTTCCGTACAGGAATCCGTATGCCGTACTTTATCAAGGATCATCTGCGCAACCAGTTTTCCCATTTCCTTTTCCGGTTGCGCTACTAGATAGCGGCAACACAACAGAGAAGAAAAATATACGTTATCAAATCCTGCACAAACTATTTTTTTTTGTATTTCAGGCGCCTCTTTTATCAGATACTGTGCGGCACCAAGCGACGTCATCAAATTTACATAAAAAAAGGCATCCGGATGATCTTTTTTTTCAAGTAACCTTTTCATGCCGAAATATCCTGTTTCCAATACAATTCCTGAAAGATAGGTATATTTTTCATTAAACGGGATACCGGCATCCATTAAAGCATGCTTATACCCTGAAAATCGTTCCCGAAAAATAACATGGCTCATATCTCCACCAACAAATCCTATCTTTTGGAACCCATCAGAAATCAGAGCCCTGATTACATCATAAGTTCCACCTTCATTATCAACAAGAACGCTGTCCGCATGAATTTCCGGTATCCAGCGATCAAGAAAAACGAGCGGCAAACCTTTGTCAAGAATTTTCTTAAAATGAGTTCCTTCCTGACTGCATGGTATAACAATAATACCGTCAACCATCCGGTCCTGCAAACTGTCGAGCTGACGGATTTCTCCGGCAACCGAATTGCCAGATGAACCGAGAACCATAATATAACCTGCCTTCTGCAGAATATCTTCAATGTATTCAAAAAGTGTCATCCAGAATATATTGGACAATTCAGGTACTATTACACCAATTATTCTTGATTTACCAGATTTTAATGTACTTGCAGCCGAATGCAGACGGTAGCCAAGTTTTGTAATAGAAGCATTTACCTTCCGGCAGGTCACTTCAGATACATTTTCCTCTTTATTCAGTACACGGGAAACTGTAGCCGTAGAAACTCCGGCATCAGAAGCGACATCTTTAATAGTAAACACTTTATTTTCTCCCCTATTCGGAACGGGCATGCTTACGCATATCAAAGAAAACTGCAATAATAATAATTGCACCTTTCATGAGCAGCTGATAATATGAATCGATTCCCAGATAAGTCATCCCGTAATTGATAATTCCAAGCGTGAGGATACCTATCATCATTCCACCCATCGTTCCTACACCACCTGCCTGTGATATACCTCCTACAGTTACAGCTGCAATAGCATCCAGTTCCATTCCGTTACCGGTAAGTGAATTCGCGAGTCCCAGACGGGAAGCCATCAACGCTCCGCCAATTCCGTAAAGCGAACCGGCGAACGTATATACAAAAACCAGATCTTTTTCTACATTAATGCCGGCAACACGCGCAGCCTGTGGATTTCCTCCTATTGCATAAAAATTTGCTCCAAGCCTTGTATGCTTTAAGATAATCCACACTATAAGCGCGGCTATCGCCACATAAATAACAAGATTAGGAACAGGTCCGGCGAACCCTTGTGCTATCTGCTTGTAAGAATCCTTCAAACTTCCAACAACCTTTGCCTGGGTATAAATAAGTTGCGTTCCGCGCGCAAGAGAAAGAGTCCCCAGTGTAGCTATAAATGGGGGCAGCCTGGCATATGCAACAAGGACACCGTTAAAAGCACCTACAAGCATTCCTACAACAACAGCCGCAACAACAGGCAGCCAGAGAGGAAAATCAACGCCAGGATACATGGCCGATGAATAATCCACATTCTGAGAGAATGAAGCTGCAATACTTGTCGTAAGACAAATCACATAACCTATGGACAGATCAATTCCACGGGTAATTATAATCATTCCGACGCCAAGTGCTGTAAATGCACGGACAGATTCTGCTATCATAAGATTCTGAACAGAATCTATTTTCAATGCCTGCCCATGGGTCAACAGCCCCAGTATTATTGCCAATACTATAAATGTGATATAATTAGTATATCTGCTTCCAATGCCCTTTATTGTATCTTTTACATCTGTACAAGGTTTTACTGCTTTTTCTGTAAAGTCTGCCATTTTTGTAACTCCTGTTTATGAAAATTTCGTAGCAAGGCGCATAACAGCTTCCTGTGTCGCATCCTTGTTATAAAGGATCCCTGTCAGCCGGCCATTGCATAAAACTACAATACGGTGAGACATACCTATCAATTCCGGCATCTCTGACGAAACCATGATTATTGATTTCCCCTGTTTTACCAGTTCTGCCATTATAGTATAGATTTCATACTTAGCTCCCACATCTATACCCCGGGTTGGTTCATCCATAATCAGTATATCCGGCAGTGTCATCAGCCACCGGCTTACGATAACTTTCTGCTGATTTCCGCCTGACAGATTTTGAATTTGAGTCGACATGGATGGTGTTTTCGTATGCAGCATACTGTTCAATTCAATCGTTTTTTTATCAATCTCTTTATGCTTTATCAACCGTATTTTATTCCGATAGTATTCCAGTGAGGCTATAGCAGTATTCATCGTAACTGAAAGCAGAGGAAATATACCCGCACCACGCCGGTCTTCAGTTATGAGTCCGATGCCATTTTTAATTGCATCATGCGGGGAGCGAATTATAATATCTTTTCCTCTTACCCTTATTTTTCCTGTTGTCACAGACCTCAAACCGAAAATCGATTCCACAAGTTCTGTACGCTGAGCTCCTACCAGCCCACCTATTCCCAGTATTTCCGATCTTCTGAGATCAAAGCTGATATCTTTAAAAGAGGAAGAAT
>WSSedB1CaDRAFT_10001088_pt1 | contig 10691 bp, 7 predicted proteins | sample WetSurSB1Cattail_FD_9460 | JGI IMG/M metagenome (IMG submission 9460)
TCCGGGCTACTCGACCCCCGAGATAGGGCAGTCTTTCAACCAGGATCACCTTGCAACCTGCCTCCGCGGCTTCCACCGCAGCCGTGATTCCACTTATACCGCCCCCTACGACCAAAACGGTCTTGTCTCCAGCCATGCTTCCTCCCAATAAAAAGTTTATGAGGGAGCCTTGGCTCCCTCAGTCTGCTTCCTCTTGCGTTAGAGGGATTCCGAAGGCGGAAAACCACCCCCGGAATTTCTTTGATAAGTTAAGAGGTTAGTTGACGATGGAGAGGACGGGTACTTTCTTCATTTCCCAAGCGCCATTCTTGTAGGTAGCGTTGACGAAGACCTTCCAATTGGCTTCGTCGATGGCTGGGAAGTCATTGCGGAAGTAGTAGCCCGGCCAACGGGTCTCTTCACGGAACAGGATAGTGCGAACATGAACTTCCGCCTGATACATTCTCTGAATGTTCTCATGGCACCGCATAAGCTCATGCAGATCCTCGGCCGCCAACTTCTCGGAATCTTCCTTCAACCAGTTCAACAGTTCCAGCGCTCTCTCGAGTTTCGCCTTGTTGGTTTTGAAACCTGAAGTTACGCCTGCAGCGTATTCGTCCATGATTTTCTGAAGGCGGAACATGAACATTTTCGGTTTCATGAACTCTGGGTTGATGTTAGGATCACTTGACTTGGCTCCGAATTCAACAAACAGATCCATGGGTTTCAGGATCTCTTTCTTCAGAGTTTCAACATTCGCAGCGTCTACCTTCGGCTGGGTATTGTTTTCCACTACGAAACGCACCATGGCCTTGCCGGCCGCGCGTCCCTCAGCGTGTGAGCCTGAAGAGAACTTGTGACTGGAAGCGCCGGTTGCGTCACCTGCGCAGAATAGACCCTTTACTGTGGACATATACTCATAGCCCCAGAAGTATTCTTTTGGAGCCAGGTCCTTAGGACCGCTAACCCATGCGCCGGAAGCGCCTGAGTGGGAACCGATGAAATACGGCTCAGCCGCTGCGATCTCAGAAGCTTTCTCTTCAGGCTGAACATTGGTTCCGGCCCAAAGAATGGCCTGGGAGATTGTCATATCCAGGAAGTCTTCCCAAGCTTCGGCTTCGAGTTCCTTCATTTTCTTCTTGTAGGCCTTCGGGTCGTCCTTAAGGGCGTTAGCTATCTTTTGAATGGCCTCTTCCGTTCTCATAAAGATCGGGCCCTTGCCTTCAAACTCATCGAGCATGCCGAGGTAGTTACGGAGGTTAGCCGGGATCGGCTTCACTTTGCCGTATTCGCCCCACTTCGCTAGTTCGTCCTTACGCTCGACCATGTACTCACCACCGAAAGCATTGGTCGCCCTGGACTTGAACAGTAGGAACCAGGCTCCAACAGGTCCGTATCCATCTTTAAAACGAACAGGGATGAAACGCACTTCCTGGCAGGTCTGCTCAGCGCCGGCGATCAATGTAAAGTAAAGGCTTGATCCGGAGTTCCAAGGCGGATACCAGGCTCGACCAAGACCTTCACCGGTGCTTCTCGGTTTGAAAACGTGAACAGCGCCACCCATGGCGGCTAGGACTGCTTTGGCCTTGAATATATAGAATTTGTCCTCACGTGTGCTAAAACCAACTGCGCCGGCGACTCTATCGCCATCCATAAGCGGTGTGGTGATGAAAACACGCTCAAAATACTCGTGACCATACTTGACCAGAGCGTTCTTAGCGGCTTCGGCAACGATCACCTTGTATGATTCGCCGTTGATCATGAGCTGCCAGCGGCCTTCATGAACATACTTCCCGTCCGCATCCAACCAAATGGGGAGGCCCCATTTTTCGAACAGATGGACAGATGAATCAACGTGACGAGCGATATCGTAGACGAGGTCTTCACGGGCAATACCCATGAGATCGTTACGGACGTAACGAACATAGTCTTCTACAGTGTTATTGCCACTGTTGATGTCAACATACTGGTTAATAGCGGATAGACCCATAGCAACCGCGCCGGATCGGTCCATAGCAGCTTTATCAACCAAGGTTACCTTCAAATTATTTTTCGCCGCCCAATACGCAGCTTCAACAGCGGCTCCGCAGGCCGCCATACCACCACCACAAAGCAGAATGTCAGTGGTTACTTCTACATTTTCAAAATTGGCCATTATTAGCTTCCTCCTAAGGAATTACTTCTTTACAGTGGGTAGAGCGTCGAGCTTCAGAGCAGCCGGCTCATTGTACAGGCACTGGCTCGCTAGATCCGTAGTAACCTCACCATAACCGCCATCAGGAACGGCCGTCCCTTCAGCGGTCTTGCGGATAGGGAACTTAAACCTTTTTACCTGACCACTGCGGAACTTAACAGTCCACATGATGTCTTCGGATCCCCTTAGTGGCACGCATGAAGCGCCCATGGGGACGAAGTCCGCATAACCACGGACGTCTATCGCCTGCTGCGGGCAAATCTTTACGCAGTTATAGCATTCCCAGCACATTTCAGGCGCACGGTTCCACGCTTTCATCTTCTCTTTGTCCAGAACCATCAAATCATTAGGGCAGATGTACATGCAAGCGGTCTTATCCTGGCCCTTGCATCCATCACATTTTTCTAAAATGACATAACTTGGCATGAACTAACCTCCTGGTGTGATAAAGCTTTTTTCTGATAATACAACTGAAGTTTAATGTTATACAAGTTGGATTCAAACGAATAGACGGGCTCCTCCTTTCTCAAGGTAGTCATCCATTCCTGGAAGATCACTTCCCGAGTAAAAGACGATTTATCCCCGAGACCCCTCTTTACCCTCCGTTCATGAGAACGGCCGAACCCCGAACGTAAACATCGGTACCAACGGCCACCGGATTATGTTCAGTCTCTAAGGAAAATCGGAACTGTGTGGAACTTCCGAGAAAAAGTTTGACCATTTCAACTCAATGTGGATCTGATTAGCGCTGAAATACTAAATTTGGATATCCAGCTAGGCCTTGGATGACCTAAGCAATAATGAATGTCCGATTGAATCAAATCCTATTCGCTTTGTCAAGAGAATTTTTGGATGACAAATTTGTAAAAGTCCGCAAAAAACAGTCGCTTATTTTGCTTGAGAGGAACGAGATTATATATTAATATAAATATTTTGTGATTCGCCAAATCGAAAGGAGATTCCCGCATGGCGACTGCCCGAAGGAATGCCCCCTGCCCTTGTGGAAGCGGGAAAAAATTCAAGAATTGTTGCTTACCTAGTTTACCAAAACAGTCAAACAAAGAGAACGAAATCCCTGAAAATAGTTTACAACAAGAAGCGGTCCAGGCTTTTAAGGCTATGTCGGAAAAGAAATGGGACGATGCGATTGACAATTTCAAGGAATGCCTGGAAGAGGATCCCCACAATTCCGGAATCCTTCAGGCTGTGGCTGCTTGCTATGACGGACTTGAAGATTACCTGAGAGCGGCGGAATATTATGAGAAGGCCTTAGCTTTAGAGAAGGAAATAAATAGAACACAAATTCTCTACAGACTGGGTGTCTCGCGTGCATGCGCCGGCCGAGTCGAAAAGGCCAAGGAATCTTTCGAAGAAGTTTTTCTGATGTTGAAAACACCTCAGGACAAAGAAGCCGTTCAGAAAATACTGGACGAATTGTCGGCGATCTTGTCTGGGAAAAAACCTCATTCTTCATTTCTTGCGCAAGCTCAGCTTCAAAGGGCATTCTCTGATTTTGAAGACGAAGATTACGAAATGGCCGCAGCGAGGCTTGAGAAGATCTCAGTGCTGGACCCGGAAAACTCAGCGGTATTTTACAATCTGGGTGTCGCTTATACCTTTCTGAAAAAAGACCAGGCGGCTCTAGACTGTTTTGAAAAAACCGTCGAACTGGACCCTGATTACGTTACGGCCTATTACAACATGGGACAGATATATCTCTTGGTAAAACGTGACTTCTCGCGAGCCCTGAATTGTTTTGATAGAGCGATCTCCTTCAGGGAGAATTACATAGGCGCCTATCATCAAAAAGGGGTGGCATATGAAATGCTGGGCGACTTGGGAAAAGCGGTTGAATGCTGGCGTAAGACTCTGGACCTTGACCCCCATAACCAGCAGGCTCTCGGTAACATTCAGAGGGTTCAAACAAAAACTTCGTAATTGAAAATCTCGAAAGGATTTTAGATGAAATTCAAAGCTGGAGTTCTTAAAGATCAAGATAAATTCATGACATGGGATGATTCCTTTTGCTTTAAATGTCATCCCGGAATAGATTGCTTTAATTCATGCTGCAAGGATGTCACCATTTTCCTGGACCCTCTGGATGTAACCAGGCTCCGTAAAGCCCTCAATATATCTTCCACGGATTTTCTTGAAACATATACGCACAGAGTGTTGTCACAAAAAAGTGGTCTCCCGGCGGTAATCCTGAAGATGAATCAGGATGACAAAAAGCAGTGTCCTTTTGTTACTGAAGCCGGATGTGGCGTGTATGAAAGCCGTCCATACTCATGTCGTCTTTATCCCCTGGACACTGAGCAGGGAGTTGAATATTCGTTCATTGTTAGCGAAGACACCTGTCATGGTCTGAAGGAACCTAATGAGATTACAGTTGAAGAGTGGCGCCGAGATCAGGCCCTTCTGGACTACGATGATATAGACCACAATTTAAAAGACGTGATGCATGCGGACGAATTGTGGGAAGAAAAAATCGCCGACGCCAGGATGCAAGACATGATTCTTATGAGTCTTTACGATGTTGACCGATTCAGAGAATTTGTTTTCAATTCGAGCTTCCTTCAAAAATTCAAGGTCGACGATGATATCGCAGAGAAGATTAGGAAAGACGATGTTACGATGCTGTATTTTGCAGCTCAGTGGTTAAGATTCGCTCTTTTTGGCAAAAAGGGGTTTCTAAAAATTGATCGAGACTATCTAGAGAAAAAGAAACATGAAGTGTTGAGTAAAGGAAAACCGAAGAAATGAGAATTTTTTGTTCTGTCCTCGCGATCTTTTTGTTTCTGTGCGTGCTGGGTTCTAAAACTACGCTGGCTGATTCTACTGATCAACACATAAAAAATCTGAAGAGTGATGATCCTGAAGTGAGAGCCAAAGCGGCGTTCGACCTCGGCTGTTCCTGAAGCAAACCAGCGAGGGCGGTTCCGCCTCTCATCGAAGTTTTGAAAGACCCTGAAGCTAAAGTGCGTAGCGCCGCTGCTGAAGCTCTGGGCTTCTTTCCCAACCATAGCGACGACGTCAAGAAGGCGTTGATTTCGACTTTGAATGATTCGGACTTAGGCCCGAGAAGAGCCGCTGTTTTAGCTCTAGGCCGTGTAGGGGACAAGGACGCCTCCATTGAGGAATTGATCAAGAAATACTNAAACGATCCCGATGAAAAAACGGCTGAGAACGCTTTGATAGCTACGGCGCTCCTTGGAAAATGGCGGGAAGATGATGCGCCTGCCCTGGCTAAAGCATTGGGAAGCTCTAACGAATCAACAGCCAAAGGAGCAAGCAAAGCTTTGTCCATGATTGGCGAGCAGAAGCCTGACACGGTTGTTCCCCTTCTCATTGAGGCCCTCAGCGCCAAAACCCCGGTTGCAGCGGTACATGCTCTGCCTGCGTTGAAAAAATTGAAAAAGGTTTCAGTGTCTGCCTTACCTAAAATTGTAGAAATGTACGACAAGTCTGATCCTGACACCAAATCAGACATACTCGACGCCGTCAGCGCAATCGATGATTCGGGAGATTTTGCCGTTCCCGTTTGTTTAAAAGCCCTTAAAGAGAGTAACCCTCTTGACCGGAGAGAGGCCCTCATTGCGCTTATGCGTTTTCGGTCGAAGGCCCCCGCTTTTTTAGATGTTATTTCAGAAGAACTTAAGGACAAGGATGTTGAAAACCGGCTACTTGCGTTAGGGATTATCCGTGGGCTTGGGCCAAATGCCGAGAATGCGGCGCCTGAGATTCTCAAACTGCTGGAAGATCCGGACATGCGGGTTAAAATCGCCGCCATATCTACACTAGGGGCGATTAAATCACCTTCTTCGTCAGTTATGGTAGGTCTTGAAAAAGCGCTTAAAGATAAGGATTATAGGACCAGAGTCGCAGCCATAAATGCGTTGAAGGCTCTGGGCGAGTCAGCTCCCTCTCAGATTACGCCAGTTTTGGAAGAGGCTTTGAGCAGCGAATCGTACGACCCTGTCAAACGGCTAATCACGGCGGCTGTCGAAGAATTGAAAAAGACAAAATCTTCCCCACGTTAAGAGACGCAGCGCCCCGACGGAAATTCCATCGAGGCGCTGCTTTCAAGTCCTCATAATCCTGCTTCTAACATTCAAACATCGTCGCTGCGTTGATCAAATGTCAAGTTCACTGACTTGTTGGGATCTTTCCTTAATGAATATGAACCTCTTTCGCACATCTTTACCCATCAGGGTATCAAAAACACGGTGGGTCTGAGCTTCATCATCAACTGTTATTTTCAATATGCTTCTCGTCGCCGGATCCATGGTCGTTGACTTCAGCGTTGGAGCGTCCATCTCTCCCAAGCCCTTGAACCGCTGTATTTCAGCGTCCTTTCCGTTTCTGCGCTTTAAAAGAGCTTCTTTTTCGGCGTCACTAAACACATATTTAACCTGACTGTTCTTGCCCGACCCCATCCTGATTCTATATAGGGGAGGCATGGCAAGGTAAAGGTGCCCCCGCTCCACTAGCTCAGGGAGAAAACGATAGAAAAACGCCAACAACAGGGTTGAAATGTGATGGCCGTCTACATCAGCGTCAGTGTTGATAATGATTTTGCCGTATCTGAGTTTTGAATAGTCAAAGTTTTTGCCGATTCCTGTCCCAACACTCTGAATCAAATTGCTTATTTCTCTGTTATTTCGCAGCCGTTCCAGAGACGCCTGCTCTACGTTCAAAATTTTTCCCCTAATAGGCAAAATAGCCTGGAACTTTCTGTCTCTGGCCTGCTTGGAAGACCCGCCGGCGCTATCGCCCTCAACAATAAACAGCTCCGTCCTGTCTCTCGAATTGAGTGAACAATCGGCAAGTTTTCCGGGGAGAGTCAGTCTGGAGGTAACGGCTTTCCGAGCTACTTCGTCCCTGGCCGCTCTTGACGCCACACGAGCCTGGGCCGCTAGTGTCACCCTTGAAGTAATGGCCGTAGCCTGTGACGGATTCTGGTGCAGCCACGTTTCGAACGCCGCTTTGAAGGCAGGTTCGATATGCTGGGCCTCAGGGCTGTTTAATCTATCCTTCGTCTGTCCCTGGAATTCGAGATTCCCATGCAGATAAACAGAGAGAATTGCAACAAGCCCTTCCTTTACATCTTCACCTGAAACGCCCTTTAGCCCCTTGGGAAGGCCGTTCTTTTTTTCTATGTAAGATCGAATTACCCGGGTAACGGCATTGCGAAATGCGGTCTCGTGGGTTCCGCCAGCAGGTGTAGGAATCGAATTGACAAAAGAGAGTATTTTGGATGATGTCTCGGATGTCCAGGCAAGCGCCACCTCGAAACGAATGTCATTCTGGTAATGGAGATAAAAAGGTTGTGCTCCGACTGGCTCATGCCCTTCGATTATTTTGTTGAGAAAATCCCGCACCCCTTCGGGATAATAAAACGTCCAGGACGAGCCATCGCTCCTGTCCTCAAAGTTGATTTTCAGGCCCGCGATGAGAAATGATTTAATTTCAAGGCGTTCCTTGATTATTTCCCTTGAAACGTGGAGTTCACCAAATATCTCAGGATCTGGAAGAAAGTTTATTTTTGTGCCAGTTCCACGTTTTGGTTTTTTCTTTACCAAAGGAGTGACCGGCTTGCCGCGCTGAAATTCCTGAACATGCAGAAAACCGTTTCGCCTAACCGACACAACCATCCTGGAGCTGACGGCGTTAACGACTGACGCGCCAACCCCATGCAGTCCTCCAGCGACCTTGTATGCGTAATCGTCAAATTTTCCACCGGCGTGCAAATTGCAGAAAATAGTCTCTATAGTATTCCGTCCCGTTGTCGGGTGGACTTCTACAGGTATGCCCCTCCCCCTATCTTCAACGGTGACACTCCCATCCTGTTCGATCATTACATCAATTTCATCGCAATGACCGTTAAGGGCTTCATCGACACTATTATCAACTATTTCCCAGACAAGCTGATGGAGCCCCTCAGGACCCGTGTTCCCAATGTACATACCGGGGCGTTTTCTAACAGCCTCCAGACCTTTCAGGACCTGGATATCGTCCACTGTGTATGAATCGCCCATGGACCTGTTTTTTCCTTTCAAATCTCACGCTCAATTCTCAGGATCCTGGGGAAAAGCCTTTTGCCGCGTCCGCCCCTGGATGACAACTGAATGTCTTCCGTTTTGACAACTTTCCAATCTTCCCCATCACAATAAAAACGAACTGCGCAACCTTTATCCAGAGGTTCCATTCCGACTACTTCAGCATGGTCCCGGATTTTCATTAAGATTACTCCCCTTGCTGGCCCTGACATAACTGGCGCCTTATCCAATCTGAACATTAAGACATGGCCTTCTGATTCCGCTACCAGGACATATTCCAAATCGGTAACTCTTACGGATACAACTTCGTCACCGGCTTCGAGGTTGACCATCTTTCGCCCCATCCGTTTCGTTGGTTCCCTCAAAGAATGCAGCGCAAATCTGAATCCTTTGGCCCTCTTGGTAATCATCATGCCCGTTGCGCTCTTCAACAAAGACGGAGTAGAAGCCGAGGCTCCCTCAGAAATCTTCTCGACAAACAGCGATGGCTGATCAATGAGGAAAGCTTCCTGTCCCAATGAATCTTCCTCAAGCCCATTTTCAAGTTGTTCGGGAAATTCTTCTCCTGTTGTGTCGGCTGTGATCAAGGCCACGGCTACTTCCCCATCATCCAGACGAAGAATAGATCCAAGAGGCTCTCCGAATCCTCCTGATGCGGGAATATCTGAACACCGCACAGTGTAAACCTTGCCCCTGTTAGTAAATATTGTCACGGTTCGCGCTGTGTTGCTTCTGACAACGTCCAGGAGAGAGTCACCCTCACGAAATTTCAGATTGGAAACGTTTTCAACTTCTGATTTAATTCTTCTAATCCACCCCTGTTTTGACAGAATAACAGTGGCGTCTTCGTGATCAACAAACGTCTGGATATCGTAATCGAGGGCAACAGCTTCCGATTCCGGTACAATCTGAGTTCGCCTCGCGTCGGACCCTTTTGAGGCTACTTCCTCCAGTTCCCTGTCGATAATTTTCCATATACGGGCTGGGCTGGATAGATCCTTTTCGATGTCCCGGGCCTGTTTCCTCTTGGCCGCCAGTTCGTCCAGCACTCGACCGATTTCGATTCCCACCAGCTTGTAAAGTCGCATTTCCAGGATGGCGTCAATCTGCTCCTCATCAAGGGGGAAATTGGATCTCAGACCGGACGCCGCTTCCGGTCTGTTGCGAGATGACCGGATAATTTCAATAGCCCTGTCAAGATCATCAAAAAGAATCTCAAATCCTTCGAGAAGGTGAATTCTTCTTCTAAGATTGGCGAGCAAGTAATTGAGCCTGCGAACAGTCTTATGATATCTGAATTCGAGAAAATGACGAATTATTCTGTCCAGCGAAAAACGATCTGGGGCTCCCTGGGGATTGATAGCAATGAAATTCATCGGAAAGTTGACTTGAAGTTCCGTATGGCGATAAAGGAACGCTGCGATTGATTCGGGGGTTATATCGGAGCCCCTTATTTCAAGGACGACTCTGACATCTCCAGCGCTTTCATCTCTTACGTCGTAAAGGTTCTTCAGACGTTTTTCACGAATCAGGATCGCTATTCGTTCTACTAGCTTGGCCTTGTTCACGGAATAAGGGATGGACGTGATAATCAGTAACGTCTTGCCTCTTCCTGGTTTTTCGATTTCATAGGTTCCCCTCAAGCGTATGGATCCGTGACCAGATTCGTAAATTTCAGCCAAGCGCTCCGGGGACTCGAGGATCTCGCCAAATGTTGGAAAATCAGGTCCCTTGATATGCTCCATCAGTGTTTTCACACTAATATCCGGATATTTTATGGCTGACCTGCACGCGTTAATCACTTCCAGTAAATTGTGCGGCGGGAATGAGCAACTCATTCCCACAGCAATACCCGAGGAGCCGTTCAACAGAAGGTTAGGAACAGCCGAGGGCAATACATCCGGTTCTTCCCCAATTCCGTCGTAGGTCGGTCTGAAATCCGTCGTCCCTTCATCAATGTCTTTGAGAAGCAAACCTGAGAATCGGCTCAATCTGGTTTCTGTGTATCGCATGGCAGCCGGAGAATCTCCATCAATCGATCCAAAATTTCCGGAGCCGTCGATAAGCGGGTATCTAAGGCTGAAATCCTGAGCCATCCTAACCAGGGCGTCGTAAGCCGCCTGATCGCCATGGGGATGATACTTTCCTATTACTTCACCTACTATCGCCGCGGACTTCCGCATTTTCGCGGCGTCACTTAACTTCATCCCATGCATTGCGTAGAGAATTCTTCGATGGACGGGTTTGAGACCATCGCGAACATCCGGTAACGCCCGAGAAACGATGGTCGACAAAGCGTATGCCAAATAGCGCTTTTCGACTTCTTCTCTCAGAGTGGTTTCATGTATTTTTTCTACGGGTAACGAAGAAGAATCGCTCAAATTAGCCTTCTCTCTTTTTGGTTCGTGATAAGCAAAGGCAGACACATCAAGCTGAATATCCTGGCACAAACAAAGCGA
>WSSedB1CaDRAFT_10001089_pt1 | contig 10669 bp, 23 predicted proteins | sample WetSurSB1Cattail_FD_9460 | JGI IMG/M metagenome (IMG submission 9460)
GTTGATTTAATGCAATTTCACGTAATTTATCACGAGTTTTTTGTGGCATTGNCCCGCGCCTTAATGCCGATCTACGTTGTTTTTCTCGAGTTTCTTCAGAGAATTCAGCTTCTTTACCACCTGTTGTGAAGTTACAAGCATATTCATCACATAAACAATCATCAACAAACGTATGATGTTTTGCAATTAAATATTTTTCAAATAATAAAGAAATTTTATTTGTTTCAACTTCAAATATTTCACGAATTACGCCATGTTTATGAAAAATATTATTATATTTTTTATTTCTTCGATGATGTTTTATTCGATCTTCTGTACCTTTGCCAATATAAAAAATTTTATTATCATCTTTTTTACGATCAATGTAAACAAAATATCTTTTTTTCTTTTTTTTCATAAAATGATTATAACATCATTATTTTGTTTGTTCACATTTACATTTTATAAGCTTGTCGAAATGTTTCTTTTAATACTTTTTGACGTTGTTCGACATGATGTAATATTACTTGAAGACCATTTTCGTGTGGTTGTAAATTACGTATAATTTCTTCAATTTTTGTTAATTCATCAATTCCAATCCCCATACCCAAAGCTGAAGTTTGAAGTGCATATTTCCGTACCGCGCGGACTATTCCAAGCATTTCTAATGGAATTTGATCATTCTGTTTTTCTTCTATCTCAATAGCGTAATTAGTTGTTCCATCTTCAATTTCTAATTGTGTTTTTTCTTTGTCAATTAAACAAACATTTCGCTTACGATAAATTTCTGTCATTTATAATGAATTCCTTTATTCTTCTACGTTTTTCTTAGATTTACGTTGTTTTTTAGGTAAAATTTCTTCAATTGTTTCTTCTTGTTCTTCCTTACCAGAAGACTCTTGAACAATTATTAATGGATCAANAACAATAATACCTTCATTTTGATTAGTAACAATTGGAGTTTTTAGTTTATTAAATGTTTCTTCTGTTGGCCATTCAACACCAATATTTATACATTTTGCCCTCAATGACTCAAAACATGTGATATTTTGTTCATCTAAAAACTTTTGTAATGTCATCCGACGTCGTTTTAATAACTTATTCAACGTTAAACATGACACATTTTTTACGTGATATTTCATATTGATAATTATTTCCGTTTGTTTGTTTCACGAGTGATTATTTCACAAACAGCGCTTTGAAAGCTTGGATTTTTTGCAATATGTTCAATGTTTCGTGTTGTTGATGGAATATTATATCTTTTTACCAGAGCAACAGCAAATTTTGACATAGCACGCACAATATGATTTCTTGCAGAACTATGATTCATTACATATCCTTGTTGAGACATCGTTTCAGCAATTTCTCTATAGTTTACTCCATCATCACCAACTGTTGCGTATCCTGTTTTAAATGTTTTTCCCTTGTTCATTTTGTATCCTTTTGGCGTAAAGCCGCAACGTTTGCCGCCGATGGCAAATTTTCAAATGAAATATTTCGTAGATTTAATTGTCCATATCTAGTTTGCATTAAAGCATCATATCTAGATCGAATATCGTTTTCATCATTTAATGATTGATTTTTGTTCTGTTGTTTTAACAATTTAATTTCTGTTTTTAAATTTTTATTACTTAAATAAAGTAAAACTGTTAAAGTTGTATCAACTATAAACAATAATATGATACAAATTAATATCGATAATAAAATATTTTCTATCACTTATCGCTCATCCCTTTTCCACACTCAATATCATATAATTCTTCTTCTGTTACTGGAAAATCATTAATATTATTTGTATTTTCTGATATTCCAAATCGTAACCGAAGAATTTTCTCTTCTTTTGGTGTAAGATTTTTCATAACTTGACGTATAATATGAGCTAATTCACCACTAACATAATTATCGAATGGATTACAATTTGTTTCTTGATCTTCAAGCGTATCTTCATATGTTAGTTCTTTTCCATCAAAAAGAGCGTTTTGTTGGAACATAGCGCTATCAATAGACACAGTACCATTTCCGGCAAACATAGTAGCTTTTATGATTGTGTCTGTTGCGTGAACAGCGTTATGAATATCGTCTTCTGTTGGATTAGCTCCACCATTTTCATTTCTATGTTGTTCTGTCGCTTGCAAAATTTGTTTTTGTACAGCAATTGCATGTGGTGGTAATCGAACTGTTCGTTTCTTATTTTGTATAAAAACTCCAATGCACTGTCTAATCCACCAGGTTGCATATGTTGAAAAATGATAACCTTTTGAAGGATCAAATTTTTGAATCGCTTTTAATAGTCCAAAATTTCCTTCTTGAATTACATCTTCTATGCAAATATTATATTTTTTACTATATTTTTTTGCTATAGAAACAACTAGTCGTAAATTACTTTCTACGATTTGTTTTTGAAATTTTGTATCATATCGATTGTCTTTATGTTCTTCAAACAAAGAAATTAACTGTTGGTGCGTTAATTGTGGTAAAGCATGTAATTGTTTAAGATAATGTTTAAGAACGCCTGATTCTGTTGGAATTTGTTGCGTTGACATAAATTAATTAACGGCTCGTTGTGATTTGTTATTTGATTGTAACTCGTTACGTAACGAATCTAACCAAATAAATTCATTATTTGAATTTTGATCAAATTCTGGATACTGATCCTCGTCATACAACGAATTGTTCCAATATGTTTCTAAATATCGTTGATTTGCTTCAGTACGATTAAATCTAATTTGTTGTTCACGTTGAACATATGCAATTTCAACTTCATGTAATTTACAATGAACATCGTATTCTGAAATATTTCTACGATTTTCAAGCAATTGTCGTAGACCATGTAGTTCATCATCTGTAAAAATCGATAAATCATTTGTATTTTTACTATTATAGTAAGTTACAGCTTCGTACGAATAACTCGTTTTTGACATACTCTATTTATTCCTTTTGGGTTGAATTTGTGAATCTAATGCTTCTTCAAGAGCCATCATTAAACCCACGCTTTTTATTGGATCAATTGTGATTATTGATCGTTTGTTATCTTTTGTTACTATTTCAAGTTTTAATTCATTTGTTTTTTTGTGATGTTGTAGTACCACGGCTACATCATCGTTATCGACTCCAAAAATATCTTCAAATTGTGGCACAAAGTTAACTTGAATTACGTTACTTGCTGTTGTCATAATTATATCTTATATTAAGATTGTTCTATGTACACTTGATGTATAATTATTATTTGAACAATGTCTACATTAAAAGCTAAACATACTCGTCGTCAACTTGAGAAAAAAGTTTTATTGGAATCACAAGCAAACAAACTTCTTGTTGAAGCTATTAATGACGATCTATTAAAAAAGTTCACTGACGCTGTTAATAAGGGTGAAGAACTAGAAGATTTGTTAGGTTCTTTAAACATGAAAATTCTTGTTAAAATATTGAAAGAATTAAATTTAAGTGTAAGAAATGATTTAAAAAAATCTACTGATTTCTTTGGTGGCGATAAATTACTAAGAAATAAAATAAAGACTTGGTTACAAAAATTTTGGAAAAATTCAACAATCGAACGTCAAGAACAATTTATTCAAGATTTAAGTAACGGTCTCAAACAGGTCGTAAAACATTTAATAGCTGTTTTACCAAAACATCGTGTTCGACAAGATCAATCAATTAATTCAATACCTGATCTTGACGAAAAATATAAACAAACAATTTATGATATGATTATACAAGCTTTTCATTTTAAACACGGAGACAAAAGATTACCTGAGGCTGTTCGAGAACTTGCAACAAATCTACTTGATATTAATGTTGAACAAATCAAATTATTCTCAGAACTTGTTTCTCAAATACAAGTTTCTGTTTACAAAGACGTACAAAGTATTGACAATGTTGAACATCAAGTTCTTAATAAGACACCTGGACAGATTTCAGGAACTATTGAAACTACACCAGAAACTTCAGAAGTTAAACATTTTGATGTTGAACAAGTTATCAATACTTTTGCAAATCTTGATAAAAATACATTTAACACAATCATCAGAGCAATTAATGCTAAACGTAAACTAAAAGGAATCAGTCTTTAGCACTATTTTCTGCTAAAATTTGTTTTATGTTTTCTTGATCATTTGCTCTCTTAAGTAAATTATTATATAACCAAACTCGATTTCTAGCACCAGACCATTTGCAACTTTTCCCTGTTGCATATAAACTTATTGCTCCACTAATTGTTTTGCATCTATCGAATGAAAATCCTAACATTCTTGCTGCAACTATTGCACTGGTTTTTGTTGATAATAAAGACGTTCCAGGCATATTATGCCATTCTTCTTGAGAAACATAAGTGTAATTTCTGTGTATTTGCCAGTTCGAACGTGCTTTATAATAAGCTGCATATCTTATTTGTGCATGTGTTTTTGGATTTATCAATGTTTTCCAAACAGTATCACACTCACCAGGATTACATTTTCCAGCATGAATATGTTGTGAAAATCGAGTCTCATGCCATGCTTTGCTTATAAGCAACATCGATAATTCAAGTTCAGAGCCATGCCAACAATATGCTGCATTGTTATTATTTTCACAAACGCTTTCATGTGAAGCTTGTGCAATTGCATTTGAAAATGTTTCTAGTCTATCTTGATGTTGAGACGGTGTTTCTATATTTGAATCATTTTCATATTGTGGTAAAGTAAGTAAAATTGCAAATAGTATTTTTTGTAGTGTTAATTCTAGTATCATAATTATTTTGTTTCTTTTTGTTAAGTTTTGTCGCATAAAATCGTCACCTACCAGATTAGAAATTATGTGATATTGAACGTCTGTGTTATATGGTATTACACCTCGTAATTCTTTAAAGATTTTTCAATCTTACTTTCTTGGGAAAAACTTGTACATTGTAATAATTCCTAAAAATAACAAATTAAAAATATAATTTAAAACAAGAATAATATCGCAAGATGTCAAAAACACATATAGTAAAGTTAAAACTTCACCAGAAATCCATAACCATAAAAATGCATGTGAAATTCCAGACGAATTACCATCTTTGAACGACTTATACGCCTGTGGAATACTACAAATAGCAAAACAAAGCATTCCAACAATACCTAATAGATTTGTTAACATAAATTAGACGGGATATAGAGATTCGAACTCTAATTCACGACATCAGGTGTCGTATCTTACCGCTTAGACGATATCCCAGAATCACTCACGAAGTGCTTTTAGAAAAGACAGATAATTCCATTTCTTCGGGTAAAAGATATTTCTTGATTATCTCTATGTTCTCTTGTGAGGCACATATGTATATTACCTTACCCATACATTGGCCAATTGAAATGTATTGAACTCCAAGACATTTAAAACGTTTATGTAATTCATCAACAATTTGAATCAATTTTTTTGTTTGTTCCATATTTTAATCTTACTTTTGAATTACATAATGTTTAAATGACAATGGACTACTTTTAATAGCCCATTGAAATCAAGAAAGAGAGAAATTAATAAATTTTTATTTTGTCTAATCTTATTATATACTAATGAATAAATTAGAACACACGGTCAAATCATACTTCGTCTCTTTGAGAAATTTCGTGTTCCTTAGCTTTGTGATAGAGAATGTCGTCAAGCTTCTTAACATTGTTATGTTGCTCAAGCAAAGTGTAAAATTCTAATGGTGAAATCTTGCACTCAAGTAATCCAGACGTTGGATTAAATTTCCAATTTTTTGGTAAAGGTTGATTTAGTGTAACGGCTCTCGACACATCACCGGGCGGGCCACCGAGATCTTCTGGAGCGTCTGGATCAAATGTTTCGACAACAGACATAAATATGTCTTCATACACTCCATCTTCACTATCATAATCAACAATAAAGTTAAAATAACGGTCCCCTAATGCGTAATCAACGATATCATCGTATAAATGATAATTTGGTTCATCAACAGGTGAATCGTTTGGAGTATAAAATTCTTTAAGATTTTTACGTTTTATTGAACTTATCTCTTTTTTTACAAGACGTTGTAATGCTTCTAGAGTTAACTTTTGCATAGCTATGTCTATAAATATAACATATTTTATAGTTTATCGTTATTACGTACCCACATAATACTAATTCCGCTAGCGGTAGGACTAGAAACGTAAGTACGAAAATCAGACATGATCCAATCGTTTCCATCGCCTTTCGGTGGAAGTTTTACTGGACCTGACTCATTTACGAAAGTTACATAGTACTCAAGTTTACCAAACATATTTTGAATTAATTGTTTTGCATCCATTATCTATTTCCTAACGTAGTAAGAATCCTTGACCATGAATTTTGAGAATTTTTCGCCCGACTCGATGATCCCATGCTTCATTAACTGGACGTATCACAAATCCCTCACGAATATTATTTGCACCTTCAACCATAGAATTACCTTCTGCGTAATGTAGAAAATCGTCAAGTTTTGTCCAAGGACCACGATATAACGTAGGTACCCATGGAAGTTCAAGAGTATCACTTATACGTCGAGCTTCATCGTAAGATAAATAGATCATTTTTTTGATGTCAAAGATATCAAACAACGCAAGCTTCGTAGAGTTTTTACCATCATTAGAACAACCATATTTTAAATCTTGAACGTTTCCATACATTTCACCAAAAAACAATAAATTTGGAGCGAATGTTTTTAATTTAAATTCAAGATCATATTTTTCTGCGAGTTCCCACCATGATGATCTATTATTATCTTCTTTAGGACGACGCTTGTTTTGTTGTCGAGAACCTACAAAAAGACGATCAGATTTAGATGCGTGTAACACACGAAAATTTGCTCCATGAATTTTTTCATGTATTACGACTTCTTCACCTTCTTTAAATGCTTGAATATACTTTGTTTTTCTCGCATTCTCAATGTCAGTGTAATGAACAAACGTAAAATCTGTTGGATCTTTTTCAGCATCACCAGCTAAAATTTTTCCACCAGGTCGATTCATACTAGGATCTTGTGGTTCCCATCGTGTAATTCCAAGTTTTTGCGTAACATCTTCACCTTCATACATATCTTTTTGAGCGGGAATAATTAATCCCATAGAAAAAATACCTCGAAGACGCTTTGCTTTTAAGTGTTTTCGATCTTTAGAAGATAAAAAAGAAAATAATTCATTGCATGGTAAAACAACATCAACCGGAATATAAATTGCTAAATCACCAACTTTAAAATCTCCACGTCGCATAATACAAGGATATCCACCAAAAACTTGTGTTATATCAAGTGAATCAGCGTCAGGATGTTTTGTTACATTGTCAATTCGAAACACTTCGACTTTAAAATCAGACATTTTTCTTTACCTTTTCAATTTTTACATTGACTCGTTGTTCACAAAGATGACAAATAAATTGTTTTACCCAACCATTTTTTGAAATTTGGGTTAGAATGTTATGATCATGAACTAAATGACCACGCATGCAAATCGGACATGAAAGATTTTCTTGTTGTGTTTTCATGAAATTATTATACATAGCTCATAAGACGTGTACACACGTTATTTAATATTGTCCTTCTCGACGCCAATGAACATCTCCAGATTTACACACAGTTAATCCCGATTCACATACAGCAACATTTGAAATGTTATCACAAACAACTGCGCATCGTCCCATTTGTTTACCATTTAAATTACTTATATAACAACAAATTCCAATTGCTATGACAATAGCACCTAAAAATATCAAACCAAACATTTTATCATTTTCATTATTCATCGTTTTTCTTCTTTCTTTTTATGACATGTACACTCACCCATATGAGCAAGAGCTTCTTTAGCTTGTGAAACTAATTTGTTAAATTCTTCGTCAATCATATAATATGTTCCAAACATAATTGAGCATCTTGCAACAGTTCTTCATTTTCAATAAGAGAATATAACGTATCATAATTCCATTCACAATCACGAAATATTCGACCATCTCGGTCTTCAGAGACAAGAAGTTCTTGTACACAATTATAAATTTCATTGTCTTGATCGTTTTCAATATTAAAATTTTCTAAAGCATCTTCAACCTTATAAAAACCATCATTCCAATCACAACGTGTTCGATACATAGCAACGGCTAATTTAAGATGCTTGTCTTTATTACACAAAAGATAAAGTAAATCATGCCAGTCTTCAACAGAATCATCGCATTCATATTTAATTTGTAATTTAATTAAATCTTTGTTTGCTCTTTTTTCTGCTTTTTCTTGTTGAATTTTTTTCTGTTCTTCTTGCTCTAATTTTTCAACTTCTTTTATATAATCTTCACAATTTTTCTTTGCTATTAGAAATTGTCGTTCTTCTACAGCGAAACCATCATCTATTACATATGTTGCATTAATATCATCATTCTACGTAGAATCAATTTGTAAATATTTTGTGTTATTTCTACGAGTACGTTTTTTATCGACAATATCATATTTTTCACGTAACTTAATATCTTTCAATAATTGTCGTAACAAATCACCGTTCTTTTTATTATGTTCTATTGCTTCAAGATTTTGTTCGTGTTTCTGTTTCACTATTGTAAATTGATCAGTTGCTTTTTGTAAACAGTTCTCCGCTGCATGCCGCGATTTTTTATTTCCAAAATACATTGATGCTGAGTGATTTTCGAACTGAGCAGGATATAATGATGTTACAATACGAACAAACGTTATCTTATTAACGTACATTGGTTTTTGAATTGTAATTGTAAAATCTTCCATTATTTCCATCCTTTTTGAATTGCTTCGTGCATAATTTTTTCTGTTGATGATGTACCAATCCTTGAAGCACCAATTTCGTTTACATACCACAAAACATCTTCTAACGTCTTTACACCACCTGACGCTTTTACTTTACATGTTGGTGCGTTTTGTACGAGAAACCTAATGCTTGCGGGGTTCGCACCCGTTGTTGCAAGTCCATTTGATTCAATTTTATATGTAGTATGAAATCCAGTCGATGTTTTTACATAAGAAATTTTATATTCCATACAAATATCACATAAAATTTTCATTTGTGCATATGTAAGAGCCCCTGTTTCAAAGATTGCTTTTGTAAGCATTCCTCTTTCATTAGAAACAAGTTCACACATATTGTATAATAATCTTCCAATAGATTTCCAGTCTTCAGATACAATATAACGCATCGGAATAACGAAATCTATTTCACGAGCCCCACAATTTAATGCGTCTTGTGTTTCATAAAAGATAATTTTTTCTTTTACGTTTGCATAAGGAAAACCTACAACAGAACACACTTTGACATCATTTACTTCACAATCATTTAAAACTTGATTTGCTCGTTCAACATCACACGACTTAACACATACTGTTGCTACGTTATATTTTGCTGCCAAAATACAACCTTTGTCAAAATTATTATAAGATAAATCAGTTGATAAAAGCGCATGATCAATTGTTTTTGCAAGTTCTTGTAGATTCGTTATTTGCATTTTATAACCTCAACAATTTCAAATATTGATTTTACATATTGATATGTGTGTTTAAACCATGGCCAAGGTGATGGATCAAATATAACTTGTTTTTTATTATTCCACACAACAGCATGTCCCCATTCTTTATCATGTGGTGAATGAATCATTAAAATCGCATCATTCTTTAATTGTCTTAATTCTTTTATTGATTTAAGATCAACGTTTTCATATTTTCTATAATAAAGTTGTGCTTTTTTATATGAGGAATCAATTTGTTTCCACTCAACACCAGAATTTTCCCATGTTCTTTTTGTTTTACGTCCATCTACGATTCTACATGCTCTGTCATATGACATATTTGCAACCATGGCCAAACATGCCGGAAAACAAGCGTATAAATGTTTTTGTTTTATATATCTCATATAAAATGAATATCATATGACACGTTCTTGTACACATCACCACTTAATTGTAATTCTAAATACTTTATGAAAACGTAATGTAAAAATAAAATCTAAAACTTCTTCTAAAAAAGAACGTTTTATATCAATATCGTATCCTTTATCCATAAAGCTGTAAATAATGCTCGATAACGTATCAGGATGTATTTTATCAATAGATGTATCAACATAATGTTCTATTTGAAATTCGCCATCTTTTATTGCACGATCAATTTGAAATAACAAATAATTTCGTAAACCTTTAAAAGTCAAAATAATTGGTGATTTTGGAATTTTATTTTGTAATGTATGTCGAAATTTAAATGTATTTTCTCGAGCTTCTTTAGCGTTCATAATTTAATCTCCAATGGACATTCAAAAAATTTTAATTTTCCCGTACATGGGATAAACGGAATTTCTTCTACGTTTTGAAGAACAAATCCCCAATCACCCTCAAACCAGTCTGATGAGTGAAAACTTACGCAATCAATTAGCGTAGCTTTACCAATAATTCCTCCTCTTGGCAAAGAACCCAAGCTCGGGATTTTTATGTCAACAATTCGTTCTATGAATTCACATGCATCATCATACTCTCGAGACATACACCCTTTACTCGCGTGTATCAAGAATTCTCCACGAAAATTCGTGTGCCAAGAACGGTTTTCTATATCTTTACCAGCATGAATAATCGCCCAAGCCCAAGGTTGTCGAATAGAGATTGTCTTCATAATATTATAATTTGTTCCGTTGATTTAAAATATATTTTCAATACACGATTTTTATTAATTACAAGCCAACAATCATAAAATTCTGGATCATTATCG
>WSSedB1CaDRAFT_10001090_pt1 | contig 10668 bp, 12 predicted proteins | sample WetSurSB1Cattail_FD_9460 | JGI IMG/M metagenome (IMG submission 9460)
AAGGACAGGCTGGTCCAACTCCTGGACCCGCCATTCGATACATCGGCGCTGAACCCGGGCTACATCAAAGGGTATGTCCCGGGAGTCAGGGAAAACGGCGGCCAGTACACGCATGCTGTCATCTGGGCAGCCATGGCCTTTGCCCGCTTGGGCGACAACCGGCGCGCCTGGGAGCTCTTTACCATGATCAACCCGGTGAACCATGCACGGTCTGCCGAGGAGACAGCCATTTACAAAGTGGAACCCTATGTTGTTGCCGCCGACGTCTATGCGGCGTCACCGCATACTGGCCGCGGCGGTTGGACATGGTACACGGGATCAGCCTCCTGGATGTACCGGCTGATCGTGGAATCTCTCCTGGGACTGACTCTTGAAGTGGATAAACTGCGTATTTCGCCATGTCTTCCCGCGGATTGGGAGGGTTTCAAAATGCACTACCGTCATCGGGAAACGGTCTACCACATCGAGGTTCTGCAAACACCTTCCGGGAACGGCGGGATGTCCGTAAGCGTGGATACCATTGAGCAACATGACAAGACAATACCTCTTGTTGATGACCAGAAGGAACACTGGGTCGAGGTGAGAATACCGGTTACCGGCGGCTAAAAAAAGGTAGATAGGCTGAAGGCTGAAGGTTCTAACGTCAGAGACGACTGGCAGTCTTCAGCCTCCAGCCTTCATCTTTAATTCCAAGCTGGTCCGTCATTTATGGCGGTTACGTGACATATGACGGATTCCGCTGACGGCTTCCCCTTTGTTCCGCATGCTTTCTTTCAATAGTACTCTTTGCAATCAACACTTTACACTTTCTTAATTCCGAGATTTCTTCTGGCATGTTAGTTGCGACCTACCTCTGAACAAAACATGGACATTGTCGTGTTTTTTGCCACATTTGAGTAGGCAGCATACAAAAGGGACTCGAAAAAGCCGAGAACGGTGGGCGAAACGATCGATGACGCTTCCATCACCGCCCAGGTCAAGCTGACATTGCTCTATCACCGCTCGACCAGTGCCATCAATACCTCGGTCACCACGAGGGAAGGTGTGGTTACATTAAGCGGCAAGGCCGGAAACACTGCAGAATTGGACCTGGCCACCAAACTCGCCAGTGACATCTACGGTGTGAAGGAAGTTAAGAACCTGATGACCATCGAGTAGTCCGAGAACCAGATTCTGACTAGAGAAATTAGGGAAATCTGATAAGATTGCAGATACACACCAAAAAACGCATAAGGAGAAAGATTATGAAACGAAAAATGTATCAAGTTGCTTTTCCAGCTACACTTGTTGTTGCGATGATGGCGTTTTTGTCAACGTTCATTTTCGCCACTGCAAATCCTTCATTTGCAGCTTCAGGCAAAAAGAAATCGGCATCGGTTACGAGAACCTCTGCTGTCGAGCAAACCGAAGCGCGCATCAAACAGCTTCAAAGCGCGTTAAAGATCACTGATGAACAGGAAGTATTATGGAATAACCTGACTCAGGTAATGCGGGAAAATGCGAAAGAGATGGACGCACTTACCAAGGACAGGGCTGAAAATGCCAAGACCATGAACGCTGTCGAAAACATGAAATTCCACAGTCAAATAACCGAAGCCCATTTAGGTCAGATGAAAAAGTTCATCCCTCCTTTCGAGGCGCTTTATACCAGTATGTCTGATGAACAAAAGAAGACTACCGACACACTATTCCGGACAGGAAAACACGGAAAGCACAGGATGAAATAACCGGTACTATCAATACACCTGAAGATTGACGTCAAACAGACGATGTAAATCGATCCAGGAACGGAGCAACGTTATGAAAACAGCAAATAAATGGAATTTCTGGTCCATAAGCGGCAAGATCATGATGGTGTTTGTACTAGCCACAATGATCGGCAGTATGGATGTTGCACCGGCCTTTGCCAGAGGCAATCAAGGCCGTGGTGGAGGACATGGCGGCGGCCGGGGACATGGCTATGGCGGTGGACGTTATTATCGTGGACATGGGTATGCCCGCGGTCATTACGGGTATGACAGGCGTGTGTATCGCCCTTATGGCTATGGCTACGGCGAAAGGGTTTATGTTCCGCCGCCGGTCATTTATGAACCGCCTCCACCACCGGGTATCGGCATATTTTTACCGCCCCTTATAATTCGTCCCTAAATGAAATACATGTAAGACTGACAACAATAGCCGTCAGCGGTGTCCGCCATATTTAGCAGTTATGCTAAATGTGACGGACACCGCTGACGGTTTTCTCTTCGCCCCGCACGCATTCTTTCCCTTTTTTCCAACATAATCATCCCCTTACACTTTCAGCATTAATAGTTCTTCTCTGGCATGTTCGTTGCGATGAACTTGTTTATCCGGGTGTGCCACACGGCATGTGCTCGACCCTGAAAGACCAGGTTAACAAGGATCTGCTCGCATTCTTCAAGTCGTAGGCGAGCAGACGACACAGTTTCGCATATTCAGAACGTTCATTTACGAAAGGAGAGACGATATGTTAGGAACAATTTTGGTTGTCGTTTTGATTTTGATGTTGCTGGGTGCACTACCCACATGGCCTCACAGCCGACAGTGGGGTTACTACCCAAGTGGCGGGCTTGGCTTGATCCTTATTATTCTGATTATCCTGATACTGTTGGGCCGGTTATAGGTGTCTGAAACGTCTGATGTAACATGCTGAAGTCTGTTTCCGGAAACAAAAGAGAGGAGGTGAAGTAGCTCATGCCGTTAACTCAAGTGATAGTAGTCCTGATCGTGGTTGGTGTCATTCTATGGCTCATCAACCGATTTATCCCAATGGCTGGATCGATAAAGTCGATTTTAAATGCCGTTGTGGTTATTGCCGTGATTTTGTGGCTCCTGAGCGTTTTTGGGATTTTAAGCCACCTCTCCACGATCCACGTGGGGAAGTAAGCCATCAACTTATTGCTTTTTGTCTCAAGGAGAAAGCCCATGATCGACGCCACAATCAAGATAACGGCGCCACCCGAAAAGCGCAAAGAGGTCCTTCAAACCTTTAAGGCAATACTTGGCCCGATTCGGCGCGAGCAGGGCTGCATAAGCTGCAATTGCTACGTGGATGTTGAGGCTGAAAACACTATTTTTTTCAAGGAGGAGTGGAAGACCAGTGAGGATTTGGATACCCATCTGAAGTCCAGCCATTTCGGTGTCCTGATCGGAGCAATGAAGCTGCTCAGCAAAGAGCCGGATATCAGGTTCAACACCATTGCCTCCACAACGGGAGCTGAGGCAATAAAAGCGGCGCGAGCATAATGTATTTTCTGAAAAGGAGACGAAGCAATGATTAGAGTCATGAGCACCGTACGCGCACTCTGCGCGGCACTAATGATCGTAACCGTCCTTCTGTCGGGCTGCGGTTCTAAGTCATCCTCGCAGGAATCCGGCATCAACCCCTCGCAGAAGTTAGACATCAACCCCGCGGCACTGCTGGCGAGCATAGAACAAAAGACCGATACGGCATTGGCCGATTGGGAGTGGACCAGTTTCATCAGCGGCTTCGGAAATCTTCTGATCAACTTCAGTAATACTATCGATATGCACAAGGTTACCTATCAATCAAGCGGGGCGGACGGCAAGGTACACTCCATGACCGGCTTGCTGATTCTCCCCAGAGCAATCATCGGCGGCAAACCTTCGGTGCCGATCCTCATGTATCAGCACGGGACAGAGGTTTACCGCCCCTTCTCGCCATCACAATACCTAGCCCACCAGAACAGGCCCAGAGACTATCCGGAAGTGATGGTCGCGGCAGCAATCGCCGCCACCGGTTACGCAGTTGCCCTGGTCGATTACGAGGGTATGGGCAACAACACCGATGCCCAGCCCCATGTCATTGGCGCCACACTTGCGCAGCAGGTGATCGATCTGCTCAAGGCAAGCCGCGACATCATCGCCGGAAACAGCTCTCCCTGCACGTGGAACAAACAGCTCTTTCTCATGGGGTATTCCGAGGGCGGGTATGTGACCATGGCGGCAACAAGGGAACTGCAGCTCAATCACGCCGCCGAGTTCACCATCACCGCCTCGGCGCCCCTCTCCGGTCCCCATGACCTCTCCGGTGTCATGCGCGGGATAATACTGTCGGGCAGCACCTTCAAGGCTCCCTACTTTGTCCCCATGCTGCTCAACAGCTACAACTATGCCTATGGGGGGCTGACGAACAACTTCAGTCCCGGATTCGCCATGCTGGCTCCATTCAACAGCACTCTTCCCCCGCTGTTCAACGGAAATTCGAAATCGGTCACGATCAGCGAGGCAATGGGGATGACCTTCAATCCGGTCAGCCTGATCGTGCCGAAGATCATTTTGACCCAACAGTTCATCGATCAGCTTACCCTCGGCACAAGCTCCGTGGTTGCCTTCCTGAAGCAGAATGACTCGTACCGGTTGCCCGCACAACTGGATTCCGCATGGGTGCCGGCCGTACCGATGCGTATGATCCACCACAAAAGCGACGAACTTGTTCCCTACGGCAACTCCCAGGTTGCCTTTGACGCTTTCAGCACGGCAGGTGCCAAGAATCACGTTAATAAGGGTCCCGGAGTCGAGCTGATAGCAGAGACCGCAATCATCAACATTCCTTCCGATTCGGTCAAGACGGCCCACTTCGGCTCAGCCTTCCCGGAATTGATCGATGGGTGGAATTGGCTCAACGGATTCAAAAATTAGGTTTCAATAACAATGGAACATAAAAAAAGGAGAAACATCATGTTAAAACTTCATCGCATTATGAAGTTCCTGGCCTGTTTGGCACTGATAACCTCATTCATGGGGTGTGCGGCCACACGTACACATGAAGGCACTGGCGAGTATGTAGATGACTCAGTCATCACAACCAAAGTGAAAACTGCAATCTTTGCAGACCCGGCGCTGAAAGTCTTCCAAATCAATGTCGAGACTTTCAAAGGGGAAGTCCAGTTGAGCGGTTTTGTTGACTCGCAACAAAGCGCCACAAAGGCCGCAGAGGTTGCCCGCGGTATTCATGGCGTCGTATCAGTCAAAAACAGCTTGATCGTAAAATAATACTGCATACGTGCTGCCGGCCAGTGCCAAGGTTCGCCGGCCGGCAGCAAAAGCTGATTCACCCTTGATTCAAACGGTTGAAAGTCCACTCCCTATGGGGGTGGGATAGTATGACACTCTTCAAGTCTTCCAATCATAAGGGACTCGGAATCAACTGATATACCAAGTTTTACGCTCAGATTTAGGTCAGATTTGTCGTTCCTGATTGAGTAAAACCGCAGGCGTAGCAGGGCTACACTGAGGATTTTGCGATTGAAGGCACGGCAAAGATGGCCTGAAGATGAGATGTAAAACGGTATATTGGTTAGTTCCGAGTCCCTAAGATCAGAAACCCTCCAAAATTCTTTCTGTTCGTGGTTGCTGCCGCGATTCTTTTCTCAGCCGGTTCCGCTTCAGCGGCCGAAACGCTTCGCAAGGGCGAAGACGTCCTGCTCGACACGTATCAGAGAATCATGGTCAGATTGAAGAAAACCAGCTTCGGTTTTCCTCTCTATCTGGAGTCTTTTGAGCGAGACGACAAAGTGCGCATAAGAACATGGTGTCGTTCCAGCAGCGAATTAAAACAGAGCCTTAACAAATTAAACAAATAAGCAATTACTAATGTGTGACGACTTTGACATTGCAGATTAACGGGCTACACTTAGACTTAGAGCGCGTTACACAGGGAGAGAAGATGACGCAGGAGGTGTCACAACGGGTACTGGTCACGGGCGGAACCGGTTTTATAGGAAGTCATCTCGTCGAACGGCTCCTTCAGAACGGTTATGACGTAACCTGCCTGGCAAGGGATCTCCGGCATCCGCGCTGGCTTGAAGGCATGGAGGTGCGACTCACCCAGGGCGACTGCACACGGCCCGAATCGCTTGTCGCCGCTGTGCAGGGAGTCTCGCTCATTTTCCATTGCGCCGGCCTTACCAAAGCAAAACATGCCCGCGACTATTACGTCGTGAACCACCTCGGCACGAAGAATCTTTTGGAAGCATGCGCACGATACAATCCCGGAATCGGGAAATTCATACTGGTATCCAGCCAGGCCGCGGCAGGTCCGAGCCTGGACGGCCGGCCAGTTGACGATGGCAACATACCGCACCCAGTATCTGATTACGGCAGGAGCAAGCTGTTTGCCGAAGACGAGGCGCGCGGTTACAAAGACCGTTTTCCCGTCGTAATTCTCCGCCCTTCGAGCGTTTACGGACCGAGAGATACTGACATATACGAACTGTTCCGCTGGGCCCGTCGCGGACTGACACTTGAAATGACCGGAGGCGACCGGTATCTCAACCTGTGTTACGTCGAAGACCTGACAGCGGCGCTGCTTCTGTCAGCCGAGCTCAAGACGGAGAGCGGCAGCGTATATTTTGTTGCGGAGAAGAGGGCCTACTCGTGGCCGGAATTCAGGGCCTTGCTGCTCTCCACGGGCGGTGTGAAGGCTCGCACGATCAAACTTCCTTACAGGGCGGCCTACCTGATCGGCCTCGCGTCCGAAATTGGAAGCCTGTTTACCAAAAGGCCTGCTCTTGCGAACAGGCAGAAAGTGCGGGAGGCGGCACAGCGATATTGGCTGTGCGATGTGAACAAGATCGAGAATGACCTCCGCTTCCGGGCGGAGTATCCCCTCCAAAAAGGGCTGGAACTTACATGGCAATGGTACAGAAAAAACAAATGGCTGTAGTTACGGCACTGGCCCCGCTAAGGGTACTTGAGGCCAACACATCGGATTTATTTGAAAAATGTCAAAAGTTTACAATTGCAAAAGAATATATGGCCGCCGGGCTGTATCCCTACTTCCACGTCGTGGAATCAGAGCAGAGTCCCGAAGTGATTGTCGAGGGCAAGAAGATGATCATGCTCGGGTCAAACAATTACCTCGGGCTTGCCAACCATCCCAAGGTAAAGGAAGCGGCTATCGAGGCTGTGAAGAAGTATGGAAGCGGCTGCGCAGGTTCGCGCTTCCTCAATGGAACCCTCGACATTCATGTAAAACTCGAGGAAAAGCTTGCCTCGTTCTTTCGCAAGGACGCGGCGCTCACGTTTTCCACGGGATATCAAACCAACCTCGGAATCATATCATCCCTCGCCGGCAAGCACGACGTGGTCGTGGTCGACAAGCTTGACCACGCCAGCATCATTGACGCGTGCAGGCTATCCTATGCCGAGGTCAAAAAATTCAGGCACAGCGATATGACCAGCCTTGAATACATCCTCAAGGAGTGCGGGAATCGCGGCAAACTTGTGGTCGTGGACGGCGTCTACAGCATGGAAGGGGATATTGCTCCACTCCCCGGGATCGTCAAACTCTGCAAGAAGTACGGGGCGCGGCTGATGGTGGATGACGCCCATGGCATCGGGGTACTGGGCCAATCAGGACGCGGCACGGCGGAGCACTTCGGGCTGGAGGAGGACGTTGACATCATCATGGGCACCTACAGTAAATCACTGGCGTCCATCGGCGGCTTTGTCGCGGCGAGCGAAGAGGTGATTCACTATATCAAGCACACGTCGCGACCCCTTATTTTCTCCGCAAGTCCACCGCCTGCTTCGGTGGCCGCGGTCATCGCAGCGCTTGACATCATCGACCGGGAACCGGAACGAAGAGCGCAGCTCTGGCATAATACGAACAAGATGATGAAGGCCCTCAAACAAATGGGCTATGACACGGGTATTACCGAAACCCCGATAATTCCACTCGTCATTGGCGCGATGGACCGGGCTTTCATGATGTGGAAAGCCCTGAATGACGAAGGAGTGTTCGCGAACCCCGTTGTTCCGCCGGCCACGACGCCCGGCAGATGTCTGATCCGCACGAGCTACATGGCAACCCATACCGGCGAAATGCTCGACCGGGTGCTCGCGGTGATCGAGAAAGCCGGAAAGTCGATCGGTGTGATCTCATAATGGCTCATGGGGGAGCAGTGAAGATCGAAGAGGTCAACTGTGCGGGCAGCAAAAACGAATTTATCCGATTCCCGTGGAAAGTGTACCAGGGAACCCCCCACTGGGTCCCACCGCTCAAGAGCGAAGTAAAATTCCTCCTGAGCAAAAAGAAGAACCCCTTTTTTCAACATGCCGAAGCTGCCTGTTTCCTTGCAAGCAGGAACCGAGAAACAGTCGGCAGGATTGCGGCGATCATCGATCGCAACCACATCAAATTCCATAATGAACAGGCCGGTTTTTTCGGTTTTTTCGAATGTCTTCCCGATTGTGCAGTCGCCCGTGAGCTTCTGGGCGCGGCGGCAAAATGGCTCAAAGAACGCGATATGGAGATCATGCGGGGCCCGATGAACCCGTCGACAAACGATGAGTGCGGTTTTCTTCTCGAAGGCTTCGATTCTGCGCCCATGATCATGATGACCTACACGCCGGCATACTACCTCGACTACATGGAGCGTTGCGGCCTGACCAAGGCCAAGGACCTTTACGCCTATACGCTTGTTATCAGGGACGTGGCAGCGGGGGGAAGACTTGAGAAGCTGACAAAAGCCGTAAGGGCGCGGATTCCGGGGCTGACCGTGCGGCCGGCGGACATGAAGCAGTTCCAGCGAGAGGTGGAAGCGGTAAAGGTCATCTACAACTCCGCCTGGAGCAACAACTGGGGTTTTGTGCCCATGACCGACGCGGAGACCGTGACCATGGCGAAAAAGCTCAAGCCTCTCATTGTGCCTGAACTGATGATCATGGCCGAGGTCAACGGGAAACCAGCGGCGTTCTTTGTTGCAATTCCTGATTACAACCAGGTTCTGGGAAAACTCAACGGCAGACTCGGGCCCGTGGGGCTCGCGAAATTCCTTTGGTATTCCCGAAAGATCAGCGACGTCCGCGTGATGGCCATGGGGGTAACAGAGGAGTACCGGAAAAAGGGGATTGAGGGGCTGCTCTATCTTGAATCCTTCAAGGCTGGCGTGAAGAAAGGCTACGAGCGGGCGGAGATGTCGTGGATCCTGGAGGACAACGTTCTGGTGCAACGCGGCTGTGAACTCATGGGCGGCAAGCTCTACAAAAAATACCGTATCTACGAAAAGAAAATTTAATCAAAAAAAACATTTAACCACGGATGCACACAGATGAACATAGATAAATAAATAATAAAACAAACATTGCGTAACCCATTGGGTGAAAGGGTTTTGGTTAGAAAAGGTTTGTTTTTTATCCGTGTTTATCCTATTTATCCGCGGTTAACTGCCGTTTCAGGTTTATGAATCATTGGCAGGAGGTTCCATCATTCAGCGGATGGCCGGGTGCTATTGAGAGCAGACGCCGCAGTCCCGGCGCCAGCGCTATCGTCAAGCCGGTCAATGCTATCCCCGCGATCACGTCGATAACGTAGTGATACCTGAGATAGACCGTTGAGATGATCAGTCCCATCACCACCGGAACCAAAACCGCAAAAAGTTTTTTCTCCCGTTTTTTCCATGCGTAATAGAGAGTCATCAGCGAAACAGCCGTATGGCCGCTGGGAAAGGCGTCGGTCTTGTTTTTTTCGAGAGAGTTCAGAGCATCCTGAATAGTTCTGATGACAGTGGAAACCTGTAAATCCGAGCTCTGAAGATGACTGAGCGTAAATCGGGGCCCGATTGCCGGGACGAGCAGGTAGCCGGCATAGGAGAGATAGAAACAGAGCAGGATGCCGAACAGGACCTTTTCGAATTCCCCGAACCTGCCCTTGGCAATCAGCACGACGCCGAGCGAGAGAGGGATGAAATAATAACTGATGTAGGCGAACTGGAGCAGCGTCGTAAGGGCGGGACTGATCAGCCGTTCCATCCACACCGTGGGGTGCACGCCGAAGATCGCATGATCAACGGCAATGAGACGAGCATCGAATGTCGTCGCATGAATGCCGGCGATGAGCGCCCCCAGACTGTTAAAAACGCAGAGAACCGTTACCACTGCGACGAAAACCGAAAGATGGAAGCCTCTCTTTGCCGGCCCCACCTTCGTGCGATACACGGCAGCCGCCAGGATCGCAGCCGCCAGGACCGCGTAGGTTGCGAGAAGTTTGGCCCACGACGGGTTCACGGGCGCGGAAAAAACCGTAAGGCTGGAGAGCAGGATAAGAAAGGAAAGCGTCAGCAGATCAGAGGGACTTAATTGGGGGCGCATGGCATTTTATACACTCCCTACTGCGAAATTGCAACCGCACGGTAAATCAGGTTGAAAGGCTGAAGGCTGAATAAATGGTTCAAAGATAACCTCTCGAAGGGAATGATTATGGCTGGAATAGAGATAATAACCGTAGAAGGGAGATCGGAATTAAAGGACTTCATAGATCTGCCATGGAAGATCTATGCCGGGTACCCCAACTGGGTTCCTCCCCTTAAGAAAGAGGTTCGGCGGTTGCTGGACCCACGCAAGCACCCCTTCTGGGAGTTTTCCGAGCGTATCCTCTTTCTGGCCCGGCGCGGTTCGGAGATAGTGGGAAGAATCGTTGGGGTCATAGATCGCCATAATAACGAGTACCACAACGAAAAGATGGGCGTTTGGGGATTCTTCGAATGTGTTGACGATCAGGAAGCCGCGGCAGCCCTCTTCTCCTCCGTTGAGACCTGGGTCCGCCGGAAAGGGATGACCTTCATGAGAGGCCCGCTCAGTCCGTCCACCAATTACGAGACAGGCTTGCTCATCGAGGGATTC
>WSSedB1CaDRAFT_10001091_pt1 | contig 10667 bp, 7 predicted proteins | sample WetSurSB1Cattail_FD_9460 | JGI IMG/M metagenome (IMG submission 9460)
AAGCATATTTTGCCGCGTATCCAAAAACATATGGATGAGCTGATTGCTCAAGGCGTAGATGGAATTCTTATGCTCTGTACGGGAGAGTTTCCACCATTTTCCTGCAGTAAACCATTGCTGTATCCACAAATACTTTTGCGGCATTTTGTAAGTGCCGTTATAGGGGATCAGGTTCTTGGTGTTCTCTCGCCGGATGCGAGTCAAATCCCGCAGTCAAGAAGACGATGGCATGAAAATGGTGTCGAAAAGGTTTATGTTCGAGCAGCATCACCTTATCAGTCTTTTAATGAAGTTATAGAAGAGGCCGTCCATCTTAAAGAAGACGGAGCAAAACTGCTTGTTCTTGATTGTATTGGTTATACACAAAAAATGAAAAATGAAATCAGAAAAAGAACGCTCCTTCCTGTAGTTTTGCCGCGCACGGTCGCTGCGTTAACAACAGCGGAACTCTTTGCTTAAAAAGGTAAGGATCGCTTTAGCGGCAATTCTGCATTTTCGTCTAAAACTTGTGTCAAAATAAAAAGACTGCTTTTCTCTAAGAGAAATCGCAGCCTTTTTAACGTTACCTATTTTAACCTCGTGCTAGTTGCTTAGAGCAGAAAGATATGGATCTTCTGTTAGCTTTTTTTGTCCCAGCATGGTTGTCAGGTTTTCCTGATTGAATCTGTATTGTGGTGATGAAAAATCCTGCCCCGCATCATAGTGGTTTGATGGAGCGTTCAAAATACCGCAAACGGTATCGTAAATCATATCATTGGTAAAAAATTGATTTTCGTTTTGTTGTAAGGTTTTGCTTTGCAGTGGATAGGCTGCTTTATAGTCATTGGATAAGTAAACAAACATAGGAATGCGTACCATATCGAATTTAAATACGTCAGGGTTATGTGAAATATGAATGTCTTCTCCATGATCAGAGTAATAAACCATAGCCTGCAAGTTCAAATTGTCTTTGGCATACTGATAGATTTGAGATAAAACAGCATCGGTATATAAAGTGCTGTTTGCATAAGCTTCTTCGGTAGAGGGGCGGTCTCCCTCTTTCCATTTTTCGTAGTCTTCAGGATAGCGATTGTTGTAGTAAATATGACTGCCCATAAGGTGCAGGACAATAAAATTATTTTTACTGGGATCAACGGTAGGTAAAAACTGTAATAACTCACCATCAAATTTATCAGTGAATACGTAAGAATCATCTGTCCAATTCGCATGATCTGCTGTTTTTGCAACTAAAGTGATGGCACTGTCGAATTGTCCATAGCGTCCTTGATTACTGAACCAGTAGGTTTCGTAGCCGGCTTTTTTGGCAACATCCAGAAGAGACGTGGATTCGGGAAAGTATTTGTCGTTATATTGACTTTCTTCCGTTAGTGCACGTTCTAAAACAGGTACAGTCTGTACCCAGCAGGAATATATATTATGAAATACGACAAAGTTTGGATCTTGCATGCGTTCTTCAAGCCAGGGAGTATTGTCATAAGGAATAGAGGGGGTGTAGGCTTTCATGTAATTGCGGGTAGCAGATTCGCCAATAACCATAATGACAGTGCCTGGTGCCTTTTGTGCCAGCGTTGATGAAGTGGAAAGTTCCAGACTGTTAAACCGCTCGGCATAGTGAGTACTATATTCCTGGGTTTCATGTACATATTCGTTAACTTCGCCCCAATTGGTAATAATTGATGTTTCAGGAAAAAGAACAAACGGGACATAAAACAGCATGAATATCGTTAAAAAAAACAAAATCGATTTTTTTTTAAGGTTGAAGCAACTTGATTGTATCTTACGAACGAATCGATAATTGAGTAAATAAGCAAAGAAAAAAAATAGACCTATTCCAATTAAAGTAAAAATTATTCCTAAATCGCCAATATTGGATTCAAGAAAATCAATGCTTTCCCGCGTGCTGGAGAGATATAAAGCCATTAGCGTCGCAGGAGTCAGGCAATGCTGATAAATTGCGTAGTAAGAGACTTCTGTAAGAGGAATCAGTAAACAGAGAAAATCGAGAAATGCAAAAAAAACGGCAATTATTTTAGGCCGATAATCAGGCAATGAACATAAAGTTTCTGCGGCGGTAAGTAAAATAAACAGTCCAATACCAAAAAGAAAATCAATACGGATTTTTTCAATAAACCACGTATTGTTATAGGACCAGGAATATAAAAGGGGAAAGGTGAAACACCAGGATAAACCGATAAATACATGGGGAATATTGTATAAGGAAAACAGGTTGGTTTCTGTTGCATACTGGATTAAAAATAAAGAAAATACGACAGGGAGCAGATAGAAAAAATAATTTGCCGGAGTCATATCCTCGCCGATATTTATATAGAATATAATGATGCAAACATAAAGCAGCAGTGCAGAAGCAATAAATTGCAAATTTTTCACATGACCTGTTTTTCCGAAGCTATGCATAGAGTAAATCATCCTTTTGTATTGTAATGGGAAAGGCTGTTTTTGCCGAGATTTTTATTTGAAACTGTTTTAATTGCACGGCAAATATAAATGGTTAAAGTTTATGGAATATTGAAAAAATTAGTTAAAATCAACCTTATATAAATATAAAAGTCACTGTGAAGTACTTTTTTACATATCAGACAAGTATTTTTGTACATTGTAATTTTACCATTTACAAGAATAGAGAGTGTATCTGAAAATAAGATGAAAAAGAGTTTCGTTTACTTGTTGAAAGATAAATTGCAAAAACGAAATTTTTATTAAAAAATGCAGGAGAATGGTCTGGGTTTATGGAATAGGTGGTGGAAGATAAAGTACCATTGTATTTTAGGGATTGACAGGATCGACTTTTGTAAGGACTTTCTTTGTCTCTGTAGGATAATGATGGAAAACGGAAAAATGGAATAGAATAATTTTGTTGCAGCTCCACATGAAAGATGATTATTTTTAGTGCGAGTGCAGCAAGTTTGTTTTGTCCGCGACCTGTAAAAACATTGGTGTGGAGACGGGAAGCCCCAAACGGATAAGGGGATGATTTCGTGGCAGAGCATGAACCAATGCTGGAGATGTTTATTTTTGAAACGCGACAGTTTTTGGAGCAGTTGGAGCAGCTATCACTGAGCAGTGAAAAGAGCGGTACGTTCAGTACAGATGAAGTCAATGAGATTTTCCGGGCGATGCATACAATCAAGGGATCGGCAGCAATGATGATGGTAAATGAGGTATCGGCACTGGCCCACTCGGTAGAGGACATCTTCTATTATATTAGGGAGAGTCATCCAAAGGTAGTGGACGGTTCGTCGATCACGGACCTTATTTTGGGGGCCGTTGATTTTATTCGCGGAGAAATTGATAAAATTGATGCGGGTGGTAAAGCGGATGCAAGCAGTGCGGATCAGCGGGCAGAGATGGTCATGTACCTTCGTTTAATGAAAGAAGCAAACGGGGATGATCCGGAGGCGGGGTCTCACAAAAAAAAGAAACCAGCAGCAAAAAAGGTATGTGAGACTGTCCTTCCGACAGTGGAGACTGCAGAGGTAAAGCCGCAGCAGTACTATATCAGTGCGGCAAAAGAAAAAATGGCAGAGAATGTCTTTGCGGCAGTGATATTTTTTGAGGACGGCTGTGAAATGGAAGAGGTGCGGTCCTATGCCGTACTCAATACATTATCGGACAAAGTGGAAGAGATTCATTATAAGCCGGAGGATCTGCTTGATGATGAGACCGCTGTGGATACGATTCGTAAGGAAGGTTTTAAGATTTGGTTTACGACAAATCTGAACTTTGAAGAAGTGGAAACGCAGCTCAATCAAACGATTTTTATGGAGAGAATGGAATTCAGACAATTGAAAAGTGTGGAGGAATGTGAGTTCTGGCCGACTCCGGCTGAAAAGGCAATTGCGGCCGTAAAGGAAGCAGAACCTCTTCTGCCCAAAATTGCAGTACCACCGTCGGCAAAGGCAGCAGCCCAGGAAGGGCATGAAATACAGTCGATAATCAGCGTAAAGGTAGATAAGCTGGATCGTCTTATGGATCTTGTCGGTGAGCTGGTTATTGCCGAGTCAATGGTCACCCAGAACCCCGATCTTCGTGGGCTGGAACTTGAAAATTTTGCCAAGGCAGCGCGACAGCTGCACAAGATCAATGGTGAGCTGCAGGATAGTGTTATGGCAATTCGTATGGTTCCGGTAGAGGGGACTTTCCGTAAGATGAATCGTCTTGTACGTGATATGGCGAAGAATCTGGGAAAGAAGGTACAGCTTGTACTTGTTGGTGAGACGACTGAGGTAGATAAGAATATCAATGAGCATATATCCGATCCGCTTATGCACATTGTTCGCAACTCTGTTGATCATGGGATTGAGCTGCCGGAAGAAAGGCAGGCCGCAGGCAAGCCGGAAACCGGAAAGATAACACTTATGGCGGAAAATGCCGGTGGTGAGGTTGTCATCCATATTATGGATGATGGTGCGGGCCTTAATCGGGAAAAAATCCTCGAACGAGCCAGGGAAAACCATCTTTTCTCAAAGTCGGAAAACGAGCTTACAGATAAAGAAATCTATTCCTTTATCTTTGCCCCGGGATTCTCGACGAAGGAGAAAGTCACGGAGTTTTCAGGACGTGGTGTCGGAATGGATGTTGTCATCCAGAATATTACAAAGCTGGGGGGAAGTGTGCTTGTTGACAGTACTCCGGGTAAGGGCAGTGTAACGACACTGAAGATCCCGCTAACACTGGCTATTATCAAGGGAATGTCGATTGCAGTCGGCAGTGCAAGCTATACCATACCGATTACGTCGATTCGGGAATCCTTCCGACCGTTAAAGAAAGATATGATTACCGATCCGGATGGCAGCGAGATGATCATGGTACGGGGAAAATGCTATCCGATTGTGCGTCTGCATAAAATCTATGATATCGTAACGGAGGTTACGCAGTTGACGGATGGAATCATGATCATGGTGGAAACAGAGCATACGGTTATGGGAGTATTTGCTGATCGTCTTGTAGGCGTTCAGGAGATTGTGGTAAAGCCGGTTCCTAAATATATCCAGACAATTTCAAATACGCATGGGATTACGGGCTGCACGCTTTTAGGAGATGGAAGCATAAGTCTTATTCTCGATGCAATGGGACTTAGCAGTCAGATTTATTCATCTTAAGAAAAGGAGATGATCATATGTCAGAGGCTATGGAAGAAGTTTTGTCGGAGGAAGAAGATACACAGAAAAACAAATATCTAACCTTTTCTCTTGGGGAGGAAACGTATGGAATTGATATCAGGGTTGTGATTGAAATTATTGGGATACATCCAATCACAGGCGTTCCTGAAGTTCCCGAATATGTAAAAGGCATCATTAATCTTCGGGGGAAAATCATTCCGGTAATTGATATGCGCCTAAGGTTTAGACGAGAATTTCGCGAATATAACGACAGGACGTGTATGATTGTCATTGATGTCAATGATATTCTTATCGGGCTCATTGTGGATGGTGTCTCGGATGTGCTGACTATACCGGCGGAGAACATTGTACCACCGCCAGCGCTGAAGTCGTCACAGAATAAGTATGTTAATGGTATCGGCAAGCTGGAAAATATGGTGATTCTGCTGCTCGATTGCGATAAACTTTTTTCGGAGCAGGATGAGGAAAAGTTTCAGTCTATAGAGGAAGAACAACTTCCATCTATAAATGAAATGTAATGTGATTTTATTCTTAATTATGGAGGCGGAATAATATATGTTTAAAGGTGTAAATGTCGGGACAAAGCTTATTCCTTTTAGTTGGAGTTATGTCAATGCTTACGATTGTTTTGACCGGAATATCACTTTTCTGCTTATGGGATACAAATATGCAGTTTCAACAGTTATTATCGGCAAATCCGATAGCCGGCATGGAGAGTGTTGCTGACGCCATTGAAGATCAGGCAAGGGCAGAGCTGATAAGTATTTTTATTACAGCGATTGTGCTGATTGTTATTACATCTTTTATTGGAGTACGCTTTACACGTAAGATCGCACGCCGTATTCATGTAATTGGTATGGCAGCAGATGAGATTGCAGAAGGTGATCTTACAAAAGTAATCAAAATCACGAATATGGATGAAATCGGTTTTGCTGCGCAGAGCTTTGAAAAGATGCGCAAGAACGTGCATAGCGTATTGTCTGATATCCATGTAGCTGCGGCTCAGGTTGCTGCCGGATCAAAGAATGTATCCGATGCGAGTATTGCGCTTTCACAGGGGGCAACAGAGCAGGCATCTTCGGTAGAAGAACTGTCGGCTTCGATTACAGAGATTGCTTCTCAGACAAAAATGAATGCGGAAAGTGCCAATAAGGCAAATGAACTCACCGAGCAGGCTCAAAATAATGCACGTGCCGGCGATGCGGATATGAAGGAAATGTTGAAGGCTATGGAAGAAATTAATGTTTCTTCAACAAGTATATCGAAAATCATCAAGGTCATTGATGAAATTGCTTTCCAGACGAATATTCTTGCACTTAATGCGGCAGTTGAAGCGGCACGGGCCGGCCAGCATGGCAAAGGGTTTGCAGTAGTTGCGGAAGAAGTCCGCAATCTTGCAGCACGTAGTGCAAAAGCGGCGAAAGAAACGACGGATATGATCGAAAGTTCAATCACGAAAGTGAATGGCGGTCGTGAAATCGCGCATAAGACAGCGGAGGCATTGCAGATCATTGTTACGCAGGTTACGCAGGTCGCGGGCCTTGTCGGCTCAATCGCAAAGGCTTCAAATGAACAAAATGCCGCATTAGAACAGATTAATCAGGGGGTTTTGCAGGTGTCGCAGGTTGTTCAGGCGAACTCGGCAACATCGGAAGAATCAGCTTCGGCGAGTGAAGAACTGAGCACACAGGCAGATATTCTGAAGGCAACGGCTGGTAAGTTCAGACTTATGGATGGTGTCGATAATGTTAATGAAACAAAACCGGCACAGCCGATAAAACCATCTGCTCCGAGAATGACAAAAGGTTCCGGGAAAACGATGCCGCAGCGTATCGCACTTACGGAAGAGGAAGGTTTTGGCAAGTACTAGAAAACAGAAGTTGCAGAAGGGAGCGGACCGGAGTGACGAATAAGGAATTTGAAGCGTATGCAGGATATGTAAGAGTTCATTTCGGGATACAGCTGCCACAGGAAAAAAAGACATTGCTGGAGACACGTCTGTACAGGATGATTAGCGAACTGCATTCTGAGGAGTTTCAGGATGCACAGGGATTTTATGAATATCTTACCAGAAATAAGGATGGCCGTGCCAGGGAAATGCTTGCCAATGCAATTACGACGAACCATACATTTTTTATGCGGGAGGCGGATCATTTCAAGTATTATGCAGATACAGTTCTGCCCTGGTGGACGCAGCAGCTGCATAATGGTGATCTGCGAACATGGTGTGCAGCCTGTTCGACAGGAGAGGAAGCCTACACACTGGCAATGATTCATCAGGAGTTTTTTTCATTAAAAGCAGGCAGCTGGGATACGACACTGCTTGCTACCGATTTATCGCAGGCGGCACTGGCATTGGCAAAGGAAGGTGTCTATGATGAAGCTGCTGTACGATCTTTGCCAAAAGGATGGCAGTGCAATTTTCAAAAGAATGAGGCATCATGTGGGATGCGTGTTGTAGACCGCATCAGGTCAAAGGTGATTTTTCGCCGCTTTAACCTCATGAGTGAGGTGTTTCCTTTTCGTCGGCATTTCCATACGATTTTTTGTCGTAATGTTATGATCTATTTTGATCAGCCAACGCGAAATACACTGCTCAAAAAATTTTACGATTTATTGGAACCGGGCGGGTATCTGTTTGTTGGTCATTCTGAAGTTGCTGATCGGCAGGTTGTACCATTTTCTTATGTGATGCCGTCGGTCTACAGAAGGATGTGAGGGCAATGATCGGGATTCGAGTCTTGGTTGTTGATGATTCAATGCTTTTTCGGGAAGCGCTTGTAAAGGGGCTTTCTCAATATTTGCCCAAGGATAGTCTTATTGAGAGGGCAAAGGATTCTTTTGAGGCACGTGATAAAATTTTGGAGTTTGAGCCGGACGTTATGATTCTCGATGTCGAGATGCCGCGCATGGATGGAATTGAGTTTCTGCGGCGTCTGCTCATGCAGTATCCACAACCTACAGTTGTACTGAGCGGATCAGAACGTTATCACGAGCCGGCGCTGAAGGCTGGAGCAAAGGACTTTATGGTGAAACCGGATGCGGCCCTTTTGCGTACAGGGCAGTTTTTCGCAGAACTGGCACAGCGGGCTTATAACGTGGCGAAGTCACAACAGCCGGTACAACCAGCCTCAAATCGGACGGCAAAAAAACTTATTGCAATTGGTGCCTCAACCGGGGGGACAGAGGCGATTGCCAAGATTTTGGGAGGTCTTACGCTGCCATTGCCGGGGATTGTTATTGTTCAGCATATTCCACCGCTTTTTTCAGCACTGTTTGCCGAACGCCTCAATACAACTTGCTGTATGGAGGTTAAGGAAGCGAAGGGCGGCGAGCATATAGTACCGGGGCATGTGTATATTGCACCAGGTGATAAGCACATGCGGGTAAAAAAGGTCGCGGGAAATCTTCAGATCGAGTGCAGTATGGGTGAACGTGTCAATGGGCACTGCCCATCGGTAGATGTTCTTTTTGATTCGGTTGCAGAAGCCGTTGGTGACAGGGCTGTCGGCGTCATACTCACGGGCATGGGAAATGATGGTGCACAGGGCCTTTTAAAAATGAGGCAAAATGGTGCGAAAACACTGGGACAGAATGAGGCAAGTTCTGTTGTTTATGGCATGCCGCGGGTGGCCTATGAAATTGGTGCGGTAGAAAGACAGTTGTCCCTCACCGGTATGGCTATTGGAATTACGTCACTGGTCCGTTCCTAAAAAAGGTAGAGCTGTCTGAAAAAGCAAGAATTGGGGAATGAATCCAAAAGGCAGGTGGAATGAGATGTATGAGCAATTTACGGAAGCGAACGGAGCGACCATGCACAGTATTCTGGATTGCATCGGGGATGGAATCATTCTGACCGATGCAGACGCATGTGTTACGTATATTAATGATGCAGCTGCACGAATTCTTGAATATGAGCCGCAAAAGGCTTGCGGCAGAAACTTTGAAGAGATTTGTCCGATTGTGCAGCTTCATACAAAAAATACTTTAGCAAGTCCATTACGGTGTGCCATAGAAAACGGTAGAATTGTCGGTTTGGAGCGCGATGCAGGGCTTGTGGGAGAGGCTGGACAGCTGATTTTTCTTTCGGCAACTTGTTCGCCAATACGGGACACTGATGGAAAGATTACAGGAGGCTCTGTAATTCTGCGTGATGTTACACATATGCGAACCCTGGAACGGCAGCTCGAGGATGAACGACGCTCTCTGCAGACGATGTTTGCTGTATCTACGATTGGAATGTGTTCACTGAATTGTAAGGGGGCGATTATTAGTATCAATGAAGCAGCGATGAATGTTATGCAGACAACACGTATAAGAGCGATTGGCATGCAGCTCGGTGATGCTTTTCAGTGCGAGAATGGTGCAGAAAACGGCTGTGGTCATGGAAAGGCATGCCTGGTCTGCCCGGTCAGAAAGAACATTACACAAGCCATTTATGATGATGATTTTTCTGGATGCTTTGATGTTCGAATGAGGCATGCGGATCAGGGATTTCGCCGTGCAACATGGCTCAAAGTCTATGTTGCTCAGGCACTGGTGGATGATGAGAAACAGATTGTGCTGGCACTCGTCGATATATCGGAGCGCAAACAGCGTGAGACTGATCTTGAAAAGGCGCGACTTGAGGCGGAAGCAGCAAATCTGGCCAAAAGTCAATTTCTTGCCAATATAAGTCATGAGGTGCGTACACCCATCAATGGAATGGTCGGCATGATTGAGCTGACACTCAGGACAGCTTTGCAAAAAGAACAAAAAGAAAATCTAATCAGTGCAAAAATCTGCTCGGAAGATCTCTTGCGCATTATCAATGATATTCTTGATTATTCCAAGCTCGAAAGCGGGAAGATGCGGCTTGAAGAAATGCGTTTTGATTTGCATGCTTTGCTGCAGCGCGTTGCCCAGGTGTATGAAAAAATTGCAAAGGAGAAAGGGCTTGTGTTTTTTCGGACATTTAGCAACGGCGTTCCACGCTATATTCGGGGAGATTCTCTGCGCCTTCGACAGATCCTGCACAATCTTTTGAGCAATGCGGTTAAATTTACTTCAAGGGGACGCGTACAGCTGAGCATTGTGAAGAAGCAGGAAAAAGATGGCATGGTGCTGGAATTTGATGTAAGTGATACAGGCATTGGTATAAAAGAAAAAGATCAAAAAAAGCTTTTCCAGGCATTTAGCCAGGTTGATGGCTCTATAACACGGCGTTTTGGCGGTACGGGGCTGGGCCTCATGATTACAAAGGAGCTTGTAGATCTTATGCATGGCAGGATTGAAGTTGCATCTAAAGAAGGGGAAGGCAGTCGGTTTTCCTTTTTTATGCCTTTTCATAAAGAAACAGGCGCAGATGATGAAATGTCTGAGGCAACCGTTTTTGTAAACGAAGCGAAGCAGGAAAAAACCGATATAGAGGAAGAAAAATCGATGGATACATCAGATGTTGAAGATTTGCTGAAATATTGTGAGGATAAACTTAAGGATAAATGAAGTGGAGATGGTACGAATGAAGATTCTCATAGCAGAAGATGA
>WSSedB1CaDRAFT_10001092_pt1 | contig 10661 bp, 5 predicted proteins | sample WetSurSB1Cattail_FD_9460 | JGI IMG/M metagenome (IMG submission 9460)
GCTCGTCTACCCCCAACGCTTCGTCAAACTGGTCGAAGTGGCTGGCAAGCCGCACCAGTTCTTCTGTTACATCGCAGCGGTCGGCCATCAGCGCCAACTCCTGAGCCAGCCGGGCCGGGTCCACCTCGACCCCCTCCAGCAACTGATCCAGACGCTGTTTCAACTTTTGGCGATACTCGGTAACCACCTGGGGCGCCCGTTCCTTGATCCGGTCTACCCACTCCGCCGTCTGTGCGCGCCTGTTCGTCAGATCACTCAGCAGCGCCTCTCCCTCACGGCAGCGCATGGCATCGAGGGCAGAAACCGCCGTCTGCACAGCTGACATGAGCTGAGGAAGAAACTCACTCTCCTCCACCACGGCAGCCGTATCCCTAAGCACACCCTTCTGGGCGAGAATCAGGCCCAGAGAGGGCTGATCCTTCATGCCCAACTCCGCGCATATATTGCGCATCAACTCGGCATATCCCCTTGCGAGAGGCATGTCAGCCTGAGGCATGGCAGCCGCCCCGCCCGTCTCTTCCCACTGGATGTACACATCGATCTTGCCGCGCTTGAGAAAACCGGACAGTGTCTTTTTGACATCATTCTCCAAGGCCAGGAAACCGCGAGGCATACGCACGGAAATTTCTCCATAGCGGTGGTTGACCGAGCGGATCTCAACCATAAAGCGCCCTTGCTCCGACGAAGCCTCACCCTTACCGTATCCAGTCATGCTTCTAATCATGATATTATTCTCTCCTTGCATACGCAAACTGCCTTTGATGACATAACGCACTTGGTAGACGTTGTCCAGGCATTTCAGGCACAGCTTCGCTTGATTGGGTTATACGTACTCCACTATGCAAAAAGGGCCTACCCTGATTCGGATAAGCCCTTGATATTGTTGGTCGGGGAGACTGGATTCGAACCAGCGACCCCCTGCTCCCAAGGCAGGTGCGCTGCCAGACTGCGCTACTCCCCGACAAAGAAATCTTTTTATCATCTCATGGCCAAGGTTGCAAGTGTTTTCTACATTACTCGAGCAGCTCATTCCACTTTGTCTCCGAGAGAACATGTTTACAGGAACTCAGCTCTTGGTCAAGCTGGTCAACCTTGTAGGGTTTGTTCACGGCGGCGCAGAAGCCGTACTGCCGGTAACCGGTCATGATCGGGTCGTAGGAATAGCCGCTGGACACGATCAGTTTTGCAGATGGATCGAAGGCCAGGATTTGTTGGGCCGCTTCCACACCTCCCATGCCATCGGGAACGGTCAGATCCAGAATCACGGAAAAAAATGGCTCACCCGCTTCATAAGCAACCCTGTATCCATTCACCGCATCCTCTCCGTTAGCGCAGGTGGTCACCTGATACCCTAGAAACTCCAAGCTTTCCCGTGCGAACTCCCTGATCACCTCTTCATCGTCCATCACCAGTATTCTGCCGCATCCCTGGCCGCCGGGTGTCAGTTTGCGGGAAATAGTATCGGATACTTCCGGTGTCTCCCCGGTGCAGGGAAGACAGATCGTAAATGTTGTTCCCTTGCCCGGCTCGGAATCCAAAGAAATCACACCACCATGTTTTTGGATGATCGAATGCACCGATGCCAGCCCAAGACCGGTGCCGGTCGGTTTTGTAGTAAAATAGGGATCGAAAATTTTCGACAGGATCGACTTCGGAATTCCTTCGCCCTGATCGCTGAACGAAATTCTGACGAATTCAGACTTGGGAGTAGTGGCGCACTTGGAGCTGGACATTATAACGTTCTCTGCTCGGACCGTGATCGTTCCTCCAGCCGGCATAGCCTGTACCGCGTTAATGATGATATTGTTGAACGCCTGACTGAGTTGTCCCTCATCCACCTCGATGGCATGCACCGACGCAGGGATGTCCACAACACTGCGCACATTCGTACCGTTCAGAGAGAGCAACAGAGATTCTTCCACCAGCCTAGCCACCGAAACCGGTCGTTTCACCGGCGCACCGCCCCGTGCAAAGGTCAACAACTGATTTGCCATGGCCGCAGCGCGGTGCGAGGCCTTTTCGGCATATCCCAGCGCCACATGGGACTTGTGCGACTCATCCAGAAATTTGCGCGCAAACGAAATATAACCTATGACACCGGTCAGGATATTGTTGAAATTGTGAGCGACTCCTCCCGCCAGCACCCCCAGCGACTCCAGCTTCTGGGTCTTGATCAGTTGTTCCTGGAACAGCTCCCGCTCGGTAATATCGACCATGATGACCATTCTGCGCTCAAAGAAAGCTTGATATTTGAAAAGCACATGCCGGACCGTACCGTCCTTGCAGGTCACCCGAGCATCGAAAGAAGGAGTCTCCGCATCGTTTCCCGCCCAGGTAACCGCCTCGCGTCGCAACTCGGTGATCCGTTTGCGATAGTCCGGATCCGGGAAGATATGCTCGAACCACTCTATAACTGTGGCAAACTCGTCGCGGTCGTAACCGAACCGCTCGACGACAAAATTGTTGACGTACTCAATCATTCCACCCGGTGCGGACCAAACCACCCCTACCGGCATGGCATCCATCAACTTGCGCAGCAGTTGCTCGCTGTTGCGCACAGCCTGCTCGGCCTGAGCGCGTTCAGAAACCTCTTGTCTGAGCACAAGGTTCATGGCGGCCAGTTTTTCCCCTGTTCTGGCCTCAACCTGCACCGCATCCATCAGTTTCTGATTGAGACGACTATTTTCCTCTTCACGCTCCCGCAACGTGCAGGCCAGCGCATTAATAGCCAGGGCCGCCCGCCCCGGTTCATCGTCGGACTCCACCTTGATCATGGTTGTGAAATCACCGGTCTGCATCCGTTCCACTCCCCGCATCAGGGAATTAAACGAACGGGTTACCCTTCGCAGCACCAGATTACAGAGACAGGTAACCAGCAGCCAAAAAGCAAAAGCCATGCAGCAGGTAATCAACACCATCCGCTGCATGCTGGCGGAAAGGTCGGCCGTTCCCCGGTCCAGGCGTACCGAACCGATAACAACCGGCGCGCTGTCCTGACCGCCGCTCAGGGCCGATTCGACAGATACTCCCAGAGGGCTGCTGCGCACCACCATGGTTTCACTGATCATCGCCGACGTGTCGCCGGAGGAGTGTGAATGGAACTCGGCCAGCACCCTGCCGTCAGCAGCGCTGATCACCACCGCGCGGAGCTGCGGCAGAAGGGCAGCTTCCCCGGCAAACCGTTTCAACGCCTCGCGATCCCCGGCGTACAACGACAAACGGATGGAATCGCCCAGGTTTCCGGCCTGCAAACGGAGCTGTTCGGCAACATTGCGCCGTGATTCACGAATTTGGCTGACCACATACAGGGTACTGAAGGCAACGGAAGCAATGCCTGTCAGCAAGGTGAAGATCAAGAGGAGTTTGTAGCGGAAGCTGAAGCGGAGTTCAAACAATGGCACGGTTGCCGGCATAATCAGCTCCTTACATAAACGAGATAACCCTCAAAAAGGACTGACCGGGTTAAGGCGTTTCAGTACTTCGGGATTGGTTTTAAGCGACGTGTTGCGAGGTAATTCCAGCGACATATCTGCGTTCCTGGCACCTTTGATGATCTCCTTTGAAATGTCGCAGGCCTGGCGCCCCAGTTCGATACGATTGATCTCGACCACAGCTCCGGCGCCCAGCGCCAAATAACTGCCGGAGAAAGAAACCACCGGAATCGAATGACTCTGTCCGAAGTGAAAGTAAGCCTCGCTGGTTTCACGGCTGACAGCCGTGGTATCAGGAAGCATCCAGAGCGCATCCACCTTGCCGGACAGACTTGAGAGCTGGTTCAGGGTATCGCGGGAAGACGCAACCTCGCGGGTCACCAGCACGACGCCGGCCTTTTCAGCGGCCAGACGGGCCAGGCGCAGATACCAGCCGCTCTTTGCCGAGCTGTGGATCACTCCCACGCGGCGCGCCTTCAAGCTATTGAACACATCCATATACTGTTCCGGTGGAGCAAACATGTCGATGCCGGTAAGGTTGTGCTGGTAAGCAGCCTGCTTGCGGACTCCCAGAGCCATCAAGGCGATAATCGGGGTCCGGCTTACACGACCTACCGCCTTGAGCGCCGCGTCACCCACAGCCAGGATAAGGCGGGGGTGTTCCTCTCGCACGATACGGACCACATCCACCTCGGCATAATCGGACAAAACCAGCATACGATGCGAGGTGTTGCATACGCCGCGGAATCCCTTCAGTACTTCATCAGTGGCCGGGTCGCGCCGACTCGTCAGTACCAGCATGTCATAGGCGGAGGCAACGCAGGGGAACAGAGTTGCCAGGGCAAGTATGAGAGCGATCAGCATACTCAAAACCGTACTCTCATTCCACCCTCGAACCAGCGTCCGGTGTTGGGCTGGCTCTCATCCGGATATTGCGCGCCGTCAAACAGGTTGTGCCCCGAGAAGAAGACTTCCAGGGAGCTGTTTTTACGCTTCAGAAGTGTGGCACCCAAGTGCAGATCCCAGATCAGGCCGCCGTATCTGCCGTTATAGCCCGGTACTGCGTTCCACATGATGTGGCGGCCTGTAAGAACACCGCGATAGGTCTGGTCATCGTACCGAAGTGATAGTTGCACGGTGTGGCGGGGAATGGAGTAGACTTGAGAACCGTCGTTGCTGCGGGTGGTATCCACAAAGGTGTAGCCAGCCCCCAGCGTGGTGTTGAACACCGGCAGGGTGCGGGCCTCGATCTCCGCCCCCAGAGCAATGCGCCGTTCCGGCACGCTGCTATCCAAATTTCTAATATCCAGCACATGCCAGATCTCGTTGCGGAAGAGGGTCCCTTTCAGCCAGAGATAGGGGATGCTGCCGCTTTCCATACCAACCTGGACGGTCCAGATTTTCTCCACGTTCCAATTTGCGTCGCGGACGGCAAAGCCGTACCCGCGTCCGGCGTAGGCGCGCAGCAGGTTGTTTTCCCCCAAGCGCAAGGTGGCGCCCAAGGAGGGGCTGAACTGGTTGCCGTTGGTAGTACTGTCGAAACGCGCGCCGGGAATCACGGTCAGTGCGCCCAAACTGATGGTGTCATTCAGATAAAAGCCGTAACGATCTGTAGGACGGTGAAAATTATTACGATTTAGCGAGTCTAAAGGATTCGCAAGATCAATACCTTTATAATCCTCGTGTTCGTATTCGAACCCTCCCACCAGCAATTGCCGTTCTCCGCGCCAGATCAACTTGGCACTAGCGCCACCTACCCGATCGCGATTATTGGTGAGATTTAGAGAACCGTCGCTTAGATATGTGACATTATCATCCTTGTCACGTCCGGCATAATATGCGTTCAACTCCAGTTCCAGTTTATCCGTCATTGGACGACGCAGCCCCAGGGTGGCGTACAGATAATGCTGCCGGGACTCTTCCTTGTAATCCAGCAAGGTAGTGTAGTTATCCCCCCGCGATGCGCGGGAGTAATTGATGGTAGCCCAGACCTGACCCTGGCCGGGCAGATCATAAGTCAGCTTGCCATAGACGTAATTGGAAAAGAGCGGCCGCTCGGGAAGCAGTCCGCTGGAACCCAGGTAACCGCCGGAGATATAGTACCCCACCCGGCCGCTGCTACCGGTTAGTTCGGCGCCGGTATCGGCCGTGGTGCGCTCGCCGATGGAAGCGCTGACCGTGCCACCCACGGGGCGCGGATCGGGGCGTTTGGTGATGATGTTGATCACCCCGCCCAAAGCCTGGCCCCAGGATGACGAGGCTGAACCCTTGACGATCTCGATCCGCTCAATGATCCGGGCCGGAACCAGGGCAACATCGGCAAAATTTTGGCTATTATTAAGCGGAGCGCCGTCCAGCAGTATCAGCGTATGAAAGGCTGTTGAACCCTGTATACTAGTATAGGCTACACTTCCCGGACCTCCCAGCTGCTGAATCTGGAGGCCGGTCACCGTAGCCAGCACATCGGCCAGAGTATGTGCGTTAAGAGCTTCGATTTCAGAGGTAGTGATGACAGTGATATTTTCCGCGGTTTGAGAGAGCGGTTTGGGGGCGCGGGTGGCACTGGTGGACTGTCCCTGCCAGGCATTGAACAGCTCGATGGTATCCTCTGCTTCCTCGGCCCGGACGCACGGAGGCGCAATACAGAGAAGCATGAAAAGGACTGTATTGAAAATGACAAAAGTATGTAGCGTTTTTTTGAAAACCATGGCATAATTCCGTTGCAGAATATTAACAGAATCAAAGCCATTTGTCCAGTCGTTGGTCGTACAATACATGCGAAAAGGGGGTGACTTCCATGTTAAAAGAACAAAAAAAACAGGACGTCCTGAAGGTGCTGTTCGAGGGGCAGGAACCTGAGGCAGTGCAGTCATGCTGTTCAACATCAGCCACAGCAAAAGTCAGGTAAGTAATTTAAGCGGGGAGGGACATCACCTCCCCGCGATTTTCAAGGCGGTGGTTTTCTCACCGGCAATTCAATCACTTCCCTCCCCTCCCCCGCTCCATCGATTCCCGCCACTCCCGCACCAACCCCGCATAGGTCAGGCTGTAATCTCCCAATGCCCTGGCAATGGCGTCCTCCGTGGCAAGGCTTTCGCCCAGCGCGGTCAGAATTGCGGCGACCCGGTACCAGTCGTAGGTTGTCACCAGATAGTTGACCAGCGAATAACTCTGCTGATAAGCCAACCCGGCGTCTTTGGCGGCAAGACCACTGAAACCGCTCTCCAGTTTTTTAAAATCCAGGAATTTATTTGAACGGGCGGCCCGGTCCAGTTCCGTCATGGGCGGGCTGAACTGTTTCCTGCCGAACATCTCAGCGATTCCCTCATTCAGCCAGAGCGGACAGTTGCCGCGTGTCAGCTCGCGAACAACCACATGGGCGTATTCATGATACAGCACGGCCTGTAGGGGTGGAGTCAACTGGTGCAGCGAGCCAAAGGGAAGCCTGATGGCGCCGTCGTAGGCGCCACCAGACCAATCCGGCGCGGCGGTGACCGTGGTGTAATCGGCGCGGGTGTAGATGGATACCGGAACGCGCGCAGCGGGGAAATGGCCCAGTTCGGCCCCCACCTGATCGGCGGCGTTCTCAAGCTGATCCAGAACAGCCAGGGCAAAGACCGTGTCCACGCCGTTATCGTAGGTCAGGTCGAAACGGGAACTGTGTCCCCGCGCCATGAGTTCTTCCACGGCCATCTCCCGCCGGGCATGCTCCAGAACTGCCGCAATTTCCTTATGACCGGGTGACAACCTCAGCGCCTGTTGCAACAATTCCACGGCCTGGTCGCGGTTGTCCGTGTCATAGAGCACTCGCCCCAGGACGTAGAGTAACTCGACGTTGTCCGGCTGTATCTGCCGGGCCTGTTCCAACTCGTTACGGGCGATATCGAATTTTTTGAGTTGATAGTTACAGACACCGCGCAGAAACATGAAGCGGGGGTCATCGGAGTACAGTTCCCGGCCCTTGGCGTAGACTTCATCGGCCTGTTCGAACTGTTTCTTCTGCAGGAGTTGTCTGCCAAAAGTAAGGTATCCCTCGGCCAAATTACGTTTGATGGATTGATCGAGTGGAAAGAGATGATAGGCTCGTTGCAGTTGCTCCAGCCCTTTTTCGTATTCCCCTTGTTCGATCAGTTTCCGGGCATCGTTGGAGTTGACGACCGGATCGCTGTCGCTCCAGCCGGGAGTGGGCAGACAGAAGAGCAAGGACAGCAGCAGTATCAGGGTGCGAAGCAATGGTTTCGACATGGGTTGGGGACCGGTGTGATCGGTTGGAGGTAAAGAGAACCAAACTCAATACGAGCCGGACACGTTATTCCGGATCGCAAGCAACGTGATACTTATGTAGAGACGCCCCGGTGGGGCGTCTCCAACGGCGCTGCCTCGGAACACGGAAATTGTTTAATTGCAGCGCTCCCGAGACGCGCCAGCGGCGCGTCTCTACAAAAATGAATCTCAATTTGAATGGGAAATGGAATGAGTCCCGCCGAGAAAAGCAGAGATCGAGGCGGCAATACCGGCGGCATCCAGACCCAGCATGGCGCGCAGTTCCTTCTGGTCTCCCTGGGGAATCTGGCTGTCGGGGTAGCCGAGCCGCAGCACCCGTATGCCGTGCAGTTCCTGCTCTTCCAGCACTTCAAGAACCGCACTGCCGAAGCCGCCCTGTAGCACATTCTCCTCCAGTGTGATCAGGCAGCCATACTTGCGGGCCATCAGCAGAATCAGCACTTCATCCAGCGGTTTGACAAAACGGGCATTGATGACTGTCAGGCTGGGGCCGCCCGCGCGTTCAAGCTGTTGAGCAGCCTCCAGCGCGGGGTAAACCATGGCGCCCAGCGCCAGCACGGCGGCGTCCTGCCCCTCTCGGAGCAGTTCGGCACAACCGATGGGAAGCGGTGCAATAAGCTGATCCAGGGCCACACCCACGCCATTGCCGCGAGGATAACGCAGCGCGGCTGGTCCGCCCAGATGTAGGGCAGTGACCAGCATGTGCTGCAATTCGTTTTCATCCTTGGGTGCCATGACGGTCATGTTGGGCAGATGCCTAAGAAAGGAGATATCCAGCGCGCCATGGTGGGTCGGCCCATCATTCCCCACCACCCCGGCCCGGTCTATGGCAAAGGTAACCGGCAGATTCTGCAGACAGACATCGTGGAAAACCAGATCGTAGGCCCGCTGCAGGAACGATGAATACACGGCAAAGACCGGGCGCAGACCCTCGGCGGCCAGACCAGACGCAAAGGTAACGGCATGCTGTTCTGCAATTCCCACATCGAAGAAACGTTCTGGATACTGCTTGGAAAAGGGAACCAGGCCTGTGCCGTCCGGCATGGCGGCGGTCACTGCCACGATACGGTCATCATCAGCGGCCAGTTTGCAGAGCGTTGAGCCGAAGATGGCGGTATAGGAAGACGCGCCACCCTTCGCCTTGATCACCTTGCCGGTTTTCACATCGAACGGCCCCACCCCGTGAAACAAGGCCGGATCTGCTTCGGCCGGCTTATACCCCTTTCCCTTTTTCGTCAGCACATGGACCAGCACCGCGTCATGGTATTTTTTAACATTTTCAAGTGTTTCCAACAGCATGGGCAGGTCATGGCCATCGATCGGACCAATGTACTCGAAGCCGAAGGCCTCGAAGAGCATGCCGGGAGTGAAGAATCCCTTGAAGGAGTCCTCAACCTTTTTAGCCACATGCAATAAATCCTTGCCCACCGTGTCAAGACGGCTGAGAAAGGATTCCACATTCTTTTTGAAACGGTAGACAAATTCGCTGGAACCGGTGCGAGTCAGGAAATTGGAGAGTGCGCCGACGTTTTCGGAAATGGACATTTCATTGTCGTTGAGAATCACGATCATGTCGCGGTTCATCTGACCGGCATGATTCATTGCCTCGTAGGCCATGCCGCCGGTCATGGAGCCGTCGCCGATCACCGCCAAAACCTTGTTCTTGCGGCCCGCCAGATCACGACCGGCGGCAAAACCGGTTGCGGCCGAGATGGAAGTGGAAGCGTGGCCCACGTCAAAAGAGTCATGGGGCGACTCGTCCCGCTTGGGAAAACCGCTGATGCCGTCCAGCTTGCGCAGGGTGGCAAAACGGTCGCGGCGCCCGGTGAGCAGTTTATGGGCATAGGCCTGGTGTCCCACATCCCAGACGATCTTGTCGTCGGGGGTGGAGAAAACCCGGTGCAGGGCAATGGTCAGCTCCACCACCCCCAGGCTGGGGGCCAGATGCCCGCCGTTTTTGGAGCAGGTTTCGATAATTAGTTGACGCAGTTCCGCCGCCAGGTCGGGAAGCAGCCCAAGCGGCATCCGCTTCAGATCGGTGGGGGAGTTTATTGTATCCAGAATTGCCATAACTACCTTTGTGTTTTTCAATTCTTCCGTTTAACAATATACGCGGCGATCTCCCGCAGGGGATCAGCCTCGCTTCCGAAGATATCCAGCGCCTTGAAGGCCTCATCCATCATGGCCTTGGCTTCCTGCTTGGCCGCCGCCAGACCCATCACAGCCGGATAGGTAGCCTTGCCGCGGGCCTGGTCGGAGCCTGCATCCTTGCCGATCTCCTCGGTGGTTCCCTCGATATCCAGGATGTCATCGGCGATCTGAAAAGCCAGTCCGGCCGCCTCGCCGTAGCGGGTAATAGCGGCAAGCTTCTGCTCGTCCGCTCCGCCCAGGATGGCGCCGGCCACTACCGAGGCCTTGATCAGCGCACCGGTTTTGTGGGTATGGATATACTGCACCGTGGGCAGGTCGATATCCGCTTTACCCTCGCTTTCCATGTCCACCACCTGACCGCCCACCATGCCGTATGAGCCGGCGCAGGTGGCAATCTTGTGAATAACGGCCAACCGTGCGGCAGGTGAAGCCTTATCAGCGAAACAGGGACTGCTGATCAGTTTGAAGGCCTCGGTCAATAGCGCATCACCGGCAAGAATGGCAATAGCTTCGCCGAATACCTTGTGATTGGTGGGATTACCGCGCCTGAAATCGTCATCATCCATGGCCGGCAGATCGTCGTGGATCAGGGAATAGGTGTGGATCATCTCCATGGCGCAGGCCGCCGGAATTGCAGCTTCCGTGTCGCCACCCACGGCTTGGCAGGCCGCCAGCATCAGGATCGGCCGTACCCGCTTGCCTCCAGCAAAGACCGAATAACGCATGGCCTTGTGCAGGCTGTGGGGAAGCTCCGTTTCCTTGGGAAGATAGCTGTTCAGCGCCGCGTCGATGCGG